>Ga0209634_1002910_pt1 | contig 11827 bp, 9 predicted proteins | sample LinPmetageLP40_FD_184043 | JGI IMG/M metagenome (GOLD analysis project Ga0209634, IMG submission 184043) | Marine viral communities from the Pacific Ocean - LP-40 (SPAdes) (version 2) | ecosystem: Environmental > Aquatic > Marine > Oceanic | place: Pacific Ocean | collected 2010-08-26 | reverse complement strand
AGAGTTTAATTTTAATGGTGAAACAATGATATACCTCGCCTTTGCCGAATCACCCTTCAAATTTGCTAATGCACGATAGGAGAAACTAACATGCCGTGGAAGTATAGCGGAAGAATAATTAGAGTTGGCAAGGCGTGGGTCGATAACAACGGCACCTCGTACCCTGCCGTCTGGAACAATTATAGCGCAGATGAAAAAGCTGCCATAGGTCTTACATGGGAAGATGAGGTTGCTGCACACGACAACAGGTTTTACTGGGGCAGAAACGCTGATGGCAGTTTGATTGCTAGGTCACTCACTGATACATTGTGGGTTGACGATGACGGCAACGCTGTAAACGACCCAATGACGGGGGAGCAGGGTAAAACACTTGGCCTCAAGTCTAACGCCATAGCCCTAGTCAAAACTCAAGCGGCTGGACTGCTTGCCCAATACGACTGGCAAGTCATCAAAGCAACAGAGGTTGAGTCTTACTCTGTGCCGTCAACGGTTACAAATTACAGGGCTGCGGTTCGCACCGCCAGCAACAGCATCGGAACAGCTATTACCAATGCAAGTGACCTTGCTGCGTTTATGGCGTTGTACGATACGCCTGTCGATTCAGATGGTAAGCAAACAGGAGACCCTGCACCCATTAATGACTGGCCGGATGCAATATAAAATAAGACTTGCTTTTTCATTACAAATACAGTAAAATTAACTAGGAATAGCTATCAATGGATTTAGTACACATAATCGACACCCTAATCGGCATAGTTGTGATGGGGGGTGCGTGGTTTGTTTCCGGCATGACAAAGGAACAGAAGCGCATAGAGATTCTTCTCAACCGTACTCGTGAGGAGTACGTCACTCGTAGTGAGGTTCGGGAAGACATGAGTCGGGTTATGGAAGCACTACATCGGGTTGAAGACAAGCTAGACCGTGCGTTACAGAGAGATTAATCTATGGCAACACAATTTACAGGAACGCAACAGCAACAGGGTACGGCTGTACAGGGGACAGGACCAGCCCCAGTAACTACTGGCGTAACACCCCCAACTCCTGCTCAAAGCCAGCAAACAATGGCTGAACTGGAGCAAGCGACTAGAGATATTGCTTCGACTGCGGGTACTGCTGCCACAGAAGTAAAGCCCATTCTTCAACAAGCTCAATCAGGAGAAGACCTAACTAATACATCTGGAAACATACTAGGAGCGGCTACGGCTGTTACCCCTGATATAGTGGACCCTACTAAGATAGGAACTCTAACTACTCCGGTGAAAGACCCTAGTATTGGGCAGGTAACTACCACCGCCTCCGCACAGTCTGACGTTGACAATATGTCTTTTGCGGGAGCAACATCAAACTTTAATCCTAACAATCTTGTTGATGTAAACGCTATATCTAACAATACTCTTTCTGCAGGTGCAATGGCTACTGCAGCAAATCAAAACTTAGATCAACAAGCTACTGTACAATTTCAGCTTAGTCAGCTTCTTACCGGCTTGGCTCCGGGACAACCTTCTCCCCCGTGGGCATCTCCAGCTATTCGTAAAGCAACAGCAATTATGCAGCAGCGTGGTCTGGGAGCATCGTCTATGGCTGCTGCAGCTATCACTCAAGCAGTGATGGAGTCTGGAGTTACTATTGCAGCCCAAGATGCAAAAGCCTACCAAGCTATTCAATTAAAAAATCTGGACAACCAACAACAAGCGGCACTGCAGAACGCTTTACAAGTTGCTACTCTAGACAGACAAAATGCAGATGCCCGTACTAAGGGTATGATTAGTAACTCTCAAGCTCTTCTGTCTATAGACTTAAAAGAGTTGGACGCACAACAACAAAGCAACGCAATTAAATACAGCGCACAAACTCAAGCCGCCCTAACTGAAGCTGCTGCTGAAAATGCTCGTTTACAAATAAACGCAAAGAATGAGCTACAAGTTGAAGAGTTCTTTACAGAGTTAAGTGTTCAAATTGATACCGCAAACATAAATCGTGACCTAGCTGTTAAGCAATACAACAACAACCAAGCAAACTCGTTCAAAGAGTTTAATGCTTCTATGGCAGATCAGCGAGACAAGTTCAATGCTAACATGCAGTTTGCCGTTGATCAGTCTAACGCTATGTGGCGCAGACAAATAAACACATCTAACACCGCTACTTTGAATGAAACAAACCGAATAAACGTGCAAAATGCTTTCAACGCAAGTCAGACTTCTCTAAATCAACTGTGGCAAAAGTATCGTGATAACGCAACGTTTAACTTTACTTCTGCTGAGAGTGGAAAGCAAAGGATTCACGAACAAGCTCTTAGGGCTATGGAAATTGCTGCGTCAGATAAGATGCTAGACTCGCAGCAAAAGTCAACGATTGCAAATAATATTGTTAAGATAATAGGTAATTGGTAAAATGATAGGTGATTTACTTTCAGGAATTACGTCCTTTTTTGGTGATGGATTTGATCTTCTTCAAAAGGGAGCGCAAGTGTACAGTGCGCTCAGTGGGGATGACGATGATGAAAAAAGACAGAGTCAGGGCTTTATGCAGCCCGACTTCAGGAGTTTTCGCACCAGCGCAGCCCGTGCTAGACCTATGGAAATGGAATCTCCTTATGGTATGAGAGCAGCCTTGTATCCTGAAAACGTGCAAGTAGCAATGAGGTCAATGGCACAAAGACAACTAAGTGATAACACGCTACAACAAGTACGAGATACTGCTGCTGTCCGTAGAAGTGGGCGAATACCTGCTAGTCCTAATGTTATGCAGGGCTACGATATGGGGGTAAACGTAGGTAGTGCAAGGGCATCTAGCAGATCAAGAGCGAGATTTAGGAGTGCGATTACATGAAGGGTGCAGATAAACAAACTCTTAGAAGAGGCAGCATCGAAAGTGACGATCCTTTTCGTGCCGCACCCCCCGGCATATCTTTAACATCTGACAACTCAAAATGGCCGTGGGGTAATCCCCCGGAAGAAGTCGATGTAAAAGTTATTTTGGAAGAAGCGACAGACAAGCTAGACAACGATCCCATCTTTCTTGATGAGATGTTCAAGCTGCTTGTTGCAGGTATCTCTGTGGAAAGCATAGTAGAAACTTGGGTCATCAATAACTTTGAAAGTGGTAAGTTCTCACTGGACGCCGGACTCCTAGCTAAAGGTCCACTAGCTATGTACATTGGGTACCTTGCAGAAGAGAGGGGCGTTCCCTACAAGATGTTTGAAAGAGACGACCCGCTAGACGAGCAACGTATGAATGATACAGACTACTTCAATCTCTTAAAACAAAACAACCCTAGCTTGTTTAGCCAACTTCGTGAGAAAGTAAATGAGTCAGTTCGTATGGGAATTGATGGTGCAAAACAAACCGAACAAGAAATGATGGAACGAATGGATCAACCTGCACCACCACAAGAAGAAGGATTTGTGCAGCCCCCGCGTGAAGAGGATGTAGTCTAATGGATGCTATTACTTTTGGAATTTTATCAGGGGTTACTGACTTAGTAGTTGCGGGCCAAACTGCAGAGAAGAAGGCTGAAGCTGAAGCGGCAAAACTTAAAGCCGATCAGATGAAAACTGGCATGACTAATTTTGTACAGTTAGCTGGGGGGGATTCGGAGATAGCTAGAAATGTTATAACAAATCCCGGAATGCTGCCCTTGTATCAGGGACTAAATGTCTACGATCAGGCAAGTATATTTGCGTCTGCTTCAAAAGCCCCCATGTTTAATGCTGATCAAAAGTCGATACTTGAATCAATAAAGGATGACCCCGGAAGAGCAGTTGCTTTGTTGAACGATAATAGAGTTACCGATAAGTATGGTGATCAGCTAGGTTCTAACCCTATATTTATGGCTATGATAGCTTCTCAAACAGGAAAAATGTCAAAAGAAGATAAGGCAATTTTACAAGATGTAGGCGGGGATCACAAGAAAGCTCTGCCCATTATTAGTTACTATGAGAATCAAGGATTAACCAACACGCCTATTTACCGCGCCTTGAAGGCAATTCAACTCCCTGATACACCCTACACTGCAATCAAAAACGAGGTTTTTACACAAGTAGGAGATTTGCTTGATAAGTCACCTTCTGAGGGACTTGTTATGATAGGTAAACTTAGTGCAGGAATACCCACAGATACAACTGACACGAATGCAATTATAGACCAGATAAGACTAAAAGCACTACAGACATCATATGTGGCTGGCGTCGCTGCTAAAGAGGAAAACTATCTACTTAACTTTATGCAGTCACAGATTGCAAATATAAACGAGCTAGACGACAAGGGTGCGCGACGGGGAACGGCTGGAAAAATTGTTAGTCAAGTTAATGCGTTGCAGAATTTAAAAAACAAAAACTATAAAATAGATACGGAAGAAGAGCGTGCAGCAATGAATACGCTTGTTCAAATATCTTCTACTCTAGATGCTGTAAATAAACACAGAGCGGTGTATACAAACCCTGCTGGTGAAGAGGTTCTTGCTTTTGAAACTGATGAGACATTAGTAAAAGCTCCACTAGACTGGCTCACACGACTTAACTATGAAACTGAAGACGACTTGAAATTAGCTTTCAGTACCATGTCTGCGGATGCTAAACAGACATTTCAAAAAGAAGTAACAGAAGCTATAGTTCGTGATCACGAAAATAACTCTGCTACAAAGCAAGGCGGCTTGATGGCTGCAAAAGCTCCAACCGTTACCAACTACGCCAAGAGAATACCCAGTGTGTATAACGCACTTCCCTTTGTGGCTAAAGTTGTACACGATACATTGGGTATACCCCGTGTAGGTGGGACTGTAGATTCCCAGCCAATGCTTCCTGCTCAAACTGCAGATGATGGCACGACTCCTTTGGATGGAAGTCAAATAAGATTCTCCCCAACACTTGTCCTTGACGCTTCTCAGCCTATGGTAGATTTTGCAACAGCACTAGGAACAACACCTGCTGAACTTTTAAACACTGATGAAGGGTTTTACAACATGGTAGACCCCACAGCACAAGACCCGTTCAAATTAATTAACGCTGCAAATATAATGTATCAAAACAAGCTGTTTGATAAAACCAAACCAAACATGCAATCTGCAGCATTTATTTTAGGTCGTCTTCAAGTACACGACAGAGACGACCAGCTAGATGTAATTGCTGCAAATATGAACGGGGATATACCTAAAAGATTTAAACCTCAAGGTATGCAAGCAAGTGTCAATTCGACTGTGTTTGAATCGTATCTGCGACACGTTACAGGCAGACGGATTGATGTAAAAGACGTAGGAAAAGCATTGAAGAATGCTTCAGACTTTGAAACTCAATTGGTTCAAGCACTATCTCTTTTAGAAAGGATGGGAACACAAGCCCGTATCGCTGACAATGTTACCGCTGCTTTTCAGAATTTATTTTTTCTGGAAGGTAATCTATTACAAACTACAGCATCAGGTGTAGCAAGATTAGTGGGTAGATTTGACATTGTTGATTTCCAAGATGACGGGGGTATATCTGCTGAACAAAATAGACAGGGCGTTGAGGAACAAGTGAATGCGTTTTTAGATGGCAACTTTGCTAAATCAAATGCTAAGATGGCATCTCTTGCTGTTACGTTAGCGTATGGGTATGCTAAGACAATGGACCCATCTGGTCGTATCTCTGAAAGAGACTTTGCTGCTGCTATGGAAGCAGTGCTGGGTGATCTAACAGCCCCCAGACTTGTACAAAAAGCAGTAATTAATGGTCTTTTAGACAAAACAAAAGACAATCGAATCCGTCAAGAAAGAACCTTTGGGTTTATTTCTAGATTCAAACAAGGGGATCAATTCTTTCAACCTACAAATGATGAAGTTCGTAGGATGAAAGCTCTTAAACACATGCCTCTCCTGATAAAAAGCACAATGGATTTAGACTTGATAGAACAGTATCAAGAAACAATTGCGGAGAATGGATTTAACAGCCCGTTGACTACAGGGATGTACGCTTACATTCCCGCTATTGATCAATTCCCAAGTGGTGTAGCTAGAGCTAAGAAAATATTTGAAGTTAAAGTTAAGAGAAGTTCTGGGTCACCCCAAAGAATCATGGGGGGCTTGTTCGTCGAGAGTGGTACAGGTCGCATCTTCTCTACACAAGAGCTACAAAACTTTAGAAACATGGGTGCTATATAATGGCTGAAACCGTATTCACAGCAGGTCCAAAAGAACGCATATTTCCCAACAAGCCGGGGGATGATATTGCAGATGATCAGCCGGAACAATTCACTCCGTTCGATTCAGTTCTTCCGTCCAGCGTTTTAGACGTTGCTAAGAAGACACGGGAGATGACATCATCTGGCCCCGGTCTTACAACATTCCAAGAGTACCTCAAGTCAGAAGAAGAGTTTATCCAGAAGACAAAAACTGATGGGCCTCAAGACATACAAGACAGAGTGTTTGAACAGGGACTTAGTGGAGATGTAGACTTAAATACATTGTTTCCCGGTCAGAAACTTCTTCAAGATGACAACTCCTACACCCTTTTAAAGGATGCTAAGAAAGCAGAGACTGCTGGTAACGCTTCTCCTGATCAAGTTGCTATCCTAAACGAAGCACGAACAGGTAACTTAAGAGAAGAATACAACTACCTGCTTCCCACAAACACAGCCTTGCACACTGGGATACAAGAGACAGGACAGTTTCCTATTGATATGATGACAGGTGAAGTCATTCTTCCCCCTAGTGTTCCTAAATCAAGAGCAGAGGGCTACAAAACTTCATTAGAAACAAATCTACAAGAAAAGGCCGAAGATGCTGCCCACCTAAAAAACTGGATACAGACTCGCCCTGATGCACCAACCAATCCCAAAGTCTTAGACGCACTTGTTCAATCTGTTGAAGCAGACTTGGGTGACGCATTTGCCGAAAGACTATACAGTCTAGCTAACGCTACAAAAGAGGGCGTTGGGTTTTATCTGCCGTACTACACTGGGTTTGCTTACGATAGTGCAGTGGGAAATGATGTTTCAGAATACACAGATGAAGGACGACAAAAGGAACTGATAGAGTTTCGTGACAGTGCGCCCCTGTTTGCTGACAGACAGACTGTGATGAATGACATCCTAAGAGAGCAACTTCGTTTGAAGTTGGGAGAGCAGGAGTTTGATCGTCTTGAGTTGGGTAAGAAGGTTACCGTCGATGGCATAGAAAAGTACAAGGTAAACTTTGTAGGTGAGAAATTTGCCAACGACATGTTTGAAGAACTGTTTGATATGCAGGGGCTTCCAAGTAAAATAGCGGCTCTTGTAGGTGAAAACACAATTGCATATACTTTACTCAAAGCTCCCTTTGTTGTTAGTGGAACACTGTACAGAGGAGTACAACGTGCGGTACGAAAAGCTACAGGGAAAGACGTACCCTTCAAGTATATGTCTGCAACAGATCAAGCTGCAACAGTTGCCACCAACGCCCAACTTAAAAACGTAACACTAGCAAGTTCTGCAAAACAGTTAGCAAATGAGTCTGCATACTCTGGCTTTATAACTAGATTCAGACAACGATCCCTACAGCAGTTCTTGACGGGTAGAGCGGGTGCAATGGACATTGTTACTCAACAGTCTGCTCGTTTTACTAAAATAGAAGAGTTACAAAGAAAACTAATCCGCGCAGAAAAACTCAATGTTAAGCCTGAAAATATAAACGTTCTTGTCACTCAGCTAAATCGTGAGCTTGCATTACAGAACTGGGCATCAGTAAGGAAACTTGCTCCAACTGCTAGAGAGTATGGGATTAATCCTGTGTTTGATATTACGATGGCTATGTCTCAAATCGGTGGTAGAAACCTATTTCCAGAAAACCCCCAATTCGGAGAGTTGGTTGGTGTAGGTAGTATGCTGGCACTTTATGCTGTTGGTAAAATTTTTAAGTTGCAGAGTGGTGTTCCCCTCTTAGGGGGATTTGCGTCAGGGGTTTCTTTCCGTGCTAAAGTAGCTACAGAAGCACTGACAGGCGGTTTGTTTACGCTGGTGGGGGCTGCAAAAAGGGGGTATGGAGAAGGCTGGCTTGTAAACCCGAATCTAAAAGCAATAGTAAACATTTCTGCAGATGCAAAGAAAAACTTTACTGCTGCAGAACTTCGTGCTTATGACGTATTCACAAAAGGGCTTATGGATGTAGGTGGTGATCCCCAGTTTACTGACACAATGTTAGCTAACTTGAGTCAAACTTTTGATGACATGGATACAGTTGTAAAAAGTTTACCCCCAGCTATGCAGCAGGAAGCTCGTGCAGTTTTGCAAATGTCTTTAGGTCAAGCGTCACAGATGAACTTGTTTTTTAGCATGGCGGCTTCAATGGATGCTAATCAAGTAAAGATAAAACCAAAGGCGTTTATAAAAGTTCAAAGCAGCATTCGGGAAAAGTTACAAATACAAGTAGAGGCAGACAAACAAGTTGCGGCTCTTGGACTTGCCACAAACAGAATAGACCAGATGATTCTAAAACTAAGGGAGTCTGGTGACTCTGTGCAAAGTGAAGCTGCAGACAGATTAGAAATACTGTCCGGTTCTTTCAAGTCTGCCTCTGCACAAGGGAGCCTTCAACAGGAACTTCTTCGTAGTCGTAACTTGCAAGGCGCAAATAAACTATTAGAAGATTTGTCTAACCCTAACCTATCCATAAGCTCTCGAAAACAAGCCATACTATCTGGACAGGTAGAAGATTTGATTGAGTTGATAACTAAGTCAGAGAATCGGTTTGATTCTGAGGTCGGTAGATTTTCCGGGACTTCTTCAGATGCAGCCCCTATAGCTACATCAGTAGACGCAAAGTCTAGACAAGCACAGGAGCTACAGACTAAGGCGGTAACTGCTGATAACGCTTTGAGCAGCTTGAGTGATGCAGTTATACAGGGGACTGAAAGCTCCCGTCTTCCCATGAACGCCGCACAGACTATGGAAAATGCAAGTAGTCAAGTATCACAACTTGCAAAGTTAGCAAGGGTTGGCGCACGAAAGGTAGTAAATGAGGAATACTCAAAAATATCTACGACCACACCCATAGAGTTTACACCTGTAGCAACTAACCTACTTGAAGTATTTTCAGCTTACCGTCTAGATACTACAACCAGCATAGCTAAAGCAGCTAATCCAATTTCAGCAAAAGCATTTGGGGGTACCACTGGTGTACGTATGATGCAGGGTATGGACAACGCTTCCCAGAGAGGTCTTGTAAAGCTGTTTTCCAACGAGTCTGTTCTATCTCAAATGTCAGAGGCTACTGGTATACAGTTTGCTGGTGCGGATGATCTAATTGCTTATCTTAAAAATGATTACTATGGTACTGATCCAAGAGTGCTTACTGAACTTGGAGTTTCAGCAGGTAACGAAATATCAAACTTACAGCTATCTCTGAAGATTATTAGTGACCCGGATTTGCCTATCAACGCAAGAAACCTATCCTTCATTGCTACTCCCAAAGAGATGGAAGACCTTCGACAGGCTGCTAACCAGCTTGGAAAAAGTAGCAACGAAGATAAACAAAATCTTGGAAAATTAGTAGTAACCAGTGTAGATGATACCTTAGAAAAGTGGGGCAGTACTCTCAATGTCAACGACTACAATCAAGTAGCACGAGCAAGAGTTCTTTCACGGCTAGAGTCCCAGAGATTTGATGAGGGAACTCTTGGATACGAAATCGAACGCATAACAGCCGGAGACATTCAAATTCTTGCTGGTGAAGGTGGAACAACCCAACTTACTAAGGGTGGACGACAGGTAGCTGATCTGCTAAAGCCCCTGATAGATAACATTGTTAGCCCCACCCCAACTTCCACAGCAATTGTAAAAACACAGTTAGATAGGCTGTCAACAACTTTTGCTCCCTTGTCTCCATCACTAGCTGATAATATTTTAGTTAAGGGACCAGACGGTAAGTTTCGTATACCCACTGGTGACGAAGTATCAGAATCAACTGTTAAAGTTATGGACTTAGATGGTTACCAAAAGCTAAGAGCTATTATAGAAACTTCTGTAAAAAACAGGTTTCTTGAAACCACCGGAATGGATAAAGTTTCGGCAGTCCTTAGATCAGACGTAAAAATAAAACCAGATGGCACAGCAGACTTTACGACAACTCAAGTTCCTGTTCTTAGTCCCGCTGACATGCCCCAAGCTATAAAGGTACCACCACAGTATGAGGGTAATCTAGAAGCATACCTAGAGAGCATCGAAGACGCATTTACATTTATGGTTAAGGATGGTGACAATCCACCTGTAATGATGAAACTGTTTGACACGGATGATCTTTTGACTGCAGACAGGGACGTAGTAAACATTGTAAACATGTCAAAAGAATACCAACAAACTCATGCTGACTTGTTGAGTGTAGCAAAGACTGCAGCCGGAGAAGCAGGTATAACAGACGATGCAGCAAGTACCCTAAGACTGACAGAGTTAGCTGAAGTACACAAGTCTTCTCAGACAACTGTAGGTCGAGAGTTCTATGACAAGGTAATCATGTCAGGAGACGCAAACGCAGCAAAAGCGTATCTAACAAGAACTAACTCTGCTATAGGTCCAGACAAAACACAAGAGGCAACATCAGCCCTGTTTACAGAAGTAATAAAAGCTGCAGGAGAGTATGGTCCGGGTCGTCGGACTGTGAAAATGTTTGACGGACAGGATGTTCCTGTTGACTCTTACGGTAGACCTGACATAGTGTTTTCTCTCTTAGACGATGCCATACAAGGCACCACAATAGAGGGACGAAAGCTAAAGGCTCTTGCTGATGCTGCAGGAGTTGACGATGCTCAACTAGAAACCCTACACGCAATCTTCCGTCTGTCAACAAAGACAGAGGCACCTAGATTAGTAAGAGAAGCAAACGGTGATCTGGCACAATCCACAAAAGGATTCACCCTAGACAACACCCTGTCAAAGGCATTTAACATTGCTCGTGGTATGGTTAGTAAAGAGTATGTAGCCGCTGAAGCAGCCCTACGTTACGCAGCTATGGGTAAGGGCAAGATAGTATCCCTAATACTGAAAGACAAACGATCAGCCGAAGTTATCTACAACGTGTTGAAGGATGAGACACGAGTATCAGAGGGTGACGCTTTGTATCTTGCACAAGCAGTTATGAAGTTTGTTGCTGGAGATTTATCTAGAGCAGGAGTCAGCTTTGACACCCCTGTAACAGATAACAAGTACATAGAAGAATACTGGAAATCACAGGGACTTATTTTTGACTTTGATGAATAACAACCATAACCCCATAGGGAGATGACTATGAAGAAGATGTATTACTCAAGAAAAGGCATGGCCTATGGCGGTAATGTTCGTAAGCCAATGGCTTATGGTGGCATGATGTCAGCTAGCCAGCCTCAACAGAACATGATGCAGAACAACGCCATGACATCAGGAAACATGAATCAGATGCAAACTGACATGATGCAAAGCCCTAAGTTAAAGATGCGAAACGGTGGCAACATCCCTTCCATGAAGGGCGACCTTGATAAGGATGGAAAGATGTCTGGCTACGAAAAGAAACGCCAAGCAGCAATACAGAGTAACATGAAGAAAAGCAAGAAAGCCTAGATGTAGTTTCTGGACTTCTCCATCATCTCATCTGCCATAGACCGAAGGTACCGTAGAAGGGATGCTGTCGAGTGTGACCCATCCCACTGGGGTAGTCCCTTTACCATTGCAGATTCAAACTGCTCTGGCTTCACTCCTTCCCAAGTCAACTCCACAGTACCGTTTTGTTTTAGATTAGCCTGAAATGTAAACAGGGTAGCCTCTTTGCTTTTGTTAGCCATCTACTTGTTCTAATTCCTGTATTGCTAGATTGTAACAATCAGCCTTGAATACAAAGCCGTTGCTTGGGTCT
>Ga0209634_1002909_pt1 | contig 11828 bp, 12 predicted proteins | sample LinPmetageLP40_FD_184043 | JGI IMG/M metagenome (GOLD analysis project Ga0209634, IMG submission 184043) | Marine viral communities from the Pacific Ocean - LP-40 (SPAdes) (version 2) | ecosystem: Environmental > Aquatic > Marine > Oceanic | place: Pacific Ocean | collected 2010-08-26 | reverse complement strand
CCCCTTGCTTTGCGAAAAACGGCGTATAAATCCGTATTGAGAGCAACGCCTAGACGCTCTTCTCCGAGACTTACCTCCCTAAGACCTCGGTTATCTGCGGCGGCCCCACCTCCTCCCATTCCCCAGAGGGGTCGCCGCAGTCTTTCTTCACTGATGCTTAGAACTCCGGTGTTGGATCTACTGGCAGGGGAGCGAGACGACGCATCGTCGACACGAGGTCGGGATCATCGCCCAGATCAAGTGGGTGGTCCGCGAGAACGAAAATGAGATCCTGATCCTCCCGCCCGGACACTTTATTGAAAGCTGGCAACGCGTCATTGCGCCGGTGTGATGCAAGGTTGGCCACATATAAATGGTGGGGTCCGGCCGGCAGGTTGATTGATGCCGATCCATTTATAAACTCGTCGACTTCCACTTGGGCCGCAGTGACGTCTGCGTCGCAGAGCCTGAGCGCGTGTTCCAAAAGAGCTGCTTTAGGGATACCGAAGACATGGCTCATCTCGATGTCCATTTCCTGGTTCCCGAGAAGGTCAGGATGCAGTGCTGACAGGCTTTCAACCGTACCCCAATCGTAATCATCCTCAACTTCCACTTTGCGGAGAAATTCTGAAAGCGATGTGCGCTGTGCTGTCGGCACACCGCGTTGCTCGAGGGCGTTCAATATCTCCTCCACCTCACCTGAGAGATCAGGGCGCTCGGACGCCGTCAGCACGCCGTCGCGCAAAAGCATCGTGATGCAGGTGTCGCCACATGGCACACATAGCGCCCCCATCTCCTGAAGGTAGAGGCTGTTGACGGCCATGAGCTGTGGCATCTCGTTAATGTAGAGCGGATTGCGGTCTTCAATACCGAGCATCATATCCGACAGCGGGCCAAAATTTCCTGGTGTTGTGAAAAAGATCATTTCCCCACCCGGGTGGTCGATCTCGTAATGCAGAATTGCAGCCCGCGACCCACACTTCGGATCCCCGGCTTCGGGAAACGTGAAATGTGCGGCATGAGTCCCGACCCGAATGAAGCCCGTTTGCTTCGTGTCCGGGTTCCTGTCCGAGATCGTGATGCAAGGATCAGGAGAACGGCGCAGCAAGTTCGATACGATGGCGATGACATCATCCAGACCCGTTTCAGGCTGATGTAGCGGAATAGCGCTCTGCGCGATGCGCTCCTCGCCATAGATGACATACTGCCCGGCGAAGAAGCTCGGCTGGTTTTCAGGGCTCAGTTCCGCAGTGAACATTTTTTTCAGCGCTGCGCGCATATCGATATTGAGGTGCGCCATGGCCTCAGCCCTCTGTTTGCGAAATAACTTGGTTCTGTCGCAATTTTCGCGCGCCTCGGCGACGGCGGCACCGTCCCTGAGTGCATGCAGATAAGCCAGACGATCAGAGGCGTCTACCAAAGCACTCTGCTCGGGAAGCGCCATACCCTGCTCGGACCGGTGCGCCATCAGCAGTGTGCAGAAGGTGTCATCCATCAGAAGCGCTGTGATTGGAGACGACTTCGCCGGCTTGGTGGTCATCAAGGCTCTGACCTGGGCCAGTATCTGTTCTGTCATTTGTCGTTTTCTCCGTTTCACTTATATTTCAAAGATCTCCTTAAGTCGCGAAAAGGCCTAACGGATAGCTGTCTCGATTTTCATGTTCTGATGATAGGTTTCACTGGATTAGATTGAACCATGCAGAGGACCAGAACCATGCCATATAGCCGCAAACGCGCCCTCTCGGGCATGGCCCTTGAAATGATGATGCCAGGCATCGAGTTCGGCCCTGAATCCACGGTAGCTGTATTCGACAGAATGCACGCAGCTGCTGTGGGCATGGATCACGACAAGATCGTGCTTTGCAACATCACGGCTGACGAGGTGGCGAAAGCAATTGATACGCTCCTCCCGATCACCTCAGGAAAGCGTCAGGTCAGCGATAAGCTGTCCTTTGAAAACCTCATCGAGGATAAGATCGACCGCAAGCCTTCCTACATCATGGCAGAGATCCAGAATGAGGTCTGGATGAAGTTCCATGACGAGATGCCCTGCTTCCTTGGCGTGAAGCCTAAAGACGTCTGGCTCGCAATCCAGCATATGGAATATCTCGGGACCTGTGAGCCAATCAAACCTGTGCCGGAGAAAATCTCTGTAGCCGGGAAAGACTTCGTCTCGCATGAGTGTCAGGTAAAAATCCACAGCGCCGCAGGTACTCCCATCGGGGAGCTATTCGAGATGACGTCGACCAGTGCTGTGCTGCCGCAGTATTTCGCGCGGATGGAAGACGGCAAGCTGCGTGACCTTCGGAATGATAATTACTCGGTCTACGATCCGGAGGACGAGGCCCTGGTCGAGCTGGATGAGACACCCAGCCCGGACTGAATTCAAAAGATGATGTGACCGGAGCCATGGTGGGATCATCCGCCCGAGCGGTTGATAAATTCCGCATCCCCTTCTGTCAGATCTGATCCTCCGTTCAGGATGCTGTTTGCACGGTCGCGTGCTGATTGATGACGCGAGGAATCCTCCGCAACTTTCATCAGAAACTCGCGGTCATGGAAGGTAATCGCGCGCGCAGGCTTGCTGCTCCCTTTCTTCTTCGCGTCATATGCGTCCATTCTTGATAATGCCGAGCTGATGTTTGCCGCCGCCTGGGCCTGAGCAGGCGTCTTGCTTTGCACCGCATTAAGACTTGCGAGGCGGGCTTGCATGGATGCGCGTTGGTTGGACATATCGTTCTCCTGAATATTTATTGAATATGGATTGAGTGTGCCCGGCCGACGGCCGGGCTGGTCTATCTACGCCGCGCCCGCGGGTTTTCCCTTAGAAGCGAGGGCTGCCAGTACGCCCCAGATCATCGAGATTGGCCAAAGCACAAATGCGCCAATGCCGGCCGTCAATGGGACAATGATCAGCGCAATGACGGTGAGAATGATGCCGCCGGCGATGGAGGCATAAAGAAGACCGAGCGGGCCAAAGAAGAATGTGAGGAAAAACGCGGCCCAGGCACTTTTGGGTGGTTGGGCGATAATGATTGTCGTGGTGTTGGTGTCGGTCATGGAAGCTCTCCTGTTTGGGCTGTTGATACTCAGGAGATCGCGGCAGGTTGATGCCCATGACAGGGGATCACGGTTTTTCTGAAAAATTGTTCGTAGGCCGCTCGGATAAGGTCTGGCCAAACTCGGCATACAAAACTGGAAAATAGTTCTTCCACGCAGGTAGCGATCGACCCGTAGTCTAAAATTTTATGTCTGATTTGAGCGCTATCCTGTCATAGAACCCGCGCCTCCGCGATTTCAGCTTCAACAGCAGCAAATCAAGGAACGTGCAAATGACCCATGCAATCAATCTCGGATACACCCTCGAAGATACCCGCGCCCCTCTTGGCTTTGGTGCCGCCCCTGCCCCGAAAAGCGCCGGCGGCGCGCTGATCCGGGACGACAGCGATGCAGGACTTGTCACGATCGCCGGCACCGGCACAGGTAAAGGTGTCAGCCAGGTCATCCCGACGGCCCTCACCTATCCGGGTTCCATGGTCATCATGGACACCAAGGGCGAGATCGCAGCCGTGACAGCCCGGGCGCGGCGAGAGATGGGGCAAGAGGTCGTGATCCTCGACCCTTTCGGTAAAAGCACTGATGCCTTGAATCCGATGGAAATGATCGAGCCTGCCTCGATCGATGCGCCAGATCAATGCAACCGGTTGGCGCGGATGATGAATACCAGGGGTCTTATGGAGGATCCCTTCTGGGATGATATGTCCCAATCCATCATCAGCGGCACCCTGTTGTTCCTCGCAACACATATTCCGCGCGCAGAGCGCAGCATGGCCCTCCTGCACCGCATGTGGGGTGTCAGCGATCACCTTGAGGAAATGCTGGCATGCATGGAGGCTTGCGATCTGCACGGTGGTGCCATGGCAGCTGCTTCTCGAGCCTATACCAGCGCCCCGGACAAGACGGCCGGGTCCATTCTGACCACGATGAGAAACCATATCGGATTTCTGACATCCGCGCGCTCTCAGGCCGGCTTGTCGGGAGGCTGGGGGCTTCTCAAGCGCATTCGTGAGGGTGTACCAATGACGATCTATCTTCGCGTACCGCCGCATCTTTTGTCGAGCCATGGACAGTTGCTGCGTATCTGGTTGGGGACGATCCTGAATAAGGTAGCGCAGCGCGAGCAGCGCCCCGAAATCCCCGACCTGTTTTTGGTCGATGAGGCCGCAACACTCGGCCACCTCGACGAACTGCTGACAGCGGCGTCGCTGCTGCGCGGTTACGGGCTGCGGACCTGGACATTCTGGCAAAGCATTGGCCAGATCGAGACGATCTATGGCGCACGGGCCTCGGAGTTTCTCGACAACGCTGGCACGCTTTCGATGTTTGGTGCCTCCAATGCAGCTGCGGCCAATAACCTGCGGGCTTTGACGGGCTATGAAGGCCAGATTCTCGGGATGAAACGCGACGAGCAAGTCATCTGCCAGCAGGGCAATGAGGCACAGCGCGCTGTGAAGTTGAACTATCTCACGGATCCTGCATTTCAGGGGCGCTTTGATCCTAATCCATTCTACGCGCGCCCGCAGGTGAAGTCTCGTGGAATGGAGATTGCAGCATGAGCGATACCGTACTCACAGCCCGCGGACTGTCATCTCTTGCGGCCAATATACGCACGCGGCACGAAGATGAAATTTGCGGTATTCTATGTGATGGGGACTGTGAATTCTGCGCGCCCACAGACAATATATACCACTTTGAGGATGAGGCATCCCGGCGTTGGGCCGCGAAACAACTCACAGTGCCACGGGACCCCGCGGGGGACGGAGACGACTATACACCGGAAGAGTGGGTCGAAATACATTGCGAGCTTTGGAAGATGAGAACCGCAGGGTCACAGAATGATGAGACGCCGTTACAGCGGTTTCAAAATGCGGCGCGCCAGCTCAAGCATAGCAAGGCGTTCATCGCTACAGTCTGGAATCTCGAAGGCCAAACTCCAGCGTTTGCAAAATTTTCCGAAAGCGAACCGGTAGGCACCGGATCAGGTTACGGGAATATCACCGTTCACGAAAAATCATCCAATACCGGTGAGGAAGATTACGATCAGGACATTCCCCTCGACGAAACGCTGTTCGATGATGATGACGACGATTATATCGACGTCGCCATGAGCAGCGAGGATGAAGGACCAGCCTTTCCAGCGGGGTTTGACCCCAATCCCAACAAAATTCACTGAGCGTAAGGGGCCGCGCAACACTCGCGCGGCCTTTAAGTTGACGCCGCGCTGCCGGGCCCAGGGCAGCCAATCCAGCAGATCTTCATGAACAGCCGAAACCAGCCGTTCTTCCAGCCTGCGGTGAAAGTCCACAACGAGCCCAAACTGATCACCTGAGGAGCGGAGACCTTCGCATTTACAGCATATGCTGATCTTGTACGAACGGCCCTTAGCGGTTATTCATCAGAAGACGGTCATGCTGCGGTGCAGCCCGTCGAACCGGACATTCGCCGCAACAACGTAATCATCAAGCCGTTCGATGGCAGCTATGCGGACGAGGACGAAACCGCTCTCGCGGTATTGGCGCTTGTGGTTACCGTTGTGCGATGGCGCAAGCGGTGTGGATTTTGTGAACTGACTGATCTGTTGGACGATTGGGACCTTCTCAATCGGATCACAGGAGTTTTTCATGACCGATCAATATGTACCAAAGCTACGACGTCGTTTCCTCGAGGACATGCGGATTAAGGGGCTGCAGCCCAAGACGCAGACGATGTATCTAAGGGCGATGCGGGACTTCACTCGGTTTCTGGGGCATGCGCCGGATAGCGCGACGCCTGAGGAACTTCGGGCGTTCCAACTGGATATGAAGGAGCGCGGCGTTGGTGCGCCTACCTTTAACAACCGGCTGACGGTGTTGAGTTTTTTCTATGCTTCGACGTGCCCGCGGCCTGAAATGAAGCGGCACATGCGCTACCAGCGGGCGGCCAAGAAGATCCCTGTGGTGCTGAGCACTGAGGAAGTCGCGCGCATCATCGAAGCAGCACCTGGGCCCGGGTTGCGATACCGCGCGGCCTTCAGTGTGGCCTACGGCGGCGGGTTGCGCGCCAGCGAGGTCACGCACCTGAAGGTTGGCGATATTGATAGTGATCGGATGCTGATCCGGATCGAGCAAGGGAAAGGCCGCAAGGATCGACAGGTCATGTTGTCGCCAAACCTGCTCGGTCTGCTGCGTGATTATTATCGTGAGGCGCGCCCAAGAGGTTGGATGTTCCCGGGGCGCAACCGGATCGACCCGATCTCGACACGACAGTTCAACCGTGCCTTTGGGGTCGCCTGCGATTTTGCGGAGATTAAGAAGCAGGTGTCGCCCCACACTTTGAGGCACAGCTTTGCTACGCATCTACTGGAAAGTGGGACTGATATCCGGATCATTCAGGTGTTGCTGGGACACGCCAAGCTGGAAACGACGACAGTTTACACGAAGGTTGCCACCAAAACGATTCAGGACGTGACCAGCCCGCTTGATCTGCTGGCAAACCGAAAGGCCGGCTCGGGTTAAGCCCAGCCACGATGCCCCGTCCCAAACTGGAGGTCGCGGATATCTTCCGCGCCTGCGGGCCTGCCTATCGCTGTGACCATGCCGCGCACCTGAACCTGCCGCAGCTCAAAGTGATGTCTGCGATTGAGAACTGCCGGACTGCTGCCCTTGGCGGTCACGTCGCGGCTTGCACCAAATGCGATCATCAACACATCGCCTACAACTCGTGCCGGAACCGGCACTGCCCGAAGTGCCAAGGCGCTGCGGCGCAGGACTGGATGGAGGCACGCATGGAAGACCTGTTGCCAGTCGAGTACTTCCACGTAGTCTTCACGCTGCCAACCCAGATCGCTGACATCACGTATCAAAACAAAGCGGCGATCTACGGCTTGCTGTTCAAGGCGTCGTCGCAGACGCTCCTGACCATCGCGGGCGATCAGAAACATCTCGGTGCCCGCATCGGCATGACGTCAGTTCTCCACACCTGGGGATCTGCGATGATGCACCACCCGCACGTGCACGTCATCGTACCCGGGGGTGGGTTGTCTGCTGATGGCAAACGATGGATCGCCTGTCGCTCTGGGTTCTTCCTGCCGGTGAAGGTTCTGTCCCGGCTGTTCCGTCGCCTCTTTCTCGAAGGGCTGATCCGATTGCACAAGGCGGGCAAGCTCAAGTTCTTCGGCGATCTGACAAAGCTGGCCGACCCCGACACCTTCGCGGCCCATCTCTCGCCACTGCGTAAAACCGACTGGGTGGTGTATGCCAAACCTCCCTTCGGCGGGCCTGAGGCAGTGCTGGCATATCTGAGCCGTTACACGCACCGTGTGGCGATCTCCAACCATCGCCTCGTCAGCGCAGATGCCGACACAGTGGCCTTCCGCTGGAAAGACTACCGCATCAAAAAGGGAGACCGGATGAAGGTCATGCGCCTGCATACGTCCGAGTTCATCCGCCGTTTCCTGATCCATGTTCTGCCCTCTGGCTTCCACCGCATCCGACACACGGGCTTCCTCGCAAATGGCATCCGCCGCGACAGGATCGGACAGATCAGGCAGTTGCTTGATGCCAAAACGGAACCCGATCAAGCGTCTGACGAGGCCGCAAACACCGAACCAGCTGATCCGCCCGCGCACAAGCTTTGCCCCAAATGCGGTGGTGCGATGGTCATCGTTGAGACCTTCCTGCGCGGCCAAACGCCCAAATGCCGAGCACCGCCATGGGAGGACGCCGCATGATACAACGAGACAAACCGACTTTGCCTTACGCAGAAGCCGGGCCAATCAGTGTGGCCTTCTCAGACAATCCCATGCCAAATCATGTCTGCAGCAACAAAATGAGATACCAAAGGACAAGGTCATGCTGGGAAAACCGCCACGTCGCTGCCGCCTATCAGCAAAATCCCGTCCGATCTGCGCATCAAAACTCGCAGCCGTAACCCACAATCCCCATAGCACCGAAAACAGCCCGCGCTTTCCTCCTTGTCGGATTTGTCGCCGCTGCAGCTCGCGCTGACAGCAGCCACAAACCTTAGACGAAGCAGAACTTCATTGGTTGGACCTGAAGGTCAACTTTGCTCCGAATTTTCGGCAACCTCGGTGCGCTGGACTGGATCATGGATACGCTTCTCCATCAGAAAATTCGTCAATGTAACGCCAGCCCGTTCGATCTGCTGCTCGCGAACGACATCCCACCCCTGCTGCTCAAAGAGACCTCGAACGAGATAGCTCGCTTGCGAATGAAGGCGCGCGATATTGGCGTCACGTGCCAATGCTTCGATCCGGGCGTAAAGATATCCTCCGATGCCCTGCCGTTGGTGTCCAGGTGCGACGAAAGCAAGATCAATGTAACCATCGCCATCCAGAGTCATGAAGCCAACTGGCAGGCCCGCCTTACGCGCAACTACGGTTTTCTGAGCGGCCAGCCGCGATGCCCAACTTGGCCCCGAAGGCGTCTTTGGCGCCCAAGCCCGTCGCTGCTCTAAGCTATAGAATTCAGTCGCTCCTTCACGCACGGCATCGAAGAATATGACACCGAGTTGATCTGCTTCTGAGGCTTCGAGGTCACAAATTTCTATTGAGGCGTTCTGCATTTCTGTGGCCTTGCGATAGCGTTTCAATGAGTGCGATCAAATCCAAACAATCGTGAAAGCTGACCTTCGCGCGCAACGCAGCATTACGCAAGTCGGGCTCGATCCGGACTTTTGCCGCAGACGGCAACAAGATCCGGTTCGCGGGACAAAGCTGTCGCACTCATCTTGAGATTCTCCATGAACTCTGTCAGTAGTGCATCATAGGGACCGCGGCCTCGGTCTCTTGCAGACACTCACTTTGTCCGAGGCTAAGATGAGCGTTCACGACGCAACGGGCGGATAGAGGGCATTCTCTTCTATCACAATGCAAGAACATAAGTAGATTCAGCGTCTTAACTTCGAACAGGCTCTTGAATATGGCTGACCTCGCATGTTTGTGAAGACTTTTATGCACTTTTTTGTTGCTGTCCCTGACTGTTTGTTGTAATTATTGCGGCAGCTTCAGGTGGCGGGACTTCTTGGTGAAAGCCTTGATGCTGTAGCTGCGCACCTCTCTTGAGGTTCGGTAAACCACGGTAAGGCGCACCCGCTTCACTATTCTCAAAAGGCTCCCCGACGGGAGCCTTTTGTCATTTAGGACTTCTTCGCTTTCGATGCCTTTCGTTTCTCGCGCTTAGCAGCACTCTTAGCCCGCTCTTTGTTGGCCTTGATCTGGGCAAGCTCTCGGCGCTTATCTTCGGTCATCGGCATTCGCTCCTTGCTAAAATAGCAGGTGCGCACAGCTTGCTTCATATCCAACTTGTGCTTGTCGTTCGTGTTTACCGCCCGCTCATGGCAGGTCAGCACGTTCATCTCGATCTCGAAATGTTCGGAATTACTCGGATAGAAGTAGTAGAGGATCACGTCATGTGTGCCTCTGACAATCCGCACAGCCGGATTGTGCGCCAATGCGGCCATGTTTTCGATCTGATTGTGGTCCTTCATTTCCCAAGTGATGCCGTTCTGATCGAACAGGTTTCGCACGCCTTGTGGAAGAGCAAGGCATTTGGCGTAGCGGTTTGCGCAGAAGATCCGATGGTTTCCGTTCTGATCTGGAAAATCGAAGGTAGCATTGCGCGCGGCCTTTTCGCTGAAGGCATGGCAAGAGAAGCTGACGCGTACCCTGATGTCTATGCCATCAGGGCCAGCCGCGGTCAGAGTATAGATGAAAGGCGCGAGGTGGGAGATGTCGTAGTCCGTTCCTCCTACTTTAACCGTGGTTCCCAAATGATTGAGCAATCAAAATCTCCTGCAATGCATGTCCTTTGCAGTTCGATGTCAGGCGATTCAACATAAAAGATTGCTCAGCAGCATTTTTCCCTGGCTCAAGGTTGTCTTATCCCGCCCCGATGAAGAGGTAGCTTTGGGCTCACAGTGGTCATTCTCCACATCGCGGCATCATAAGGCCTTCCACACCATAGCAAGGTCACTCACGGCCCGGAGCGGCCGTTCATCTTCGCTTTCGTCGCTGCGGTGCAGCTTCACCAGAGCTGACATTCGTAAGCCGTGCAGCATGCTCGGCATTTGAATTCATATTTGCGGTACGGCGTTGATGTGGAAGGCTTTTGGGGAAACCTTGCGGGACAGCACCAGATCGCAAAATCGAACCAGATATGGTCTGATCAAACTTAGTATCCAGACGTCGCTTGCGGTTTTATTGCCTGAATTACGATGGCCGTCGTTGTCCATGCGGGCCAAGGAGCCCCGCAAAGAAAGGAGTGCAAAAAGTTGAGAGCCCGCAATGCGCGCGCGAGACGTCATGTTTCAGCCTGTACTACGTCGACTCTGTCATCGGAAAAAGGAATGGCGCAGTCTTGCTGGTGGTGGACCGAGCCACTTCTGCCGGGGGGCCCTGCGCCACAACCTTGCCGCCTTCGTCGCCGGCACCGGGGCCGATATCAACGATCCAGTCACTCCGCTGAGCCACAAGCATATTGTGTTCGACCATGATGACGGAATTACCTGCGTCAACCAACTGGTCAAGCTGCGCCAGCAACAGGGCCACATCCGAAGGGTGCAGTCCCGTCGTTGGTTCATCCAGAACATAGAGCGTGTCTCTGCGCTGTGCGCGCTGCAGTTCCGTTGCCAGTTTGATCCGCTGTGCCTCGCCGCCCGACAATTCTGTCGCGGGCTGACCAAGGCGCAGATAGCCAAGACCGACCTGACGCAAGGCTACAATTGCGCGCAGGATCGCGGGGTCGTCGGCAAAGAAGTCGTGCGCCCGGTCCACAGTCAGATCGAGGACTTCGGCGATTGTCTTGTCGCGATAGCGGATTTCGAGTGTTTCATCGTTATAGCGCTGCCCGCGACATACCGGACAAAGGGCGTAGACGCTGGGCAGAAATAGCAGTTCGACGCTGACAAAACCGGCACCATCGCAGTTCGGGCAGCGGCCCTTGGCCACGTTGAATGAAAATCTCCCGACGTCGTAGCGCCTTGCCCGCGCTTCCTCCGTTGAGGCGAACAGCTTGCGCACATGATCGAACAGGCCGGTGTAGGTCGCCAGATTGGACCGCGGCGTGCGGCCGATGGGTTTCTGATCCACGACGACCAGACGCCGAATATGCTGCATGCCATCGACGATCTGCCCGTCGGTCGGAGTATCGAACTCTTGCTCCAGCAGTTCCGGTTCGCTGTCAGGGGTCTCAATCGTCGGCTTTTGCCCCAACGCAGTCCCGACGAATTCCACCAATGCCTGACTGACCAGGCTGGACTTGCCGGATCCTGACACGCCCGTCACCGTCGCCAACACGCCCAGTGGCAAGTCGATATCGACCCCTTGCAGGTTGTTCCGAGTGACATCTGCCAGACGCAGCCAGCCTTTCGATTTCCTGAGGGTGCTTTCGCTCGCACGGGTTCGCTCGAACAGATACCGCGCGGTGTGAGAGGTTTCGACCTCTCGCAGCCCCTCGATCGGGCCATTGTAGACGACTGTGCCGCCGTCGGTGCCGGCGTCGGGTCCTATGTCCACGATCCAGTCGGCGTGACGGATGACGCCGACATCATGCTCTACCACGAACAGGGAGTTACCGGCGTTCTTCAGCTCATCCAAGGCACCAAGCAAAGCCTGTGTATCAGAGGGATGCAGCCCCGCCGACGGCTCGTCCAGCACATAGACCACGCCGAACAGTTGCGACCTGATCTGCGTTGCCAACCGCACCCGCTGTAATTCCCCCGGCGACAGGCTGGCGGTGTTCCGTTCCAGCGACAGATGGCCAAGGCCGAGGCGTGTCAGCGCTGCAACCCGG
>Ga0209634_1002906_pt1 | contig 11835 bp, 4 predicted proteins | sample LinPmetageLP40_FD_184043 | JGI IMG/M metagenome (GOLD analysis project Ga0209634, IMG submission 184043) | Marine viral communities from the Pacific Ocean - LP-40 (SPAdes) (version 2) | ecosystem: Environmental > Aquatic > Marine > Oceanic | place: Pacific Ocean | collected 2010-08-26 | reverse complement strand
CCTATTTTTAACGATAGTCCATCTACAGTAAAACAGTTTAACACTTTAAATTATGAAGGTGACTCTGGATGGGATTTAGAATACATAGAAACAGATATAGGTAGCACAGGTAGTATACCTACAATTGTAACAAATTACAATACAACTTTGCAGTTATCTGGAGCTGCTCCTCAGTCTATTTTTAATGGAGCTAATACTGCTATATCAATAACAGGAGCTAGTGTTAGCTGGGCTATATTTGTAACACCTTTAAATTCACAATATGCTTTTGATAATATAAACAATGTAACATTAACTCAAGCTTCTGGTAGTGCTTTAACTATAACAAATCCGTCAGCTATAACAGATGGACAATTAGTGTTTTTAGTTCAACATACCGTTGGAAGCTCCAATAGTATACAAACATTAAATATAGGTGGTACTGGTGCTGGTTTAGCATTTACAGTAGCTTTATTAACAGTAAATGTTATTGACACTGTGTCAAATTCTACAATCACTCCAGCTTCACAAATATTTAACAATGTTGGAGCTAATAACGTAGTGTTTAGTACAGCTGTTCAAAATAATTACTACATAGATAATAGTAACATAACTATTAGCACAGCTGGTATGCCTTCTTCAACTAATCCAGGAACAATAACAAACGTAAGAAGCGGTTTAGGTCTTGATAATATAACTTATACATTACCAGTAACCGTTCCTGCAGCTGCAACAGCTGGAACAATAACAGTAAACGGAAGTGCAACATTAAAATACACTTTACAGTTAGATCAAGGTAATGTAGCGGCACCAACAGGTGGAACTGTTCAATATGTAACACCAGTTCAAACAAACGGAGATACAACTGCTGTAGGTTCAGTATTTTATAACTCTCCTTTTGATGCAGCAAGCACAAGAACAGTTGTTATAACTTATACATGTGCAACAACAGAAGTTCTTGTTAATAATAGTTATACTATATCAGGTTTTTCAGGAACTAGTAGTAATGTTTTAAGTAATTTTGCTGGTCAATTGGCTATCACAAAAGTTATACCTATTTTAACTGGAAACACAACTGTAATACCAGTTGTAGATTCTTCAGTTGGAGCAGCAACAGCTACCTTGGGAACTACTACATCTCCATTAAATTTAAATAACACTGGAGACGCACAAACTATTACTGCAACTTGGAATGTTCAAGGAACAGCTTCACCAGCAGATAGTTGGGTACTAATAAATGGATCTAACGCTACATCAACTTTACAAAACACATTTGGTATTTCAACAAATTTAGTTATAAGTGCAGGTACTAATAATACTGGTTCTTCTAGAACAGCAACTATAACTTTAAGTTTATCAAATTCAAACACTAGAGTAACTGGTATAGTTGATCAAGTAATAACAATAATACAAGCATAGTATGGCAACAGTAGTTACATTTCCGTTTCAAAATAAAGAGGGCAAATACTTTGCTCCAATATCTTCATCAGAGCCAGATTTTAAAGTAGTTAGCGGAGCTATTGTGGCAAATGGTGATAAAATAATAAGCGGTATCAAGGGAGCTTTTGCTAAAATAAAGCTTACGCTTCCAGTTGCTAACGCTACAACTAAAAAAGAGCTTTTTGCTTTAAACGCAGAAGCAGTATATTCTTCACAATAAAATTATATTAAATGAAATTACAAGTACGAAAATTACAAGAATCTGACTGGGAATTTTTACCAAAATGGTGGGCAGATTACAATCAACAACCTTGGATTGATGAAAGCGAATTTAGAGATTTTCTTCCAGGAGCATTTCAAATAGGTGATTACAGTAAAAGTAGAGCTGGTTTAGGTGGATTTATGGTTTGTAAAGACGAAGATCCAATAGCTGCTATGTGGTTAGGAATGACAAACTCTAACTGTGCTTTACCTACTGCTGCTATTTCTGATCCTAGCTATAGAGATGAAGATAGAAAATCAGCTTTACAGTTATTAACAAATTTTGTTACAAACTTTGCTAAAGAATTGGGATACAAATACTCATTTGGTTGGGCACAAGAAAATAAAATGTTAAGTTATTATTTAAACGCTGGTTATGAGCAATTTGGAAATAAATCTTACGAAATGATAAAAAAATTATAATGGGTAATAAAAAGAACGATGCAATTGCTGCTGGTGATGTAGCTGCGGCAAGTATGGCTGACAACGCAGATGCTTTAAACCAAGCTCAAACTGATTATGATACTGATATTGAGGCGCTTAGAAAGGCACCAGTTTCTGATTTCTACGCAGGACTTTCAGCTAATACTATAGGAACTGATAACTTAAAACAGCAAGAAGCTTTTGATATTAGCAAACTAAGTACAGCTAGAGAATTTGGAGAAGTTGGGCCATATGCAGCAAACGAAACTTCTAAATTTAACGCTGTTGGCACTAAGTTAAGTGACGTTGGTTATACTGCACAAGGTACTAATGCTGGTCAACTTCAACGTGGTGCAGCAACTGGTTTAAGTAATGTTTTTAATAACTTACAAGTATCAACAGCTGGTGCTGACATGGCTAATCAAGAAGCTGATCAAGCTTTGGCTGCTTCTCAAGATTTAGCTGCTCAAGCTGGTACTGGAGCTGGTGGTGCTACTGCTTTAGCCGCTGCTGCTGCAAAATCTAAACAAGGTATTTCTGCAGACATAGATAGACAGGTTAAATCAAATGAGCAATTGCGAGCTCAAGGTGAACAATCATTACAAAGAGATATGCTTTCTCAAGGTAATTTAGCATCTCAATTTGATTTAGGAGCACAACAGTTTAATGTTGGAGCACAGAATCAAGCAGCACAATTTGGAGCTGGAGCTAGAAATCAAGCAAATCAATTTAATGCTTCTAATGATATGCAAAACCAACAATTTAACGCAGGTCAAGCTAACCAAAGAAATGCTAGTATGTTTAATGCTGCAAACCAAATGAGTATGTTTAATGCTGGTCAAGGTAATGCAGAAAGAATGGCTGAGTATGGTGCTCAAAATCAAGCTAACGCAGCTAATGCTAGTGCATTTAACAATGCTTTAGCTCAAGATGCACAATCACAGAACAATTACGATATGTCAAAAGCTGCTGGGCAAACTCAAGCAGAAGAAAACGCATACGGTCAAGCAAGTGATTTAGTAAATATTTCTACTGAACAGTTGAATAATATGAACGAGAGCAATGATGCAAATTCTCAAATAGTTGCTAGTGGTAATGCGGCTCAAGGTAGTAAAGATAGAAATGCTCAAGCTATGAAAATTCTTGATCCATTTGGACTTAGAAAAGTTTTTAGTGATAAAAGATTAAAGAAAAATATTGAAAAAATAGGAATATCAAAATCTGGTTTAAACATATATTCTTTTGAGTATAAAAACTCTGATTTTGGTGATGGAGTTTATCAAGGTGTTATGTCTGATGAAGTACCAAATCATGCTGTTATTGAAGAAGAAGATATGTATGATATGGTAGATTACAGTAAAATAGATGTTGAATTTAAATTAATAACTAATTAGTATGCAACAGTACAATCCTCGCGAAGCAGCACAAAAAAATGGTCCTGAGCAGCGAATAATTAGAGCGGCAAGAAATGTTGAATATGATAGACAGTTTAAAAGATCAGCTGAAGATAAATTAAATCAAGAAAACCCTACACCTCAAGGTGTGTTTAGAATACAAAGTCAAGCTATAGCCAGAGAGATAGTTGCCAATGCTAGTAATTTAGTTGATAAAAAAAAGAAAGGAGAAATTAGTAATGTTAATTTTGCAGCTGAAATGGCTTCTGTAGATCAAATGGTTGACAACTTAGGACAATTTACTACAACTGTTGAGAAGAATTTAGCAGCATATAATAATGCTTTAAAAAACGGTACACTTTCTTTTGGCATGGATCAACATGATGAAGCTGTTTTACAAGCTATTGACAAAGGAGAAGTTAAATTAGCTTTAGACAAAGATGGTAGAGTTAGAATGGAAGGCAAAGCAAAACATTCTTCTAAAGGTGATTTTGATGTAAACATATATGACTTTGTAAATGTGCCTTTTCCAGTTAATAGAATAAAACCAATCAATACACTTGTTGATCCTTATGTTAAAGGTTTAGGTTTAGACAGCAATGGTATGCCAATATCTAGAGTTGATGAAAATGGTCAACTTGTTTTAGATACAGGTGATTATGGTGAACACCAACAAGAAGTGCTAGGTTTCACTAAAGAAGCTTTAGAAAAAGTTGGTCCTCAAGGCATTAGATCTTTTTTAGGTGATCATTTAAATTTACCTCAAGAAGAAATTAAAGCTTTGTCTGAAAATATAAATTATACTGACGACAATGGAACTGAGTGGGAAAACGAAGCACAAGCAATAGCTTATAATAATCTCAACGAATACATTGGTAGTAAATACCAACGTCAAAGAAAACCACATCCAAACACTATAGCATTAAACGCTCAAAACCAAGCTGCTCAAATAGCGGCTGGAAAAAATGTTCAATTATCACAAGATCAAGGTATTCAAGAACAACAAACTGAAGTAATGCAAACGCCACAAGGTGAAGTAGCTGAAACAACAACTGAAACTGAAGAAACTGTTGATCCATTAACTATGGATTTAGGTCAGCCTATTCAAGCGGAAGAAACTGAAGTTGTTTCTGAAGAAACACCTCTTAAAATGAAAACGCTTTCTGCTAAAGATTTAATAAAAAAATATTCTTAAATGAGTTTAGAAACAATTGTAAATAAAATGATATCGGCAAATGAGCCAGAATCTAACATTGCAAAAGTTATAAAATATCACAAAAAAGATAGCAGTAAAATAAACTGCAAAAAATGTAATCATAGTTGGAAAGTAGCTGACGGAGGAGATGATCTATATATGTGCCATGAATGTGGGTACAATAACAATAAAAGTCCATTAAAAGCAGTGGCAACTTGCGCAGATGGATCAGAGCCAGATGAGTTTGGTAAATGTAATGAAGATAAAGAATTATCTTCAGCTAAAGATAGTATGATTGGAAACATCAATAAAGATCTTAAAACTGAAAAATTAAAAGAAAGAGAAACTAAGGCTGGTCGCTATAGTTCTAGTGTAGGATCTTTTAAAGAAAAAGATGATACAGAAAAATTACAATCTGAAATAGATGCTGAAAACGAAGCAGCGGGTAGACCTATTGACAATAGCAAGGAAGCTATATTAAGACGTAGAAGAGAAGGAGAAGAAATAGAGCTAGATGAAGTTGTAGTTACTGCAGACCAACCAGAAGGCATGGGTGGAGAAGGACAAATAGATACTACTTTTGAACCTGAAGAACAACAAAACACTTATAAAGGTGGAATTTTTCCAACTCAAGATCCTGAATTATACAAAGGAACTGGTGCTGGATTAGGTGAAGATCCAACTGAAATAATACAACAAAAACTTGATGAAGCTGTTAAAGAAAACAAATTTTTAAATAGTTTTCCAAAAAATGCTCTTAAAAAAAACCAAGAACAAAGAGATTTATTTCAAAAAGAAACTTTAAAATCTATAAACCTTAAAAGAGAAAAAATAACTGCTGATCTTTTAAAAAAAGATAAAAAACAAACTGAAGCTTTTATTAATAAAATATATCAAGATGCAGGTATAGGCTATTTTAAAGATGGTCAATTATATGCAACAATACCTTTATCTAATAAAGATTGGAAAGAAAAGCATGGTTTATTGCAAGAGCAATTAAACGAATATGTTCAAAATAAACAAACAGAAGCTTTGTTGGCCAATGAAGATTATGTTAGTTCTGTAGATACTGCTAATCAATTAATAGCTGACAATGATGCAAATATTGTAAATAATGAAATACAGAATTCTGATGCTTATAAAAACACTTTCAACAAATTACAAAGTGATATAACGGGAAGAATAGATGCTATTAGAGAAGATAGACTAGAACAAGAATATAGTGGTGTTGCAGGTGGTCTTTCTAGAGGTTTTTACGAAACAATAAAAACTACACTTCCTAAAGCTATTGAAGACTATGGTTTACTTAGAGATGGTAAAAGAATAGAAAACGCTAAAAAAGATATAGCAAAGCTTGAAAGTGGTAAATTTACTCAAAACAAAAATGGAGGTATAAGTTTTATAAACAAAAGCGGTGGTGTTGAAAGATACGCAAGCGTTGAAGACGCTATTTCTAAAAAACAAGACAAAGTAAAAGAGTATAATAATAAAGCTTTAGAAAACTTATTAGAAAGTAATAAATACAAAAAAGAAATATCAAATTTTAAACAACCTGAAATTTTTGATAAAGATGGTTTAACTTTTGATGATTTTACTAAAATATTAGGTACTCAATCTGTTCAAATGTTAAGTGCTGTTCTTACAGGAGGTGGTTCTACTTTAGTTCAAGAAGCTGGTGGTGCTTTAGTTGAAATATTAACTGAAAAAAGTGCTGCAAATTTAGATATGTCAAGAGAACAATTTGAATCATTGCCTGAAGAGCAAAGAAACAAAGAATTCATGAATATAATTAATTCAGGTGATGCTGAATTAAATAAAGCTATGAATATTGGTATTATTAATGCTGGATTAGACACTGTAGGTAATTTTATAGCATTTGGAGGTATTTCTAAAGCTGTACCTAAAGGTTTTTTAAAAGCTTTATTAAGAAAAGATTTTAAAAATGCAGCAACAAGTGCAGGTGCACAAATAATTAGAAGAGGTGGTGATTCTGTAAAAGAAGCTGGAACTGAAGTCTTACAAGAAGGTGTATCTACAGGTGGAGTAGCTTCAGCGTTAGATAAGAATGTAGGTCAAGAATTATTTAAGCCAGAAAGCTTAAAAGGTTATGCAGAGGCTGGTGGACAAGCTATAGTGTCAACTGGACCCACTGTTGGTATTGTATCGAGTTTTTCCAATATAATTAAAAGTAAAAACTTAAGAAACAATTTACCATTTTTTAAAAGTGATCCTAGTAAGGTTAAAAACGCTATATCTTTAGCTGAAGAAACGTATAATATTGAAAAACTTAAAGTAGTTCAAGATCCTAATTTATCCGAAGTAAAAAAATCAGATAAAATTGAAAAATTAAATGAAAATTTAGAATCTCAATATGATCAAATAGAAGCTGCAAATCAAGTTGTTAGTAATTCTAAATATAGAAATCTTGGAGAAAATGAACAAAAAATTGTTTTTGATGAATTAGCTGGATCTTTAGAAAATTTACAAAATGAAGATTTAATTGGTCCTTTTGAACCTAGAAATAAAAGTGATATTAGAAAAAAGGGTCAAATAAAAAACAGAAAAAAACTAAAAGAAGTTGAAGAATTAATTGAAAACACTGGAATGCCTAGTCCAGATCTTCTTGCTTCTCAAAAGGAACTTCAAGATGCTATAGCTGAGTCTGAAAGAGAGCTTTTACTACAAAGATCTATGTCTTATAGTGGAGAAAAAGGCAACACACTTATTGAGGTAGTTAATGACGCTAAAGAAGGTGTTTTTAAAGACAAACGAGTTGAAAAAGTTAAAAGTTTAGAAGATTTAAAAACTGTTTTTTTAGACGAAAAAGGAAAGGTTAAAAAACAATTTGTTAATGATGTTGATTTTATTGATGGTAAATTAGTTGGTAAATCAAAAAATGTACAGTTGCTTTTAGACGGAAAAAACAACGGTATAAAAATAGGTAACACAGGTATTATAGTTGAAGAAAACGTCATTAATAACATTAGAAAAGAAGGTGATGCTGGATCTAGTAATGTTGTAGCTCATGAAGTTTTACATTTTATAACTGAAGACATGAGTTATAAAGATTTGCAAACTTTAAAAAATAGTACTTTAGAGCAATTAAAACAAACCAAAGATCCAAAATTACAAGTAGCTTACGCTCAGACTTTAGAAAGAATGAAGTTGTATACGGAAGGTAGAAAAGAAAAAGGACCTAACAGGGAAGCTACAGAAGAGTTTTTTACAGCTTTATCAGATTCTTTAGTTGATATTGAAATAAATGACTTATCTTTAGAAGATGTAAGTATATTAAGAAAAATAGGTGATAAACTTAAAAAAGTATTTAGTTCTACTGTTAAAGAAGATTTAGATTTTGGCAATATGAATGCTGAAAACACTTTAGAATTTATACAAAGATATAATAACTTTAATAAAGAAACTTCTGGAAAAATTAAAGGCGTTGAATCTAAAACAAAAACTAAAACTAAAAGACCTGATTTAGCCTCTAGACCTTTAACTAAAGAAGAATTAGCTACAGAGTTTAGTACATTAGAAAAAGGTAAAATACCAGATCAAACAGCTGTACAAGCTGCTTATGCTTATGAGCCTTTAGCAAAATCTATTGCTAATACAATGTATAGAGATTATCCTGATTTTAAAGAATCGGGTTTTACAAAAGATGATTTTGCAATGGCACTAGCTTTTGGTGAAGGTGCAAACTCTTTAGTTGGTTTAGCTAAATCTTATGATCCTAAAGTAGGATCTATTGGTGGATATTTTAGTGAATTTTTACCTCAAAGAGCTAAAGCTGTTATGAATAAATTCATAGGTAAATCAGCTACAAATGCAGGTACATCATTAGATACAACTGAAGCTAGAGAATTAGAAGCTGATGAAAAAGTTGACATAGAAGCTAAAAACGCTGCCGAAGCGTTAGCTGTGTCAAAACCTATAACAGATATAACTACTGATAAAAAAACAATGGAGCTTGCTACTTTAGCGGCTACAAACGCACTTAAAAAATTACCTAAAAAAGCTACCGTAAAACAGAAAACAGCTGCAAAGAGAAAAGCATTTAATGGATTTGTTGGTAGAACGTTAGATTTAGAGTTAAAAAAAATATTAAAAAAGACAAAAAATCAAAATGAGTTTGATAAGTTTCTTAATAATGAATGGGAATTTATTGGCAATGCTTTTTTAAATAATACAGATATAGGTAAAATACGTAATGAAGATACTAGAGAACTTTTAGAAGGCTGGGAAGATAATGGATTTACTAAAAAAGATGTATTTGATTATTTTAATGATCCTAATTTAGCTAAAAACACTAGATCTGATAGAAAAAACGTTGGTCTAATAAAAGTGTTAAGAGCTGAGCTTGGTGATATTATGAGAATAAATATTGCTAAAAACGATCCTGCTACTGCTGCTGACTTTAAAAAATCAACAGGTATACCATTAGCTTCTAGACCGTTAAGTGAAATAGCTAGACAAAATGCATATTTAAAAGCTAATCCTAATGCTCCTCAAACTCTTCCATATAATACTATTGAAAAATTAATTGCCGCTAATTCAGGTTTTAAAAAAGTTCCAGTTTTAGACACTCCTGAAAAAGCTATAGAATTTGTAAAAAGTTTAAAAGATTTAGTTTTTAGTTTGCCTGTAGAAATAGTTACTAAAACTGGTTTTTATAATCCTTCTGGTAGAATATTTCCTAATTATGATAAAAATAAAAAATGGATAAATAGCAAAGGCAATACCACGGGCAGGTTTAAAAACAATGCAGCTAGAGCAAAAGCAGCGGGTTATTTTTTAAACAAAAGTGAAGGAAGAAAAAAGTTTGAAGCAATAGAAACGGCTTTTAACACAGAAAGAGATGCTTTAATAAAAGATTTAAAAGCTAATAGTACAGTAAAATTGTATGGAGCAGCTAAAGGGTTTACAGCTTATAAATTTGCTGATTTAATGGGTAGCACTCCAGCTGAAATATTAAACAATAAAGATAAAATACTTGATCAAAATGTTAAAGCAATGGCTATGCATGAACAAGTTTGGAAGCCTCTTTATGAATTTATTAAAAAAGATCCTAAAAATAATGCTGCTCCTGTCGGTTTTTTATTAAAAAATGGTAGCAAAACAGCTACGCATTGGCATAGAGCTGGTATTGAAATGGTTGGTACTTCTAAAAAATTTGAAGGAGGATTTACTTATGAACATGCAATGCCTATGGTTTCTGCTTATTTAGCTTTGATCGATAGTGCCGCAAAAAATGTTCCTTTTGATATATCATATCCAGCAGTTCAGTCTAATTATAAACTATTAGCTTTATCTAAAAAAGATGATAACAAATTAAAAGGCCCGTATAAAGCAGGCATGGGAGATGGTTGGAATTTTTATACAGGAAACTGGAAAGAAAGATATTTTAACGCTACAGTAGGCAACACTGACGGTGGTATAAACCCAGCTAATATTCTTGATTTAAATGGTGAAAACTATGCTGATAAATATAACATAGATAATAAAGGAAATAGTACTATAAATTTAAAAGCTAGAATATTTGACTTTGATGATACATTGGCTAAAACTAACTCTAATGTACTATACACACTTCCAGACACAACCACTCAAGAGTTGACAGGAACTGGTGATGCTTTTGCTATTACAACTAAAGTTTATAATGAAGTTTTAAATGCAGTAAGTAAAAATCCAAACATAGAACGCCTTAGGTTTAGTTCTGATGCTAGAGAGCCAAGTAGAGTTAAATTGTATGATTTTATTACTAAAAAATTAAGTAAAGATCTTGGTTGGGAAATTGACAATTATGAAACTTCTTTTTTAGATGAACCTAGTACTCAAGATTTTGAATTAGTAAGACCTAAAAACGGTGGTAAAAAAATAAAAACAAAAGGTAAGTATAATTTAACAGAAGATGAAGCTGGTAATTTAAATACTAACTTTGTTATTAATGGTAAAACATATGATGTTAATATTAATAATAAAGATGGAGAAAATAAAGCTGATTTTGAAGTAGAGTTTAGTCTTAACATGCCTGGTAAAACAGGTAGTTTAGATGCTACACAATTTGCTGAACAATATAATGAGTTACAGGAAGCGGGAGCAACTTTTGATTATTCAGAATTTAGTAAAGTAGTTAATGGAAGTAAAGGGCCTCTGGCTGATGTTGCTAAAAAAATTAATGATTCTAAAGGAAATAGAGATGTTTTTGTTTTAACAGCTAGACCAGCTGATGCAAACGTAGCGATACAAGAGTTTTTAAAAGAAGCATTAGAAATAGATATACCTTTAGAAAACATAACTGGATTAGGTAACGGAAAGCCAAGTGCTAAAGCTGATTGGATTGGTCAAAAAGTTAAAGAAGGTTATAATGATATTTTCTTTGCTGATGATGTTGCTGCTAACGTTGAAGCGGTTAAAGAAAAGTTAGAAAAACTTAATGTAACATCAAGAGTTCAACAAGCAAAAGACAAACCCGTAGCCTTAGCTAGCAAACCTTTAAATAGAATATTTTTTGAAAATGAAGATGGTATATCTCAAATTGAAGCACCCTTAAGTAGAGAGTTTAACAAAATGTTAGAAAAAACAAAAGGCGTTAAAGCTGGTGCTGTTTATTCTGACGCTAGAGCTGCTAAAATGGGTACTAAAAAAGGTTTTCAAGCTTTTGTACCTTATTCAGCTGAAGACTTTTTAGGTTTAATATATCCTACACTAGGTAAAGGTGAACAAGGTAACAAAGATCTTAAATGGTGGAAAGATAATGTAATGACACCTTATAATGATGGCATGACTAACTTTGAATCAGCTAAACAAGCTGCAATGATAGAGTGGAATCAAATAAAAGATCAAATACAAAACACTCCAACTAATTTAGGTAAAGAAGCTGTACGTGATTTTTCTAATGAAGATGCTATACGAGTATATTTATGGGATCAAAAAGGTGTTGTACCTGATGGTTTGTCTAAAAAAGATATATCAGCTTTAACTAAACATGTAAAAGCTAATCCTAAACTAGAAGCTTTTGCTAATCAAGTAGCTGGTTTAAATATAAACGGTTATCCTGATCCTACAAAAGGATGGTTAGCTGGTACTATTACAACAGATTTAGTTAATCATGTAAATACATCAACAAGATCTGAAATGCTT
>Ga0209634_1002904_pt1 | contig 11842 bp, 15 predicted proteins | sample LinPmetageLP40_FD_184043 | JGI IMG/M metagenome (GOLD analysis project Ga0209634, IMG submission 184043) | Marine viral communities from the Pacific Ocean - LP-40 (SPAdes) (version 2) | ecosystem: Environmental > Aquatic > Marine > Oceanic | place: Pacific Ocean | collected 2010-08-26 | reverse complement strand
GATAAACTTCGTAAGCACTGCGGCCGGATTCGGAAACGCAGAAGGAGGCACTAGTTCAGGTGGTGGCGGTACAGGCGGAGGCTGTTTCATGCCAGGCACAATGATCACAATGGCAGATGGAACGTTTAAAGCGGTAGAACTAGTCGACATAGGTGACGAAGTATCGGTAGGCGGAAAAGTGTTCGCAACTGCGAAGTTCTTGATTGAAAACCTGTATGATTACAAAGGCGTACAAGTTTCAGGAACGCACATGGTCAAAGAAGATGGCAAATGGACCAGGGTGGAGAACAGCAAACACGGTGTATCTCTAGGAAATGACGAAGCGATAGTGTACGTGTTCGGATCAGAACACAGAAGGATCATAATAGACGGCATAGAATTCACAGATTACTTTGAATTGACTGAACAGCAAGAATTAGAAAACCACGGCGAACAAATTTTTAGTAATTGGCAGGATCATGATAGACAGATACATGACAAAAATGTTAATATACTAAATGCTTCATAAAAGTTTTTACCAAGGCAAACAGGGCGAATGTTTCACACAGTTGGAAAAGTATTGGTCTGAAATTAAACACGAGTTTGATTCACAGTCTGATAAAAAATTCCTTGAGCCCGAAGACTTCTCAGACAGTGTCAGGGGATTACCTGAAGACTTTGAGGATCGGTCTGGAGACTATGTTCACGGAGAGTGGCAGGCACTAGCAGTATATATTGGCGAGCAGGAACAACAAAGTTTTAATGACTACCCAATGCTGTATTCAATACTGAGAAAATTTCCATACAAAACAAATGCGGCAATAATGACAGTTGGTCCAAATACAAAAATTGGCAATCACACAGACAACGAAGGAGGTTGGAGGTACCAGTTGTGCCTTGACGACGGAGGAGGTGTTCAAAGTGGTATGCATGTGATGAATCTCGAAACTAGAAAACAAGAATTGTACACGTGGAAAACAGGGGAAGCGTTTATTTTCCAACCAGACATCCAGGTACACAATGGTTTCAACAGAAATACCAGCGAGAGAACCACCTTATTAATTGACTTTTATAAAGAATCACTGTACACTAAAGATAAGTTTGAAAAATATTACCAACACTATTCTGAATGTTTTGAAGGGTTGGATAATCTAGTGAATGTGTATGAATCAAGAAAACAGAAATAAGATAGCCATAATAGGTCATACCAGAGGCATAGGTAGAGCCATTGCAGATTTATATAAATCAAAAAATTATGAAGTAGTAGGTTTGAGCAAGAGCAACGGCTATGACCTCATCACAGATCAAGAAAAGATTATGGAACAGATAGAAGGCTGTGGTCTTGTTGTAATTAATGCCCATGCAGGCAGGGGACAACTCAATCTTTTGAAAAGGATATACGGTCTCCATGCTTTCGATAGTATGAAAGTTGTAGTGATTACAAGCACTTCAGGCACAGACGAAGGCAGGGACACAACTCCATTCCAGATATGGAACAAATTTGACTATGTGCAATACTGTGAAATAAAAAAAGAATTGATGGCTTACATACTAGAACTGCAGGACGAATTAATATCAAAGCCGTTGTCAGTGTATGATGTTTGTCCTGATGTGGTAGACACAGATATGACTAAAGGAGTGTGGGAAGACCTACCGAAGTTAACAGCAGAAGAAGTTGCCGAAGCAGTACGTTACTGTTTTGAATCAACGTTCAATGTAAACAAGATAGTGATACAGAAAAATGCAAGATAGACCATGGGACAGAGACAAGGATTATGACACACTAGTCAAGTGGTGGACACAGTGGGAGTTTGGTATCGTACCAAAGGATATGCTTCCCCAAGACGGAGTTATAGTTTCAGTAGATGATAAACCAATTTGCGCCGCTGGTATCTATTTGTACCCAAAGACAGCTCTTGCACTGATGGAATGGGTTGTTACAGACAAAGACTCAAATCTGAGAAAAAGACATAAAGCCCTTAAAATGTGTATAGACAGTATTATGAATCTTGCTAAAAAAAGAGGTGCAAAGTTAGTTTACACAATGACAAAAGAAGAAGCATTACAAAAAAGATATCAAAAATACCACAATATGGTGCTTACGGAGAGCAACGTCAAGACTTTCATACGTGATCTAGACGGGACGAATTCTAAGGACTTAACTTGGATATCCGACGATGAGCAGATTGAAACACATAATAAATAAGCATAAGGAGTACATTTAAATGGCAACAAAAGAAGAAGTAGCAGACTACATCAATGACAACTATGCGGCGGCATGGACGGATGCGGAAGAGGCAAAAATTGACTCTATGCTGACACCAGAATTAGCGGCAATATTGATCAAACTAGTTGGTGATGTGAGTTTCTTGACTGACGTTAGAGATAACCAGTCAAACAACTAAAAGTATGGCATACAAGATTAACAACACATTCGGGACCTTATTGGTTACCCTAGCAGATGGCACAATCGACACTGCCACAACTGACATAGCACTGATCGGAAAAGGTTATGCTGGGTTCGGTGAAAAGTTGAATGAAAACCTTGTAAAACTCCTAGAAAATTTTAATAATACAACAGCACCTTCCAATAAAATCCAAGGACAACTGTGGTATGACAGGACAAACAACCAATTGAATGTCTACACAGGATCAAAATTCAAACCAGTTGGGTCAACAGCAAATTCAATTTCAGCACCAACCAACGCAGTACAAGGTGACTTATGGTTTGACACAACTAACACACAACTATATGTGTATAATGGTTCAGCATGGACACTGATTGGCCCAACTACAGTTGCAGGTTCGGGTGTAACAACATTTACAAATGAGGTAGTTGAGGACAACGCAGGTGTAAACAGGTCAATACTTAAAATGGTTGCAAATGACGCCGTGGTTGGTATTGTATCAAACATAGCATTTACTCCAAGTTCGTCAGAGACAAACGGTGCGGCATTGATAGCGGGTGGTTTTTCATCAGTTGCACAAGGAATGCAACTTTCAAGTTCAGTGTCTTCAGCGAAGTTCAGAGGGACTGCAACAGATTCGGATGGATTGGGTGGCGTTGCCGCGGCAAACTATCTTAGATCAAATGCCAACGACACAACCTCAGGCTCATTGGGAGTGCTTAATGACACAGGCGTTACGATTGGTGTAGGATCAGACATTACGATGTCACTGTCGAGTGATGATTTCACGGTTGCACAGACGACTCTGAACAAAGATATAATTTTTACAGTAAACGATGGTGGTACAACAACAGAAGCACTAAGAATTAAAGGATCCACTGGCAGGATTGAACACCTAAGGGTAGGTGACCTAACAGTGGACGGAACAAACACTATTATGAACACGTCTACACTTTCAGTCGAAGACAACATAATAGAATTGAACAGAAACATTTCTGCAAATTCAGGAATGCCAAGTTTCACAGGATTAAAAGTCAATAGAGGTAACGCATCAACGGCAACAGAGCAAGACTTGTTTTGGGTTTGGGATGAAACATTCGCAGATGACGGAACAACTACACACGGCAACGCAGGTGGTGCCTGGACAGCGTTCAAGTCAACAGACGTGGGTGGATCAGAGATGTCAGCGCCAACGTTAGTGGACGTTAGAGCAAATGTTGTACATGCAACTTCAACATCGGCGCAATACGCTGACTTGGCAGAGAGATATGAATCAGACTGCGACACTGAAGTCGGTGATGTTGTGATACTAGGCGGCAACGCAGAAATAACAAAGTGTATGTCAGACAAAGACGATGCAGTATTTGGGGTTGTATCCGAAAGTCCGGCATTCTTGATGAATGCATCAGCAGGCAACAATGACTCACACCCAATGGTGGCGCTCAAAGGACGTGTAATGGTTAAACTTGCAGGCACGGGTAAAGCAGGTGATCGTGTTGTGTCAGCAGGATACGGAAAGGCACGTACGGCAAATCCAGGAGAAGTGAACCATTTTAACGTGTTAGGACGTTTAATTAAAGATAAATATAATGAAGATACAGCACTTACAGAGTGCGTGATAGGAGTTAAATAGGTTTATGGGATATTCCGCAGGTGATACTATTTTAGATGACGAATACAATGTTTTTGTAGGTAGTTCAACGGATCCATTTGGATACAACCACTTCGCAGGACCAGGTGCTGGAGTGTACGGGCTAAACCAATCAACGATTTCAACAGTTTCAGCAGGTGATACCATAGCGGCCTCACAGTGGAACGCACTATTCACAGGCATTGACAACATAGCCAACCACACAAATATTTCAATCACATCATCATCAGTTTCAGCAGGTGACACGATTGCCATAAGATCGGCCCTAGTGGGAGATCTTGCCAACTTGGCGGCGGCGGTTGCAGGTGGTTCTACAGGTGCAACAGCACTAGACACGAACGCAGTGGGATCAAGCACAAGTGGGGCAACTTATAACGGCAGTGCAACCATTGAGAGATCGGTAACATTCGCAAACAGCGCCACTATGAGAGCATTCTTCAACGGTGGAGGAAAGATCAGGGTTGACCCTTCATGTGTGACAGGTATTGACGGAACTAAAGATGACGTCTTCAACACCTTGACGGTAACTGCGATAGGAAATTTAGACATCAACGCTCAGACAAGCACCAGATCTGGATCAGGTCAGACACTGACTACAAACGGATTGGCAAACGGTTTCTATGATCTAGACACTGATTACACAACGATTATCAAACTGACTTCAACAACGTCAAATTACACCAACAACACAGTTGAGGTGTTTGCCAAATTGAACGCGGCTCCGGCCACGGCAACGGTGATCACAATCAAATTAATTTTCACTGATGCTGAGAGTGACGGCACGTTCACATCGGGTAACTTGAGCAGTGTTCCTGTAAACCCTAATGAAGCACCAAAGGCGGTGTTGGCACTTATTGAAGTGTTTCCAGATGATTCACAAGGCTTGGCCGCAGACATCGTGTCGGCCTCCAACGCACAAGTGAGTAACTCAACTTCATAATAATTTTACCAGGTTGATTTTCCAACATAATTACAGTATAATTGTGTTATGGATATTGGCGATCTTAAAAAACAAGCAGACCTTTCTTACAACATAGCGATTGCGAAACGCAACGCTCTGGAGAAAGCACATTCTCGGATGGTGTTGGTGTACAGCGAACACATCTTTCGTGCAGATCCAGAGACCATCTGTCTTGTCAGAACACTCAAAGAAACAAATGATAAGTTATTCGTGTTGGACACCAACAACAACCCGGTCGAGATACAGGACCCAACCGATTTTTTATCTAAACTAATCGAAAGAAACCAAGAGAGCCTCAATTCATACCACCAGATTTACAAAACATTTGAAAAAAAAGGTGACTAATGACTAGAGGGGTATTGCTATTCTGTTTTGACACAGAACACACAAAGTATCACAAGATACTTGAGAGGTGTGTTCGACTTATCAAGATGAATATAGGTGTTGAGATCACCGTGGTAACAAATTTTAGTACATATCAAAAAATGTCTCCAATGGGATTCATTAATTACAAATTCATAGATCCTGAACTGGGAAACAAGTTGCACGGCAATCCCTGGAACAACGTGGACAGGCACATGGCCTATGAACTTTCTCCCTATGACACAACAATGGTCATGGACATAGACTATTTTTGTTTCTCAGATCATCTTGCACAGTTCTTTGACACCCACTATGACTTCCTTGTGACAGATAAAGCGTTTGATCTGTCTGGCAGGGACGTATTCGATGATGAAAGAAAATGGAGTTTGATACCTATGGTGTGGGCGACCATCTTGTTGTTCAAAAAAAACAAAAAGGTTAAGAAAATATTTGACATGGTGAAGTATGTAAAACAAAACTATTTGTACTTCACAGAACTATATAGGATATACGCTAAGAACCTACGTAACGATTATGTTTCCGCCATAGCACTCCAGCAGATAAATGGCTTCGTAGGGTATGAAAAATTTCCATTCGCCTTGCCTACATTACCCCGGGATTGTGAGGTAATGGAAATCACTGATAAAGGGTTAGTATGGAAGTGCAAGGATGAAATAAACACAGTTGCAAATCAAGACGTCCATGTGTTGAACAAGGAGATATACGATGTCTGATTCAAAAGGATTCCTGTGGTTTGCCCAAAACAACTTGGAAACTGATTACGTCGAATTATCAATTAAACTTGCTAAAAGCATCAAGCGTTATTCTAACAATAAAGTTTGTGTGGTGACCGATGTCAAGAGCAAATTTGAAAGTGAATATGTTGATGTGGTCAAAGTTCTTAAACAAGATGACAGTGCTGATCATGACATCAAATGGGCAAATGAATATAAAGCGTTCAGTGTCTCGCCATTTAAACACACAATTAAACTAGAGGCTGATATGCTTTGGACAACTTGCACAGACTGGTGGTGGTACTACCTATGGCAACATGACCTTGTGTTCAGCGTTGACTGTTTTGATTACAGGAACAACGTGATCAAGCATACTCCCTATCGGCATCTTTTTATTAGAAATCATTTACCCAATATCTATAACGGTCTCATGTATTTCAGAAAGAGTGAGAAAGCACAGCAGTTTTTTAAAATGGCAGAATATGTGGTTAAAAATTGGGAAAAGGTTAAGAGCGAAATGTTAGTCGCTTGCCACGACAAGTACCCAAGCACCGATGTGGTCTTTGCGTTGGCGTATCGTATAATTGATCCTACAATGAAAGGATTGATAGACTATGAGTGGTTCAAATTTATACATCACAAGCCTGGAGTAAACAAAACTACAAGGACCAAAAAACAAAACGAATATTTGAATGTGAACAGGTCAGGAGATGCATTGTACATAGGAGAAACACGTGTCAGCCGAGTCTGGCACTATCATGACAAGGAGTTGAATGCCAGGGTTATTTGAAGCATTGGCCAAGATGCCTAAAAGAGGGCCAAAAAAACATTTTGTCACTATAGATGGTGAGCAATACGAAGTGCCTTTTGAAAAGCATCAATGGGCGATACAACAGGGTTTCGAAAATTTAATTATAAAAAATGGAGAAATTGTGCCGAAGCCACAACGGAAAATACAAGTAAGGTACAGTGAGCTATCAAAAACGGAAAAAAAAGGTTACTTCTTTGAGGACAATGATATACATTGGCCAAATAAAATTGCCGAGGGAGGTTTGGTATGGAAAATAAAGCCAGAGTAACCGATCTCGATTTCGTTTACATTTCATTCAAGGAGCCAAACAAAGAACAAAACTGGGCAGACCTAAAGAACAAGGTCCCCTGGGCCAAGCGTGTTGACGGTGTGGTCGGATTTGACAACGCACACAAGGCCGCGGCAGATGTCGCAGAAACAGATTTCTTTATAAGTGTCGATGGCGACAATATAATAGATGAACATTTCTTGTTAGAAACTTTAGATTGGACTAAGACTGACAAGACCCGGGTACACAGATGGAGGGCTAGAAACAATATAAACGGTCTGGTGTATGGTAATGGCGGCTTGGTGGGATGGTCAAAGGACACCTGTCTCAACATGAAGACTCATGAGAATGCCGAACTCGATGAGAATCAAATAGATTTCTGCTGGGGCGTGCCACATGAGAATTTACACAACTGTTACTCCACTACCATAATAAATGGTTCTGAACAACAGGCTTTTGTGGCAGGATACAGGGAGGGCGTTAAAATGAGTACAGAGAAGGGCAGGCCGATACCGGCACAGAATTTTCGTAGCATTTGGCACAATAATTTGCGTATACTCAGCACATGGTGTACTGTCGGTGCTGACGTAGAATTTGGTAAGTTTGCCATGTTGGGTGCCAGGATGGGTTGCTTCTACACAGTGGTCGAGGCAAACAATCAACATTTCAAGATACGTGACCTTGATGACATGCAGAACTATTTCGAAAACGTTACCACAAGTAATATTGACAAAGAGCTCATGTTGTACGGGAACAGCCTGAGGCAACAACTGGACATGTCCATAGCGGATATGGACACAGATGCCAGCAAGTTCTATAGGTTCGTGATGCCTCAACATATCAACAGAGGAGTGCAAGACCGTGACAACTAGTGATTACAAGTCAGACGCCTTGGCGGCCAAACGGAAGTTGCAAACTGTTTCTGACACCATGTGCCTGGCAAAATGGAATCAAACATCGTTGCATCTGCCTACAGGACTTACAAACTCGTGCTACCATCCACCATTGCACAAGATTGATGCAGACGCAGTCAATAAGAATCCTGCCGCACTGCACAACACACAAGAGAAATTGAATCAACGACAACAAATGCTTCAAGGAGAGCAACCTGAGGGTTGTTCATACTGCTGGAACATAGAGAAGACCGGAGAAATGTCAGACAGGCACTACAGATCCGGTGAGCCATGGGCCATGCAGGACTTCGAAGATATAAGAAAGAATCCAATAGACGAACATTGGACACCGAGATATGTGGAAGTGAACTTTAACAACGCCTGTAACTTACAGTGCAGTTATTGTTCTCCACAATTCTCAACTAAGTGGGGCAAGGAGATTGACAGGTATGGCCAATATCCCACATCTCCTCCCCACAACGCACCAGAACACTTTCAAGGCAGGCGTAGACCTATCCCCAATAGAGAAGAGAATCCCTATGTGGACGCTTTTTGGAAATGGTGGCCTACACTGTACAAGAATCTGAAGCACTTCCGTATGACAGGCGGAGAGCCGATGATGGACAAGAACACTTACAAGGTGTTTCAGTACATAATAGACCACCCCAAGCAGGACCTACACCTCAACGTCACGTCAAACATGTGTCCTGCAGATAAGAAACTGAAGTTGAAATATTTCAACATGGCGGCAAACATATGCATGGAAGAGAAGGTCGAACACATGATGCAGTTCGTGAGCGTTGATGCATGGGGTAAAAGGGCAGAGTACATACGTAATGGATTAGATTTCAATTACATGATGGACAACGTGGAGGAGTTTCTTGAAAGAATACCTGTGCGTAATTCAATAACGTTCATATGCACATACAATAACCTAAGCATAACAAGTATGGACAAACTGTTGGAGAAAATACTAGAACTGCGTACGAAGTACAGCAAGACATACCAGAGGGTGTGGTTCGATGTTCCACTGCTTAGGCAACCTGCATGGCAACAGATCACACTGCTACCAGAATCATATCAGAGCATACACGAGGACAACATAGAATACATGAAGAAAAATTCTGGCGAGGACAACGGGCTACACATATTCAAGGATTTCGAGATCCAAAAAATGGAACGCAATCTCGCATACTGGCGACAAAACGCGGACGCAAGTACGCAACAAAAAAAGAATTTTTACGCATTTTTTAATGAACACGATCGAAGACGTCTTACTAGATTCCTAAACACCTTTCCTGAGATGGAAGAATTTTATGAGGAGTGTAAACGTGCCTAATAAAACTATAGCACATGGATGCAGTTTCACAAAGTACAAATGGAAATGCTGGCCAGGTTTTATTCCTTGGTTCAATGGAGGGGTCGACATGGTTAATAAAGGTAGATCAGCCTCAGGCAATGAGACCATCTCAAGGGCAGTAATAAACAGTGCCATGAAGCACAAACACATAGATCATGTGTACATTATGTGGTCTGCAAGCGACAGATATGAAGTTATCACTTTGGATGAGGGTGTTGATAATCTAGAGGGAAGGATAACCTACAGGGTCTGGGACGATGATTTCAAATGGAGTACATGGTTCGGTGGACACAGGTTACCCGATAAGCATGATTATTACAGGCGACATTTTTGGAACGAAGAACATCAATATTACAGAACATTGGAAAACATTCTGAGGACGCAGATGTTTCTGGACAAAAAGAAAATACCATACACAATGATGCTATTCAACAAACACGTCTTGCGTGACAAACCCCACAGTGAAAGTGAACGTGCATTAGGCAACGAAATTGATTGGACAAAATTCATATTTTACAAAGACAGGCAAGGATTATGGGAGTTCGCTGAAGACAACTACAAGGAATATTATATTCCCGGCGAAACGCACCCGCCACCTATAGCACACTATCATTGGGTGAAGGACATAATGTTTGAAAGCGACGTGCTATGTCCACAAGACGAATACAAAAAGTTAAAAAATTATTTTGAAGGCAAAGATGGAAGATCTTGAATATAAAAAACAAATACTAGACACCAAGAGTGCAAGTTTCTGTGGCGCCAAGTGGTACAATGCCACAATATGGTTGGGCAGTGGAATGACCACAAGTTGCCACCATCCGTTGCCACACAAGATAGATCTAGAAGCAATCAAAACTAATCCAAGTGCAATACACAACACTGTGCAGAAGAAAGAACAGCGTAGACAGATGCAGGAGGGGGTACGGCCTAAAGGGTGTGAGTACTGTTGGAAGATTGAGGATATAGGTAGAGATTCCATAAGCGACAGGGTTTACAAATCTAAAATATACACAAATGATAATTTGAATACAGCATATACATCAGACTTCAACGAAAACGTGAATTTGAAAACACTTGAAATTGCGTTCGACAGGACATGTAATTTTGCCTGTACATATTGTAACCCTGCTTTCAGTTCTACGTGGGCAAACAACATCAAACAAAAAGGACCATACACAGGCATGACTACTGACGGGCGTAATCATTTTACCCATGCTCATGACAGTGCAGAGCCTTACAAGAAAGACGAAACTAATCCTTACGTGGAAGCATTCTACAAGTGGTGGGAGACAGACTTGCACAGGAGTTTAGACGAACTAAGGATCACAGGAGGAGAACCAATGATGTCGCCTAACTTGTGGAGATTACTAGATTGGATAGAGACGCAGGGAGATAAGATGAATCCAGATATGCGTATTGCTATAAACTCCAACCTAGGAGCAAAGCAGAGCATAATTGATAGATTCAAAACTAAATTAAAAGGTTTCAAAAACTTCCATTTGTACACAAGTTGTGAGGCAACTTTCAAACAAGCAGAATACATCAGAGATGGGTTAAACTATGGAGATTGGCATAGTCAGGTTCTTCACATGATGGTTGATAAAGTTCCATCGGAAATACACAACATGGCAACAATCAATGCCCTATGTTTAGAAACATTACCTGAATTTCTTGAAAAACTTGTATGGTTTAAAAGTGCAAGTAAGGTTTACGGACCAACTATTAATTACACACTTAACATATTGAGGTTTCCTAGTTTCCAATCACCGCTTGTACTACCGGATGACTTAAGAAATAAATTTAAAGGCAATCTGGAAAAGTTCTTAACTAGTAATAACAAATGGTTGGAGGGCATGGAAGTGAATCAAACACAGAGATTGATAGATTACCTGGACGTGGTCAAGACACCACACGCAGGTGCCGCCACGCAGGATAAGTTGCAGAAAGATTTTAAAACATTTTACAGTCAATACGACAAGAGGTCAGGAAAGGACTTTGAAAAGACTTTTCCAATAATAGGAGAATGGTACCGTGGCATATGATTACGGGGCGAAAGAGCCTGAGAAATTAAAAATAAAAGACATGACTCCCGAGCAAAAGGAGTTGTTGATAGACAGTGATACCTTTTGTATGATGCCTTGGCTACACATACATGCGTTTCCAGATGGTAGGGCCTATCCTTGTTGTTTTGCTTTGGACAAATACCCTGTCGGTGACCTGAATAAAAATTCAATGGCCGAAGTCTTCAATAATGACGATATGAAAGGCATAAGGAAAAACATGCTGGCTAACAAGACCAGTAAACACTGCTCTAAATGTTATGATCAAGAGAAGTCAGGATTTTTCAGTCTACGTCTTAGTTCCAACAAACACTTTGGACACAACATCGGAATGGTGGACAACACACAAACAGA
>Ga0209634_1002900_pt1 | contig 11857 bp, 13 predicted proteins | sample LinPmetageLP40_FD_184043 | JGI IMG/M metagenome (GOLD analysis project Ga0209634, IMG submission 184043) | Marine viral communities from the Pacific Ocean - LP-40 (SPAdes) (version 2) | ecosystem: Environmental > Aquatic > Marine > Oceanic | place: Pacific Ocean | collected 2010-08-26 | reverse complement strand
GATGCCGAGTATAAAGTAGTTGATTTTGATATTGATAATCATGAAGTTGTTAGAGATGGTAAGTCTAAAACACTTAAAATGTTATCACAAGTATGGATTGAACATAAAGGTCATAGAGTAAAAGTTGGTAGTGGTTGGACTCAAGAACAACGATTACAATATATGGATGGTTCAATTGTAGGTAAAATAATTACAGTACAATATTTTGAGGAAACTTATAATGATAAAGGTGGTATATCTTTAAGATTTCCAACAGTTAAAATAGTACATGGAAATAAAAGAGAAATTTAAATTAAATAAAAATGAGTAAAGACAAAAAAGAAAAATATGAAGAAAATGTTGATGTCTTAATAACACATGGTGAAGAAGCATTAACATTTAGAAAAGATGATCCTACAACACAAGAATATTTAAATAAAAAAGCTCAAGAAAATTTAGATATGCTAAAAGAATATGGTAAAGGAGATTTATGGTATGGGATAAGTTTAAGTAATGCAAGGCAAAAGGATGAGAAATTTGAGAATTATAGACAGCGTTTAAAAACAATAAAAAATCTTGAAAAAATTTATAAATCATTAGGTAAAGAAGAATGTCACAAACAATTTCCTTATGGGTTTGCATATGCACTTTATAATCAAGTAAATAATGAAGTAACTGAAAATGATGATGAACAACCACAAATGACAGCTACTATAGAAAATGAAGATGGTACTACAGAAAAAGCAAAAGTAATAATTAATAATAATAAAAATTAAAATAAATGGAGAAAAATAACACATATATGTCTTTGTATGAATACTTAGGTCGTGCTGCTGGTTCTGATTTAGGTAATCAAGTATTTGAGGCAGTTAAGAAAACAAAGGAATTTATTAAAATTGATTCTAAAGAAGTTGATACACCTTATTATAAAGGTAAAGTACTAACATATCCAAAATGGTATTTAGATGCATATTTTGAAATGTGTGATGATGAAAAATCTCAACCCATTACTATGGAGGAAATGAATCAATTACATGATGAATGGTGGGCTAGTTTATCAAATGAAGATAAAGAAAAACTTTATAATGAAATGGCAGAGTCAGAAATTCAACATTATAGTAATAAAGCTGATCAATAATAAAATGGGGAATTAGCTCAGCTGGCTAGAGCGCCTGCCTTGCACGCAGGAGGTCATCGGTTCGACTCCGATATTCTCCACAATTTATAACTAAATATATAAAAAATGAAGTTGAAGGATATGTATAACAAGATGATTGATATGACTAATATATTTGGTTTATTTGTACCTGGTGAAGAACTAGATGGTACTAAAACTGCTACAAATCTTGATGAACTAAAAACTAAACCTATATTCCATGTAGGTATGTATAAAAAATTAATTTTAAATCATCTAAATTTTAATACTAAAGTCCTTAATTTCTTTAAGCAATCAAACCAAGAATTTGATATTAATGATATTAAAGAAGCAGGGGAATACGTTGTATTTAATAGAGCTTGGTCTTATATATCTAGCGTAGATGTAAAAAATAAAGGTTATATTGACGCACTTAAACATTATTCTGACGATGAATTTTATTCAACTCTTGATATGGGGATCGAATTTTTTCAACAAGATGAATTATATGAAAGATGCGCATTTTTACTCAAAATAAAGAAAAAATCAATAAAACTTAAAAAATAGTTTGGAACCCCAAAGTACTTTTATTAAATTCGATATACAGGGATTTAAAGAAATGAGAGAATAAGGGATATAGATATAAAGGGGTACAAAGGTACCTATAACATTAATATAAATAAATAGAATATGGCATTACGCAACCCAGAGACAATTGTTCGTTTAACAAACAGGATACAGGGCAACCTAACTAATCTTAAATTAATAGTAAAATCACAACAACCAGTTGAGGATTTTCTAAAAAAGGTAGAAGATACAGAAAATATCCTTAGAGATTTAGAAACTACACTAGAAAGAGAACACGCAGGATTAAGAAATGGATAAAATAAAATAAAAGTTATGAGTATACCAGCAGAAAAAATATCATCAAATTGGAAAGTATTCCAAGAATATATTAACAAATATATTACAGGAGATAGAAAAGATCAATTATTAAAATTCTATAATCAACACCAGGATGAGTTAGTACTTATGCCTGCTTCACATAAGAAAGCGTATCATAACGCATTCCCCGGTGGATACATTGATCACGTTAATCGTGTTATAGAATGCGCTATTCAACTACACAGTGTGTGGGAAGAAATGGGAGCAGATACTACTACATATACTGTAGAAGAATTAGTATTTGCTGCTATCAACCATGATTTAGGAAAAATGGGTGATGGTGTTGAATATTCACATATACCTTCTAAGGATGAATGGAGAAAGAAAAATATGGGTGAGATGTATCAATTCAATAAAAAAATTGCATACATGTCAGTTCCAGATAGATCATTATTTTTATTATCCCAAGCAGGTATTAAATTAACATATAATGAGCATTTAGCTATTAAATTACATGATGGTTTATATGACCCAGCTAATGAGCCATATTTTAAAAGTTATATGGTTGAAACAAAACCAAGAACTTCTTTAATTTATATTATACACCATGCTGATATGATGGCCTCTAGAATTGAGTTTGAAAAAGAATGGTTACCAACCTTTAAAAATAATGTGGAAGTACCAAATAAAAATTATACATTGAAGTCAAGTAAAAAAACAAGTGTTAAGTCTAAAGCTTTAAATACTATAAAAAGTGAAGGACTTAAAAATTTATTTGATAAATTATGATAATAACAATAGTAATACTTTCAATAATAGTCGTGATTCTAGGATTTACGACTATTAACCTACTACGTAAGAATGAAAAACAAGAAGATATTCTTTTAGGATATCTTAAATATTTAGATAATATATCTAGAGTAATCGAGGTTTCGGATGAAAAAATTAAAAAAATAGACATTAAGGGTTCATTTGAAGGAGACGACGAAATAGGGTATTTCTTTAAAACAATTAAACAAATTCAAGAAATTCTTAATGATTTTAATATCAAAAAAATCTAAGAATAAATGGACCATATAATTGAGAAGAATAAAAGAGAAAGAAAAGGACGGGTATATTTTTCTAAAGAAACAGAAAATAATATAGTTTTATATAATAGTTTAGATCCTATTAAAGATGCTGATAAAAGAAGTGATATATATCAAGATTATATCCATTATCCTTTTTATAAACTTACTCAAAATATAATCCACACATTTAAATTCTACTATACTGAAGTTGAAAATTTAGAACATCTACAACATGAGTTAATGGTGTTTTTATTATCAAAAATTCATTTATTTAATCCTGAAAATGGTGCTAAAGCATATTCTTATTTTGGAACTATAGTTAAACGATGGTTAATAGTATATAATACTAAAAATTATGGTAAAAAGATAAAAAACATTCAAATAACAGACTTAGCTAATTATTCTAATTTAGATGCGTCCGAACCTGGATTTATATCATCTCAAAAAATGGATGAAAGTGTAGATAAAGTAATACAAGGTGAATTTGAAGGTGATGAGTTATCAAATCAAGGATATAAATATGAAGATAAATTGTCTATTTTTATAGATCAATATGTTGAAGAGTGTACTGAAAAAATATATGAAATATTTCCTAAAGGTAATGATGCTAAAATAGCAGATGCTATACTTGAATTATTTAGAAAAAGAGATGCAATTGATGTATTTAATAAAAAAGCACTTTATATCTATATTAGAGAAATGATTGATGTAAAAACACCTAAAATTACCAAAATTGCTAATGTTTTATATAAAATATTTAAAGAAAAGTATTTAGTTTACTTAGAACATGGGTATTATCCTTCCTCAAAGATTTAATTTTCTTATATTTATAACCAAAAATTATGAGCCAATTAGATTCAGTAGTATTTGGGGATAAAAAATTTTCGGATATTTTAGAGGAAATATATAATAATCAAAAGAAAAAATCAGAACAAGTAACTGCTTTAATATCAGAGTTAAAACCTTTGGTACAAGAAATAGGCGATGCTACTCTTATAGTACCTTTAATTAAAGAATATATGGAAATAGGTGTTAAGAATGATGATGCTTTAATAAAAATGGCTACTATTATTCAAAGAGTAGTTAATAACTCTAGTGAAGATGGTGGGTTAGGAATAACTGAAGATGAAAAAGATGCATTGTTAGCTGAAATGGAAAAAATACAATTTAAAAAAGAAGATTAATGCCTAGAGAATCTCTTTTTGGTTTTTTAAAATCATCATCAAATAAATCTGGTATGGGAAATATTGGGGGTATCTTCTCAGCAAGAGTAAGATATGTTATGCTTGAAGGAGAAACACATCCTGAAGTTTTTAAACAATATGGAGAGTATCAATCTATAGGAGGATTATTTTTTAATCAATTAGATAATCCAAACCCTAACCCAGAATTTAGTACAGATGCATTTGCACTTCCTTTATTTCCTAATGTTACACATATACCGGTAGAAAACGAAATAGTATATATAATACAATTACCTAGTAACAATATACAAGATAATGTAAATAGTACGGTTTATTATTACTTTCAACCTATTAATATATGGGGTAGTGTTCATCATAATGCTATTCCAGACCCTGTTGGAAATTTATTTAATAGAAGTGATAGCGCCCAAGCTAACGATTATCAAAAAACAGAAGGAGGTACTATAAGAAGAGTTACTGATGGAGGTACTGAAATTGATTTAGGTGATGATTTTAATGAAAATATAAGTGTAAGAAATCTTCAACCCTATGAAGGAGATATTATATATGAGGGTAGATGGGGTCAATCTTTAAGATTTGGTTCTACAGCATCTGGGAGTGTAATACCTAATCCTTGGTCTAAAAGTGGGGAAAATGGGAATCCTATAATGATTTTGAAAAATGGTCAACATGAAGAAGATACTAAACCCTGGATACCACAAGTAGAAGATATAAATACAGATGCTTCAAGTATATATTTAACATCAACCCAATTAATTCCTATTTCAGGTTCATCAATAAGTTATGAATCTTATTTTTCTCCTCCAACTTCTTTAAGTGAATATAATGGAGAACAAGTAATACTAAACTCAGGAAGATTAGTTTTAAATTCAAAATCTTCTGATATTTTATTAAGCTCATTTAAAACAATTAATTTAAATGCAGTTAATAGTGTTAATGTAGATACACCTGCAACTATAATTAAATCAAAAAGAATAGCTTTAGGTGATAAAAATGCATCTGAACCTATAATATTAGGTGATAAATTTCTAACAGATTTTGAAACTTTATGTACTGATTTGGCTTCGTTAGCAACAGCTTTACAAAATCCAATAGGAGGACCCGGTAAAATGTCTCCACCAGTATTAGCATTAATTCCACCAGCTGTTAGTTTAGCTCAATCTTCTGCTAGTATGTTAAGTAAGATAAAACAATATAAATCAACAACAACAACTTGTAAATAATGGGTTTAGATAGAGTAGCATTACGACAGGTAGTAACAGTTGCCAAAAATTCTGATAGATTAAAAAAATCTATTAAGGATATGAAGGGTAAAGTTATAGATAAAGGCTTAGAAATAGTACAAAAATCTGGGATTGATATAAATAATTTACCTATTGATGTTCGTGCAGCATTAAGAGGAGAGGGTATTAATCTAGATACTAGTAAATTATTAACTCCTGAAGTTATTTGTGCTCAACCTTTAATGACACTTCAACAAAAAGAAGAAAATACAAGATTACTTAATGCTGCTACAGAACAAATAACTAATATATATGCTACCACAAATACTATAAAAGAAACAGTACTTAGTCTTCAAGAACCTGTAGTAAGTCTACAAACAAAAGTTCAACCTGTTAGTAATACAATTAATACAATTTCTGATGTGGTTCAAATTATAAAATTATTACCAATACCTACTTCTACACCTCCTGGTGCTGGAGTACCATTATCTGTTCCTAATACTTTTTCATCTACATTAATATCACTATCTGGGCTTTTAGAAAAAGCAAAATCAAATATTAGTCTAATTCCAACAGCAACATCAACATTAGTAAATTTACTTAATAGTATTACACTTCCTCTAAATAGATTAAATTTAGTAATAGATCCATTTATTAATATATTAGGAATGGTTAAAGCTGTAATAAATCTCCAAGACGCTTGTCCTCTTGTAACTCAAGGTGATATAATTAATCAGAAAAATCAATTAGTAAACAATATAGCAGGTTCATTAATAACAATAGATACGGCATTTGCTACGGGATTAGATAATGTTTTAGAAGAAAGATTAACACCAAATGCTGCAAATCCTTATATTTACAAAAACTTTATATTTGTAGCAGAAAACAACCCAGTACAAGAATTTTCATTTCCTTCTAGAAGAATAAAAGCAATAAGACCTAATTCTACAGGAATACAAGATGGTATAGGAGGAAGTGGAGAAATTATAGTTTATAATAATAATCCCACAACTAACCCTGAATTAGAAGAAGGGGCATATTCATTTGCTTCAAACGTAAATGTATTAATTTTAGAAGCAAAATTTGCAGTTGATGTTTATACTAATAATATAGAAATTTGGACACCACCTCAAGTAAGAGATCAAGTAAGTGGGTCATCTGGAGTAGTAATTGATAGAACTGACCCAGAATATAGACAAGCTTATTTTGATACATTTGGCTTTTTCCCTAAACCAAATTCTATTTATGATTCCGAACCTCTACCTTCTTTTATTAGATACGGTGGTATATCAGTAAATTTAAATAATTCACCAACTGATATAGAATATGGAGCAAATTCCTTAGTTAGTGGTAATTTTGGGGACGGTGGAGATCTTAGTTCAAATGTATATCTTCCTGAATCAGGTCTTAATATTACATCATTTATTCAATCAGGAACAATTCAAGTAAACCGCCCAGTAACAATAAATATGTCTACTTTTGGGGGTATTGGTTCTTCAAATGAAACAGGAGGATTTACTAATGCTTTATTAACAATAAAAAGATCATTTGGCATACAGGATGACATAAACCCATATACAGGTAAGTTAAAATTTGTTGATTTAGATAATGAGGGGGATTTAGATTTCTTACCTAACTTTGAAGAAAAATATGGAGGTAATGCAGTAAATTTAATTCAATCTCTTTATCAAACTTTTACTGAATCAACATTAGATACTAGTAAATATCCTATGCAGATTAATCTTAATGATTTAAGTTATGCTGAAAAGTTAGAATATGTAAAAACTAATTTTTTAGGAGATAATGGGGAGTATAGATATGGAGCAAATCAAAGTAATAGACCTGATGGTATATATCAACTTGTTTATGGTTTATTTGCAAAAACAAAACCACTATTATATAATGAACAAGTACTTTGGCTTACTAAAAGGATGTATGGTTATAGATATCAAGTTGATAGGGGTAATGATGGTGATGCATCTCGTGATTATGTACGTAAAGTGTTAGAGCAGGGGCAGGTGAAAGGGTCAACATTAGGAAACCCAAATGGTGGTATAAATTGGTATTTAGCTGCGCAAAGAAATGCTTATGGAGAATATAGACAGAGTGTAGAAAGTGCTTGGGAAAAAGCATCAACCATGGCTATGTTATGGGAATTTTGGTCAAAACAAATTCAACCTTTATATAATAAGTTATTTAATGTACAAACTGATCCATCTTATAATGGTGGTGCATGGGTAGGAGGAGCAACATCAATTCCAATTATTCCTACAAATGTAACTGCTGACAACCCAGATATTGTTATATCATTAGAAGCTAATCAAATTGCAGCTAAAAACGAAAGGGTAAATGAAGAAGTAGGTACTTTAGATTTATTAGGAACTTACACATATGATTTAGAAATAATTGATAGTATACCATCAACTGGTGGGCCTGAAGAAAATTATCCTACTAACTTTACATTCTTTGAAATAAAAGATACATAAAAATAAACTAATTTAATATTTATAAATAAAATGAAGACATCAGCATTAAAAACAATAATAAAAGAAGCCGTTAAAGAGGCTATTCAAGAAGAATTGAAGGAAATTTTATTGGAAGCTGTTAAAACTCCAAAAGTTATAACTCAACCAACATATACAGCTCCTGTGATGGAAAATAAAGCACCAACAATGCCCCAAACTCCAACAATGACCGCAGAAGCTAAAAGAGAAGCATATAAAAATATATTAGGTGATACAGCTTCAACTTTTACTAGTAATAACGCTCAAACGTTCCAACCTCAAACTAATGCGGATGTAGCAAATGGTACTTTACCTCCAGGAGAAGTTGATATGAGTCAAATAGCAGGTTTAATGGCAGGTAAATAAAAATAAATGGCAAGAATAATACAGAGTAAATTTCCAATAGATCTTACCCCTAGTGTAGCGGTAGGATATGGTTTTCCTTTAAATGGAGATGCTGTTTTTGTGCCAACATTTACAACAAGAGAACAAACTAAAGCTAATATAATTAACTATTTATTAACAAATAAAGGAGAAAGAGTTTTTAAGCCTATGTTTGGTGGGGATTTAAGAAATTTATTATTTGAAAACATATTAGAATCTACTCAAGATGATTTATTGATAATGATTCAAAATGATTTAACAAGATTTTTCCCTACAGTTGTTATAAAAGAATTAAAATTTGAGAATCAAGAAGATAGAAATACAATTAATTTCATTTTAACATACCAAATAGAAAATTTTGGAATTGAAGATTTGATTAACATAGAATTACAATAATGGCTAATTTAGATAGAGATATAAGATATACCGATAGGGATTTTAATACGATTAGAAATCAATTAATCCAATATTCCAAAACGTATTTTCCAAACACATATAATGATTTTACCGAAACATCAACAGGTATGTTATTTATAGAAATGGCATCTTATATAGGTGATGTAATGTCTTTTTACTTAGATAATCAAATACAAGAAACATTTATTCAAAAAGCAAGACAAACAGAAAATTTATTTGCTTTAGCTTATTCAATGGGTTATGTACCTAAAGTAACTAGTGTAGCATCTACTATGATTGATTATTATCAACAAGTCCCAGCTATATTAAGTGCAAGTGTATACATACCAGATTATAATTATGCTTTATTAGTACCTGAAAATAATTCAGTAGTAACTAATACTACAGATGCCGTTGAATTTCTAGTAAAAGATGCAATTGATTTTTCAGCATCAAGTTCGCTTGATCCTACTACAGTATCTGTTTATCAAATATCTAATAATAACCCATCTTATTATCTTTTAAAGAAAACAAGAAAAGCAACTTCTGCAACTATTCAAACTTCTACTTTTACTTTTACTAATGCTATAAAATTTGATAGTGTAAATATAAACGATGCTAATATAATAGGAATATTAGATGTGTTTGATACAAATGGAAACCAATGGTATGAAGTACCTAATTTAGCTCAAGAAAATGTATATAATTCTATAAGAAATACTAATACAAATGATCCTAATTTTTTAGATGATCCAGAAGTACCTTATTTATTAGAATTAAAAACAGTTCAAAGAAGATTTGCGGCTAGATTTATAGACTCAGGCTCATTACAACTTCAATTTGGAGCTGGTAGTACTAGATCTACAACAGAAGAAATTATTCCTAACCCAGATAATGTAGGTTTAGGTTTACCTTTTGAACAAAATAAATTAACAACAGCATTTTCACCAACAAATTTTGTATTTACAAATACTTATGGTATTGCTCCTTATAATACTACTTTAACAGTAAGATATTTAACAGGAGGAGGATCTTCAGCTAATGTAGAAGCAGGAAGTTTAACTGGGATTGATACATCAAATGTTACTTTTGTAAATCAACCTATTATAACTACACCAGCAGTAACTGATGCTTTAGCAAATCAAATATTTGGTTCAATAACAACAAATAATCCCTTAGCTGCTGATGGAGGTGGAGATGGGGATACAATTGAAGAATTACGACAAAATTCTTTAGGTAATTTTCAAAATCAATTAAGAGTAGTAACGACTCAAGATTATTTAGTTAGAGCATTATCAATGCCCTCTAATTTAGGTGTTATAGCTAAAGCACATGCTCAACCTCAAAAAATTGGAGATTATTCATCTGGTGAATTACCTTCAGTTTTATGTTTATATATTTTATCTTATAACTCAAATAAACAATTAAGAACAGCTTCAAATACATTAAAAAGAAACTTACAAACTTATTTATCAGAATATAGAATGATTAATGATTCAATTGATATTAAAAATGCTTACATAATTAATATTCAAGTTAATTTTGAAGTAGTAGTTAATCCTAATTTTAATAATAATGAAGTAATAACTAATTGTATAACTTCACTACAAAATTATTTTGCTATAGATAATTGGCAAATAAATGAACCAATTATATTAAAAAATATATTTGTTTTATTAAGTAAAGTAAAAGGAGTACAAATAGTAAAAAATATAAAAATAAATAATTTAACAGGAGAAAGTTTAGGATATAGTAATTTTGCGTATGATATAGAGTCTTCAATTATAGATGATGTAATATATCCATCTATAGATCCAATGATATTTGAAGTAAAATATCCTTCTCAAGATATAATAGGTAGAGTGGTAGCAATATAATAAAATAAAAAATGGCAAATAGAAAAATATTCCCTACAAAAGATGCTTCAATGTATACTATCTCTCAAAGTGCAAATACTGGGTTAGATGAAATATTAGAAGCTACTACTGTTATAAATCAAGATATTCCTCAAGTTAGTAGATATTTACTTGAATTTTCTCAAGATGAAATTAATACTTGGGTTACTTCTAGTGTATCAGGTTCAGTTACAGGTACAACGGCTGGAGTAATGGTACTTAAAGATCCATACTTAGTAAGACCAGAATCATATCAAAGATTTGAAACTAAAGGATTATCATACCCCACAAGTTCAAGAAATAAATTTGACACTATAGTAGAACCATTATATTCAGGTAGTCAAAATCCAAATGAACCGGTATATGCAGGTGGAAATGGAACAGGTTTACAACTTTATTTAGCAACAGCAGCATCATATTTTAAACCAGGTGTTAGTTTAAGTGCATCAATAGCAACAAGTAATGCAGGTGGTCAACCAGCTGATAATGGTTGTAATATGACAGCCCCAGACGGTAATTATGGTCCATTTGCATTTAATAGAGGTGCAACAGGTAATTTAGAAGCAGATACACAAGGTGCAACTGTAACACTTGTAGTTAAAAATAACAGATTTGAAGATGCTTTTGTAGGTACAACAGCATTAACTTCAGGTGCTGAATTATTTGGATCAGATACAACTGAAGGTGCTCTTCCTTCTTATGGAGAATCTAATGCAGCAACAATGGCTGTTTTAGCTGCAGATTTAATAGCTGCAGGAATACAACTTGAATCAGGAGGATTGGTTGCAAGTCAAAATGTTTTAGCACAAACAGGAGGAGCAGCAAAAACAGCAATAGGTAATGTAACAGGACCTTTTGAAATTGATTTAAGTGGAGCAGGTGTTACTGTAACAGGTGGGACACAACAAACAGGTAATGGTGGGGCTTTAACATTAACTGGTGATGGAGCTGGTAATGTATCAGCAGCTACAATTCCTAGTCTTGGTCAAGGTCAACAATATGTAGTTGGTAATATAATAACAATACCACAAGCTAATTTAATATCAGCTGGTTTTACAGGTACTGTAGGTGTATTAACACTTACTTTAGCAGCAAGTAATATAACTGCAGATGTAGCTAATAATGATGTTTCTTTTAATAATGGATTTGGACAATTAGATGATGATTGGGGTGTATTTCCA
>Ga0209634_1002899_pt1 | contig 11863 bp, 10 predicted proteins | sample LinPmetageLP40_FD_184043 | JGI IMG/M metagenome (GOLD analysis project Ga0209634, IMG submission 184043) | Marine viral communities from the Pacific Ocean - LP-40 (SPAdes) (version 2) | ecosystem: Environmental > Aquatic > Marine > Oceanic | place: Pacific Ocean | collected 2010-08-26 | reverse complement strand
ATGGAGCAATCACATTCTTGGGTCTCTTAGCCATCAAAACCGATAAGAAATAAGTACCCTAATATTTGGTTAAATATGTATAGTGCATTTACTTCGCAGTTATTGGGTTGTTAGCTCAGTTGGTTTACCTGCCCGCAGTACTTTGGGGTTTTAGCTCAGTTGGTTCAGAGCGCATGCTTGACAGGCATGAGGTCGGGAGTTCGAATCTCCCAAATCCCACAAAGGCAGGCGGGGAGCACCGCCTTGACAGGGCGGGGGTCGCTGGTTCGAATCCAGTACAACCCACTATGATTAAAGAGACGGTCTTTAAAGTTAGATCGTCATTCAGAAGCTACTTGTAGCTGAAGAATCTCATCCAGGTTGAGATTCATTGGGCTAGCTCTATCGATAATGAACCTTAGAGATGGTTTTTTTTGTGATCAGGTATTGACATAAAAAAACAGCCCCGTTTTACAACGAGACTGTCTCAAAACACTTTTACTCACCAACTTCACATACCAACTAAATTACTTTCGCACTCAATATGCCAATAGCCGTACCATGTATCGCTTTTTATAAAAAAGACCCTTTAAGAGCTTTATTGCAAGGCAATGATTGAATAAAAATGCTAAATCGAGGTGTTATTCTTAAATAGAGAGGTTACATTCCTAATTCTATCGCTGGATCCCAATAGATTTTTTTGAAATCAACTATCTGATCATCTTCAACAGCAATTCCTTCTGCCTCCAACAGTTGTTGCATTTGATTTGGTTGAGAAAAGTTGTGCTTGCCCGAAAGCAGCCCAACTCGGTTGACTACGCGATGAGCTGGGACATCCGGGGGGCATCCATTCATAGCCCACCCTACCATGCGTGCGCTGCTTTTTAGTCCTAAATAGTTGGCAATAGCACCATAGCTAGTTGCCCTGCCTGAAGGAATGAGTCGGGCTACCTCATGTACATCTTGAAAGAAATTCGTCTTATCGCTCATTTGAATTATCTTTGAGGCTCGTTTTGATTCTATTTATTTCCCTTGAAAATTTTCTTTGACCATTTGCTTCTCTCCCCAAGCTCCTAAATGATCAATAAAAGGAATCAATTCTTTTCCGGTGTCTGTTAATGAATATTCCACTTTGGGTGGAACTTGTCTGTATACTTCTCGGTGAATTAATTTATCTTCTTCCAACTCTCTAAGGGTTTGAGTTAACATCTTAGGGGTAATGTTTCGAAGCATTCTCTTTAACTCTCCATATCTCAATACATTTTTTTCAGTATGTACATACCATAGAATTCGTGCTTTGTATTTACCGCCTATTCTCCTAAAAGCATAATCAAGCGAACACACCGGAGCTTCTAAAATATTTTTCACCATAATTATATTTAGTGTCTCTAAGAAAACACCTCAAAATCAAAAATGTTGCTTTTCGCGATCTTTCAATTTATTTCTAATCGATTGATGCTCAGGCATCAACTCATAGAAAGAAAATTGAAACCTCATCGAAAATCACTCATTTTGTGAAAGATGACCTGTTTTCTTAGAGACACTAGTTATTTAATAGCTAACTAGCTGATATTCAGTAATAGTATGTTTTTAGTATCTATATTACTTTTTGGAAAGTACTTGATTAAAGGTAGTATATATTACAAATTTGCACAAAGATAAAAACATTTAGTTATGAAGGCAATAGTATTAGAAGTAGCAGGAGGTGTCGATAATCTAATTTTAAGAGATGTTGAAGCACCTATTGTCAAAGAAAACGAAGTATTGGTTGGAGTGAAAGCCATAAGTATTAATCCAGTAGATTATAAAGTAAGGAGTAATGAAGGAGGTCTTAATGCAATATATGGCAAGAAACGTCCGGCTATATTGGGTTGGGATATTTCAGGCGTAGTGGTTGCTGCAGGTGACAAAGTAACCCAGTTTGAAGTAGGCGATAAAGTTTTCGGAATGGTAAACTTTATAGGAGCAGGAGATGCATATGCAGAACTTGTAGCTGCTCCTGAAAATCATCTGGCAAAAATACCCAAGCATATTTCATTTGAAGAAGCGGCAGCCACTACACTTGCGGCACTAACTGCTTTACAGGTATTACAAACTAGGGTAAAAGAAGGAGATAGGGTGCTTATTCATGCGGGCTCGGGAGGTGTAGGGCATTTTGCGATTCAAATAGCCAAAAACCTTGGTGCTTATGTGGTGACTACTAGCTCAGCCAAAAATCGAGATTTTGTTTTGTCATTGGGTGCTGATGAGCATATTGATTATCGTGAACAGGCTTTTGAAAAAGTGGCAACAAATATAGATTTTGTCTTGGATGGAATGGGAGGAGATATTCTGGAGAAGTCTTTGGAAGTTATCAATGAAGGAGGCTCAATGATTAGTCTTCCTCAAAATCAATTTTCGGAAGAAATTCAAAGAGAAGCTGAAAAAAGAAATATTGCTATTTCCTCATTGATGGTTCAATCAAGTGGTAAAGACATGAATATACTGAAGGAACTAATGGAAATTGGAGTTGTTAAACCTCATGTGTCAAAAACATTTTCCTTTTCAGAAATGGCTAAAGCACACCTCGAACTTGAAAGTGGGCGAACGGTAGGCAAAGTGGTTGTTAAGCTATAATTTTTAATAAAAACACCAACACTAAAAGCCACACATTTGCCATTCGCCCAAGTCAACTCACCACCCAAAATGACAAAAGAGTATGTCTTTATCAACGCAATGGGACGGAGAATGCACCTAACCTAACAGTCAGTAAAGGGCATGATCCTTACAGGGTTCTATTCAATTCTTTACTAGAACCAGGCTTAAATAAGCTACTGGTGACAGTAGCCAACACAGTATTATATCATATTGTAAATTTGATGTGTGCGATAAGTTCTATCTACAATATGTCGGAATATTAGTTATTTTTGTCGTCCGCATTTTAAGGCAACCGAATATGGCTAACATCAAACTAGGAATCATCAAGGAAGGCAAAGTGCCTGTCGATCATCGCGCACCATTTACTCCTGAAGAGACTAAAGAGTTAGCGGCTAAGTTTGATAATGTGGAGGTTGTTTGCCAGGCAAGTGATGTTAGATGTTATCAAGATGGAGAGTATGTTGAGAATGGTACGCCAATAGTATCTGATATGTCAGGTTGCGATGTGTTGATGGGAGTTAAGGAAGTTCCAATTCCAGATTTGATAGCTAACAAAACTTATTTTTTCTTTTCGCATACTACTAAGAAGCAACCTTACAATCGAGGACTACTAAGAGCGATCCTTGATAAGAAGATTCGCATGGTTGACTATGAAAATCTGACGGACACTAATGGAACTCGCATTGTTGCTTTTGGGCGATACGCGGGTATTGTTGGTGCTTACAACGGGGTCTTGACCTATGGCAAGCGATTTAGACTGTTCGATATCAAACCAGCAAATCAATGCTTTGATATGGCCGAAATGCAAGGCGAATATGCTAAAGTGCAGTTGCCAGCTGTTAAAATAGTCGTTACTGGTGGAGGCCGAGTGACCAAGGGAGCCATGGAAGTACTCAATGGAATGGGTATTCGTAAAGTGAGTCCAGCTCAATTGCTCAATGAAAGATTTGACGAGGCCGTATATGCTCAGCTCAATACCCGGGACTACAACAGCTCTAAAAGTGGAGGAGACTTTATAAGAAAGGAGTTTTATAGTTCTCCAGATAAGTACGATGGAGACTTTTTGAAATACGCAAGAGTAGCTGATTTGATGATAGCGGGTGCATTTTGGGATCCAAAAGCACCGGTATTGTTCAAAAGAGAGGATGTACTCAAACCAGATTTTAGAATCAAAGTGATAGCAGATATTACTTGTGATATTGAAGGATCTATACCTTCTACGATGCAGCCAAGCACTATAGATGATCCGATATATGACTATAATCCTGAGGATGGTAAAGTAGAACCTGCACTCAAGGATGAGGCCAATATAACCGTGATGGCGGTGGATAATCTACCTTGTGAATTGCCTAGAAATGCCTCTGAAGACTTTGGGCGCGAATTGATTGACAATGTGCTACCCCATCTCTTGGGTGATGATGCTGAAGAAGTCATCAAACGTGCAACCATCACAGAAAATGGTCAATTGACCGAACGGTTTGCATATTTACAAGACTATGTTGATGGGAAATAATAAGGAGCTTTGCATATATTAATAAATGCTACTTGGTCTAGAATATTATTAGTTCTAGGCTTTTTCGCCTCTCTTTCTGGGGTGGCTCAAGTATCTAATGATCTTATTGCTGAACGAATCACACTAGAGCTTAATCAACCTTTCGGATCAAACACAGTTAATTGTAGGGTTGAGAAGAATTGCATCAATGAAGCACAAACTGGTAAGTGTATCAAATACCACAACGATCAATGGTTTACAATCATCCCTCAAGATGATATGCTGTATTACATAAATATATCAGGGCAATCCTGTAGAGACCTGAGAGGTGTTCAGCTAGTGGTGATAGATGGGAACCCCTGCGATACCGCAAGCTATCAAATTATCTCCTGTGTATCATTGGCAACTCAGGATGACGTATTTCTTACGCTTTCTGGATTAGAAATAGGCAAGGAGCATTTGCTAAATGTGGATGGCTATCTTCATGACTTTTGTGACTTTATAATCGAGTTTGGCTCTATGGCCAAAGGTTTGCCAATGATTGGGGAAAGGATACATACACTGTCATATACTCAAGAAGATCAATTTGTAGACCTCAACTGGGAAATAGATCTAACTATGGAAACAGATATTGTGGAATATCAAATACATAAGAGGGAATCCAAAGAGACCAAACATACTTTGATGCAAGTTTTGCCTCACGAGAAAAATGCTTTTGGAGTTCCGCAGCTAGCTTATAGCACACAGGACATTATTCAGAAGGATGGAAAATATTATTACAAGGTAGTAGCAGTGCTGAATAGCGGTGCTCCCATTATTCTTGATGAAATAGATGTTGAAGTTAGGCTCAAGCAAGATTTGATTCCTCAAACCATTGAGATAGAACTGGACTATAAAAAGAAAACCCCGATTACAATTTTGATATTCAATGCGCAGAATAATCGTTTGTTGAAAAGCAGACTTTTCAATTTTACTGATGATTACAAAAACACTTCATTGAATATCAACCAATGGATTAAAAGGAATATTCACTTCTATCGTATTGAGATAATTGATAATTCTACTAATCGTAAAGAAGTGCTAATATTTAATAGGTGATCTAGTCAATCGGCACATTCACGTGACGCTCGGCATGATACGATGATCTCACCAGTGGAGATGACTCTACATGTCTAATCCCTCTTCTTTCCCCTTCTTCCTTGTATGCTGCAAAGATATCCGGGTGAATAAATTCAGCAACTTCAATATGTCGTTTGGTCGGTTGTAAGTATTGACCAAGTGTAAGTATATGTAATCCATGCTCCACCAAGTCATCCATAGCTTTATGAATTTCGTCTTGCGTTTCCCCCAAGCCCAACATGATGCCTGACTTTGTGCGCTTTCCAGCTTCTTTGGTGAGCTTGATCTGATCAAGGCTTCTTTGATATCTTGCCTGTGGGCGTACCCTACGGTAGAGACTTTCTACAGTTTCCATATTGTGAGAGACTACTTCCTGTCCAGCATCGACCATACGGTATAGCGCATCCCATTTTGCCTTTACATCCGGGATAAGTGTCTCAATAGTAGTTTCTGGACTTAGCTGCTTGGTTTGTACAACCGTCTGATACCAGACTTCCGCACCTTTGTCCTTGAGTTCGTCTCTATTTACAGAAGTGATCACTGCATGTTTTACTCCCATTGTCTTTATTGCCTCAGCAACTCGTTTCGGCTCATCGGTGTCGTACTCTGGAGGTCTTCCAGTAGCTACAGCACAGAAAGTACAACTTCTGGTACAAACATTCCCTAGGATCATAAACGTAGCTGTTCCTGCTCCCCAACATTCACCCATATTTGGGCAATTGCCACTTTCACAGATTGTATGCAGCTTGTTTTCATCCACGATCTTACGCACTTGCGCGTATTCTTTACCCACAGGTAACTTCACACGCAACCAATCTGGTTTTCTTATTTTAGTTTTGTTATCAGCGGAAACTACGGGTAATTCGATCATCACTTATTCGATTTTCAGCAAAAATAAAGATTATAGTATTTAAAAAACAGGAAAAGAATTATTTCCTAGACCCCCAGAATATTGTAATAAAAGATGTGGGGAAAACTGATTTATTTTGAGTTCTAAGCTCATCCATAATTGGAATTTCTTTGGTATAGGCGTCTATCAAAAAGCCTGCCTCAAAACCAGTGACATTGTTCTTGAATACGCCAAACTCGAAACTTACCCCTAGCTTGATATTGGCACCCAATACAATTTTTGATTCTCCAACTCCCTGAAATACTTTGCCTGATCCTCTGATACTTGGAATAGACCTGTGAAGATCATTATTAGGATCGTACTTGACATTACTTTCACCTACTTGAAGGTAATATGGCGCAACAAAACCAAATGATGGGCCGCCAGCGATCATAGCCATGACTTGCGCACCCTTTTGTGGAGCTTTTTTGAAAAGTATTAGATCACGTCCATATTGTGGACGAATAGAATAAAGATAGTTTTGCTTGCCTAGTTTGAAAAACGCACCAGTCTCACCTGCACGTAAGCCATATTCATTTTGATGGGTGATATTGACCACTTCCACAGCAAAAGTGTGAAACATACGGTCATCAATGGCAATGGAGTGCTTGATCATGAATCCACCAATCAAACCACTTGAGGTATTCTTATTGATTCCCCATTTGGTTTCTTTGAGATAACTGTATCCGCCTTCTTGAGCAAATGTTGCTACAGAAAGTAAGAAGATACATCCAGCAATTAAGATTATTGATTTTCTCATGTTACCTTACGGCTAAACATTAAATTTAGACATTTCTATCATAACGCGAAATAGAATAAGATAGTTTTTACAAGTATGATAACATCCAAAATAACCTATTCGGGAGGTCTGAGAACCACCGCAATTCATGTAAGATCTTCACAAGAAGTCATCACCGATGCACCAGTCGATAACCAAGGTAAGGGAGAAGCGTTTTCACCTACAGACCTGGTAAGTACGGCACTTTGCAGCTGCATGATGACCATTATGGGACAAGTTGCGCAACGAGAGGCTATACCGCTGGAGGGGACTACTGCTGAAGTGACCAAGGTAATGTCTGCAAGTCCACGTAAAATCTCTGAGATCATCGTGAATTTCGACATGAGTCAATTAAATATCTCCAGAAGGCAACGTAAAATGCTTGAAAATGCTGCACGTACGTGCCCAGTTGCACTTAGTTTGGCTGATGATGTTCAGCAAAAAGTAACGTTTAACTACTAAGTGCGTGTTGCTTGACCATGTCATATGAAATATTCATATGTGAAGTGTCAAACGAACATTTACCATTTTTAAGGACTAAAATTTGTGGGGATTCGTGCACAACTCCAAGTCTATCTGCTGCCAGATTGGAAATATTGCGATAGGAAATCAAGTCCAGGTAGTATGGAGAAACGTTCATCATTTCTTCGGAATTCCAACTGTTCTCTAACCTCGATTTGGCCATGCTGCTGATAGAGCATCTCGTACTATGTTTAAATATAAAGACTGGTTTTTCCGATGAAGCATTAATGGCTTCATCTAAGCCATCTTCCGAAATGATGTTTTTCCACGCTATGGAAGGGGTAGACTTAGTCGTACCAAAGATCTTTCTCACGTTTATCATATCGAGGGTTTCGTGTTTTTTCTTTAACAGCGTCTGGCTGATTTTCGTTCTTCTTAAACAACTTTGCCCACCAAATGTTGAATTTTAATAACCTTTCTTTCTCTTTCAGTGAATTTCCAGGATGTAAGGAGGTAGTGTACTTCGAACTTGGATGCATATTGCGGTCATAGTTTTTTTGTACTTTGAAGTTACCTTGAAATGCCATTGCTTTTGACGCACTATTCTTTGGGGCTATTCCTTTCAATGCGTCCTCATGTGCGTTTGGTTTTTTGGAGTATTTCACCTTGGCGTATTTGGGAATATATGAATCTAAGTTTGCAACAGCTTTTTTCGGAGCAATCCCTTTCAGTGCATCTTCATGTGCATTGGGCTTTTTTGAGTATTTTATTTTAGCGTATCTGGGGATATAAGAATCGATTTTCGCCACTGCTTTTTTTGGTGCTATTCCTTTGAGGGCATCTTCGTGTGCATTTGGTTTTTTTCTAAAATCCCTGCGATCCTTTATTTTGCCTTGATATCCGCTCATCATGTACATGTTCTTATGAGGTTCCTTGGCTTTTAGTGCTTCGTCTACAGCATGTGGCTTGTCTTTATATTTGCTCTTCATTTTGAGAGTTCCTTTGTAATCTATCCCTTCGGGCTGCCCAATTCTCTTGCTTTTGTATCCCTTGATATTACCTTGGTAGTTGCCAATATCCTCTGCTAAGTATCCTGGGGAGATTTCGAATGTTGTAAATCTACCCTTCCACTGTGTACCTTCTGGTTGGCCTATTGATTTACTTTTATAGCTTTTAATATTGCCCTGATACTTCCCTATGTCACCTGTCGTAAACCCTGGAGATATGGCGAATCTATTGAATCGTCCTTTGAAATTGGCGATAGATTTATTTTGTGAGAATTTGTGAATGAGCGGTGTGCGATTATTGTTCCAGCCTGATTTGGTAATGCTGCCTCCTCCTTTTAATGGTTTTCTAACGCCTTTAATGTTTCCTGCAAAACCACTCATTTTAGGATTCCCAAGATCTTTTCTAGGTATCGCTTGTCCTTTGCCTTTCCAAATGTTGTTAGAAATACTTCCACCACCTTTGAGCGGTTTTCTGACCCCTTTTACATTACCAGCAAATCCACTTATTTGTGGACTTCTGAGGTCTTTTCTAGGCATTGCTTGTCCCTTTCCTTTCCAAATGTTGTTAGAAATACTTCCACCACCTTTGAGCGGTTTTCTGATGCCTTTTACATTACCAGCAAACCCACTGATTTGTGGACTACCCAAATCTTTTCTAGGCATTGCTTGTCCTTTTCCTTTCCAGATATTATTAGAAATACTTCCACCACCTTTGAGCGGTTTTCTGATGCCTTTTACATTACCAGCAAACCCACTGATTTGCGGACTACCCAAATCTTTTCTAGGCATTGCTTGTCCTTTTCCTTTCCAAATGTTGTTAGAAATACTTCCACCACCTTTGAGCGGTTTTCTGATGCCTTTTACATTACCAGCAAACCCACTGATTTGCGGACTACCCAAATCTTTTCTAGGCATTGCTTGTCCTTTTCCTTTCCAGATATTATTAGAAATACTTCCACCACCTTTGAGTGGTTTTCTGATTCCCTTCACATTACCAGCAAACCCACTGATTTGCGGACTACCCAAATCTTTCCTTGGAATAGCTTTGCCTTTCCCTTGCCAAATATTACTAGAAATGCTTCCGCCACCTTTGAGCGGTTTTTTGATTCCTTTGACATTTCCTGCGAAGCCGCCAATCTGCGGAGTACTCAGATCTCTACGAGGCATAATCTTCCCTTTACCTTTCCATATCTGGTTAGATACAGAACCACCACCTCCTGAAGAAGTGATTGATTTTCTTCCATTATTTTTTAAAGTTCCACTAATACTTAACACCCTATTTTGTGTGCCGGTAAAAGGCTTTCCTTTTTTACCCACTACTATCCCAGGGTCTCTGGGTCTTCGGAAGTCTCTTCCTGTGATGTCCTTGCGCCAAGCGTTCTCTCCTTTTTTAGTAGCGGAGATGTACCCTCCACCAGCACTTCCTTTATATTTCTGTTCTCCTTTTTTTGATACGGTAGCATACCCTGTCCCATTTAGTGCCCGATGTGGTTGGTCACCTCTCTTTTTTCTTGCGAAGTACGGGTCAAAAGAAGGCCTGACTATTGGCTGTGTCCTGCTCTTGAAATTTTTGCTTCGAATTTTTCTTCCAGCAATATCTTTAGTTCTTGCTTTTTCCCCTCTACGTGCTCTTCCTGCGTAGGCGTTCACTTTACCACGAGAAACGAATGCCCTGGATGCGGTTCTTGGTTGTATTCTTCTTCGTTTCTTATTTTTGCCTTCTCCCGCTTGGGTGATGGATTGAAAACCACCTCCTTGAGCCCTGCTGGCTTTTGCTCTTTGGCTTTCAGATCGATCTTGTTGCTTGGCATAAGGATTAGGCTGAGCCCTTACAGGCTTACCTTCTCCTGTGCGAGTTATCGACTTGCGTGTCTTTCTTCCTGATATATCTCCTTTTCTGTGACTTTCGGTAGGCCGTGATGGTGTGTTGAAATATCCATCGCTTGTTTGAACCTGCTTTCCTTCTTTTCTGCGGTTGTTGCCCCCATAATGTGGACTATTATAAGGCGAAGAGGAAGGAGAGGTTACTTTATTCTTATTTTTAGTCTTTTTGACCTTCTTTGTTTTCCTACCAGTGATATCTCCTTTGTGAATTCTATCTCCTTGTTTGTTTTTTGTTTTAAACTTAGTTTCTCGGAGTTTCTTTTTGTTGGAGCGACTTTTATCCACTTCTTGCGCATAGCCGCTCTCTAGAGAAATAAGCAAACATATCATCAAACCCATGGCTACTTTTCCCAAAGTAGATGGGCGAATTCGTAATATGTGTCGTAGACGTTTTTTCAATTAATTATAATCTCAATGTCCTGCGAAAGGTAACGACAACTATCAATAGTCTATTGTTTCCCTAAACATCGCAACTCACTAAGATAGCTAAAAATTGATTAGTTGGTCAATTTTGCCAGATAATCGACCTTTTGGTAAAAAGTTCTGCTCCAAAGTTGGTGCAAATGGTATGGCAGTATCCAGACTAGCTTCTCTGAGCACTGGCGCATCTAAATACTCGAAACAGTTTTCACCGATCCAAGCACTGATCTCACCACCAATGCCTCCTGTCATACAGTCTTCATGCAATACCAATACTTTACCAGTTTTCTTAACAGTTGCTCGGACTGCCTCTTTATCCCAAGGTAGTAGGGTTCTTAAGTCAATAATATCAGCGGTATGATCTTCATATTGTGACATCACTTCTTTTGCCCAATGCACCCCCATACCGTAGGTGACAATAGAGATGTCCTCTCCTTCAGTAACAGCGACAGCCTTACCTATCTCAGTGGTATAATACGCATCCGGAATCTCGGCATCCAGTGATCTATAGAGCACTTTGTGCTCAAAGTACATGACTGGATTTGGATCTTCTATCGCTGCGGCCAAGAGTCCTTTGGCATCATGTGGATTGGAAGGATACACTACTTTCAGTCCGGGAGTGTGGAAGAACCACGCTTCATTGGATTGAGAATGATAGGGTCCTGCCGCTACTCCTGCACCGGTAGGCATGCGAATTACTACATCAGAGTTTTGTCCCCATCTATAGTGAGATTTGGCCAGGTTATTTACTATTTGATTGAAGCCACAAGTCACAAAGTCAGCGAATTGCATCTCAATTACTGATTTTTGTTTCTTGATGGAAAGTCCCAACCCTATGCCAATAATGGCAGATTCACAAAGTGGTGTATTTCGAATTCTGTCTTTTCCGAATTGCTCCACAAAGCCTTCGGATATTTTGAATACTCCTCCATAGTCAGCAACATCCTGTCCCATAAAAATAAGCCCTGGATATTTCTCTAAACTTTGCCTAAGACCATCTGATATCGCATCGACATATCTCTTTTTGGATACGACAGGGCTCTCAGGAGAAATGACTTCTTGCTCAAATGGAGCATACATGTCAGCCAGTTCTGTTTCTGTGCTTGCTGTTGGAATGTCTTCAGCATAAGCGGTATTGAGACCTTCATCAATGTCAGCCATGATTTTGGTCTGCAATTCTTCAATAAACTCCTTTG
>Ga0209634_1002898_pt1 | contig 11864 bp, 5 predicted proteins | sample LinPmetageLP40_FD_184043 | JGI IMG/M metagenome (GOLD analysis project Ga0209634, IMG submission 184043) | Marine viral communities from the Pacific Ocean - LP-40 (SPAdes) (version 2) | ecosystem: Environmental > Aquatic > Marine > Oceanic | place: Pacific Ocean | collected 2010-08-26 | reverse complement strand
ACGGCATCTTTATGGATGCTGATGGCCTTGCAGAGATTGATCTTGGTAACGGCACAAACTACAACCCGCAAGAAGCACTAAACATGTTCTTCCAAACTGGTAGCATAATTGGTAGATCTTTAACAGTGGATGGTGATCCCAACCCTGGTAAAGTACCTATTCAAGAAATACAAAGTGGTAATGGCGGAGGCAAGCTACAAAGTTTAATACAGACATACAATTACTATCTGCAGATGATAAGAGACGTGACTGGTTTAAATGAAGCAAGGGATGCTAGCACACCAGACGCGAAAGCTTTAGTTGGAATACAAAAAATAGCTGCTGCTAATAGTAATACAGCCACTAGACATATACTTAAGGCCGGTTTATATTTATCAGCTGAAGTATGTGAGGCATTATCTTTAAGAATATCAGATATTATAGAGTATTCACCAACAAGAGATGCTTTTATACAAGCTATAGGTTCTCATAACGTGGCTACGTTAGAAGAGATGTCAGAATTACATTTATACGATTTTGGTATATTCTTAGAACTTGAACCTGATGAAGAGGAAAAGCAATTGCTAGAGAACAACATACAAATGGCATTAACTCAACAAAGTATAGAGTTAGAAGATGCTATTGATCTTAGAATGATTAGAAATATTAAGCTAGCTAATCAACTACTTAAGATACGTAGAAAAAAGAAACAAGAAAAAGATCAAGAGCTACAACAAAGAAACATAGAGGCTCAAGCTAAAGCAAATGGTGAAGCACAACAAATGGCTTCTCAAGCTGAAGTTCAAAAGCAACAAGCTATAATTCAAATGCAAACTCAGTTAGAGCAAGTTAAAGCTCAAATAGCTTCACAAAAAATGCAACAAGAAACACAACTCAAAAAAGAATTAATGGCTTATGAGTTTCAGCTAAACATGCAGTTACAACAAAAACAAGATGAGATTGTTGATAAAAAAGAAAATTTAAAAGAAGATCGAAAAGATCAAAGAGTACAATTACAAGGGGACGAGCGAAGAAAATCACAAGATAGTGCTAAAAACTTCGAGTCTTCAGGTAATGATATACTAGGCGGAGGCATCGACATGGGTGGCTTTGATCCTAGATAATTTGTTTAATTTTATAATATTATATTATGTCAGAAAAAAATGAGAAAGTGATTGAAGAAGTTCAATCGGTAAAACCAGTAGAATCTGCTCCTAAACAAGAGCCGGTAGAAACTGAAGGCGGTAGCATGAAAATAAAACCGAAAGTAAAAAGATTTGAAAAAAAACCTAATGAACCTATAAAGGTCGATATGACTAAACCGGTTGAAAAGGTTGAAAAACAAGAAATAACAAAAGTAGATTTAACTGTAAAAGAAGAGCCTAAACAAGAAGAAGTTGTTGTTGAGGAAATAAAAGATGAAGAAGTTACTCCTGTAGAAAAAACAGAGGTAGAAGATACACCTGTTCTTGAGGAAATAACTAATGAAGAAAAAGAAGAGATAGTTGAAACTAAAACAGAAGAATTAAAAGATGAGGTTGAACAAGCTGTTCAAGAATCACAAGATACAGCTGAGCCTTTACCAGAAAACATACAGAAAGTCGTAGATTTTATGAATGAAACTGGTGGAACCTTAGAAGAATACGTTAGGTTAAATCAAGACTATGGAAGTTACGATCAAAACCAACTACTAAAAGAATACTATAAACAAACTAAACCACATCTTAATGATGAGGAAATTAGTTTTTTAATGGAAGATCAATTTTCGTTTGATGAAGAATCAGATAGTGAAAGAGATGTTCGCAGAAAGAAATTAGCATTAAAGGAGCAAGTTGCAAATGCTAAAAGCCATCTAGACGGCTTAAAGTCTAAATACTATAAAGAAATCAAAGCCGGTGTTAAGTTAACATCTGATCAACAAAAAGCTGTAGATTTTTTCAATAGATATAACGATGAACAAGGTGAAAGTCAAAAAGTAGAACAACATCAAGCATCAATATTTAAAAATGAAACTAGTAAAGTTTTTAATCAACAATTCAAAGGTTTTGAATATAACGTTGGTGAAAAACGTTATAGGTTTAATGTTAAAGATGCTGATAAAATAAAGACCGATCAAAGTGACATTAGTAATTTCGTTAAAAAGTTTTTAAACAAAAATAACGAGATGAGTGATGCTGCTGGTTATCATAAATCTTTATTTACAGCTATGAATCCAGATGTAGTCGCTAACCATTTCTATGAGCAGGGCAAAGCAGATGCTATCAAGGATAGTGTTGCTAAAGCAAAAAACGTGAGCATGGACCCTAGAGAAACACATAAAGTTGTTGAATCTGGTGGTATGAAGGTTAGAGCTATAACGGGTGTAGACTCAAATGCGTTCAAAGTTAGATTTAACAAAAAATAACTTTAACTAATTAAAAACTCAAAATTATGGGAGATTTTTCAACTGGGGTAGGTGCTTTTCAAAATCACTTAACTCCAAGACCGACACAGTCGTTATTTCAAGATAACTACTTATCGTTCGACAGCGCTACTGGCGGTGGTACATTTGCACAGCAATTTTTACCTGAAATTTATGAAAAAGAAGTAGAAAGATATGGTAAAAGAACTATATCAGGCTTCTTAAATATGGTTGGTGCAGAAATGCCACTAGCTTCTGATCAAGTAATTTGGTCTGAGCAAGGTAGATTACACATTGCGTATTCTGCTGAGGCTTACAACGATGGTGCTAACGCTGTACAAGTTTCAGCAGCATCAGGTTCAGCTGCTGCTAACAAGATTACTTTACCTGCTTCTAACTTAATACAAAACCACGATACTATTGTAGTTGCTAAAACTGACAATGCTAAAGTGTTAAAATGTTTAGTTGTATCAGGTGGTGGAACAACTGAAATTACTGTTGCTCCATATACTCAACAAAGATTAACTAATGCTGGTGCTTCTGGTACTGCTGGTGCTGTGAACTTCGCTGATGGTGAAGATCTTAACATTTTTGTTTATGGTTCAGAGTATAAAAAAGGATCTTCTGAAGATTCTAGATCTATTGATGCTTCATTTACTCAGTTTAGCAACAAACCAGCTATTTTAAGAGACAGATACCAAGTTAATGGTTCTGACACTGCACAAATAGGTTGGGTTGAGGTTACATCTGAAAATGGTGCTTCTGGATACCTTTGGTATTTAAAATCTGAGCACGAAGCTAGATTAAGATTCCAAGATTACTTAGAAATGGCTATGATTGAAGGTGAGCAAGTAAGCATGCCTGCTAACCATACTTTCAGCGGTACTGGAGACTTTGCGGTTGGTGGTACTCAAGGATTATTTTCTGCTCTAGAAGCAAGAGGATTAGTATGGACTGGTACTGACTTTGATATTGTTGACACTGGTGGTGCTACAGATCAAGTTGCTGCTAATGCACACGTTGGTATGAATGAATTTGATAAAATTCTTCAAGAATTAGATAAGCAAGGTGCTATTGAAGAAAACATGATGTTCTTAGACAGATCTACTGCCTTAGAAATTGATAACATGTTAGCTTCACAAAATAACTACGGTGTTGGTGGAACTTCTTACGGAGTATTCAACAATTCTGAAGATATGGCGTTGAACCTAGGCTTTTCTGGTTTCAGAAGAGGTTCTTATGACTTCTACAAGTCTGACTGGAAATACTTAAATGACTCTGTAACAAGAGGACTTATTGGAGACATCGAAGGTGTTATTGTTCCTGCTGGAACTTCAACAGTTTATGATGAGTCAATGGGTAAAAACATCCAAAGACCTTTCTTACACGTAAGATATAGATCTTCTGAGGCTGATGATAGAAAAATGAAATCTTGGATCACTGGATCTGTAGGTGGAAACTATACATCATCTGCTGATGAAATGGTTGTTAACTTCTTATCAGAAAGATGTTTATGTGTACAAGCTGCGAATAACTTCGTATTGCTTAAAGCATAACAATTATTACTTAAAAGCAAAAGGGGCTTCGGCCCCTAGCTTTTATTTTTACAAACTATTAAATTATATTATATCATGGAAAAAACAACAAAACCCAAATGGGAAGTTAAAGACAGAGTTTATATGTTAACAGGAGATAACTCTCCACCTGTCTTATCAATACAAAGTAGACATACAAGAAGAAAACCTTTATTATGGTTCGACGAAGATCAAGGTTATAATAGAGAACTTAGATATGCTACAAATCAACGTTCAGCTTTTAAAGATGAACAAAAAGGATATTCAACTTTAGGTCATATATTTTTTAAGGAAGGCAGATTAAGTGTTCCTAAAACCGATAGAGCTTTGCAAGAGCTTTTATCACTATATCACCCTAAGAAAGGTGTATTATATTATGAGTACACTCCTCAAGTATATGCTGAAAATGAAGTAGATGAAATAGAACTACAAATTGAAGCTTTAAATTTAGCTAAAAAGCTAGATATAGATGAACTAGAGGCGATATTAAGAGTAGAAAAAGGTAATAGAGTTGGTAAAATGTCTACTAAAGAAATAAAAAGAGACACTTTGCTTTACGCTAGAAATTACCCTGAAGCTTTTATACAACTAGCATCAGATGACAACGTACAGTTGAGAAACATTGGTGTTAAGTCTGTAGAGGCTGGAATTATTAAACTTTCAAGTGACAATAGATCGTTTACTTGGAACAACGGAAGAAAGTTATTTACCGTACCATTTGAAGAAAACCCTTATTCAGCTTTAGCTGCTTGGTTTAAAACAGATGATGGTGTAGAGGTTTTAAAAGCCGTTGAGAAAAAAATGCAATAACAATCACTTATAGAGGTAACCATCTTTATAAGGTGGTTACTTACTATAAATAAAAAAAATTATGGCAGTTAATATAGATACAGTTTATCAAAGAGTTTTAGCAATAGCTAATAAAGAACAGAGAGGTTTTATTACCCCTCAAGAATTTAATTTATTTGCCAACCAAGCTCAGATGGATATATTTGAGCAATATTTTTATGATTTAAATGCTTTAAATAGATTACCTTCAAACGATTTTACATACGCAGATCAAGTAGATATAATAGAAGAAAAAATAGATATATTCGAAAGATACAGACAAACAGTTGTAATGTCAGGTGATGCTAATGAAGGCGGTATGGGTACTATTCCCTCTTATTATAGACTAGGTGAAATTTTCTACAAATGCAAAGGCGGTTATGTAGAGGTTGAAAAAATTAGTCAAAACGAAATACATCATATACAAAACTCACCTTTGACGGCTCCGTCGTCAACAAGACCTGTTTACGTTAGAACTAGCAGTGTTGTTCCAGATAATGCATCTGGTCAAGCTCAATCAGCAACAACTAATAATGAAATAGGTTTATCAAGATCAATACAAATTTACCCAGAAACTATAACTACGAACGTAGTGTGTAACTATATAGCTAGACCTATAACAGTAGAGTGGGCTTATACAACTGTGTTAGACGAAGCTTTATATAATGCTAACAACAGCCAAGATTTTGAATTACACCAATCAGATGAGTCTGAATTGGTTATTAAAATATTAGAACTAGCTGGTATAGAATTAAAAGATCCACAGGTTTATCAAGTAGCTGCAGCGGAAGAAGCTCAGAACATTCAACAAGAAAATAAATAACTATGCCATTATTTGAAGGAACACAACAACAGTATTACGGAACACAGACGTTTACCCAATCAGGTACAAGTTCTAACCCCACATATACATTATCATTCCCAGTAGATAGCACTGTAATGAATTCGTTAGGCACTATGCCTACTTCTAGCGGTCAATTTACTGTTACTCAAAATGGTCTTGCTGTAACTGGTTTTACTTATAACCCTACAACTTATGTTGTAACTTTAGGTCAAGCAGCTGCGAATGGTGATATTATATTAATAAGTATAATAAATCCAGAATATGGTAACTATCAATTTATATCTTTACAAACAATAATAAATAACTTTATAATAAGTTATGTTGGTAGTAATAAAATAATACCTAAAGTAAGAAAAGCAGATGTTGCATTTCACGCACAAAGAGCAATACAAGAATTAAGTTACGACACTTTTAAATCTACAAAATCACAAGAAATAGAAATAGGTCCTTCTCTAAGAATGCCGCTACCTCATGATTATGTTAATTACGTTAAAGTTTGCTACATTGATGGTGATGGTATAGAAAGGTTATTATACCCTGCTAGAAAAACAAGTAATCCTACAGCGTTGCTTCAAGATGGTAATTTAGGTTACATGTTTGATAGTTCAGGTACACTGCAGCAGGCTAGTAGTTCAGATACATGGACTAGATATAGCAGCAACAACTCTAGCGAATCTAATGATGATGATGAGTTTGATGCTTTAGGTGGTAGAAGATATGGTTTAGAACCTGAAAACTCTCAGTTTAATGGTTTGTTTTTTATTGATGAAACTAGAGGTTATATAAACTTTAGTGGAAGTATTAGCGGTAAAATAGTTACTTTAAAATACATAAGTGATGGCTTAGGATCTGAAGATGAAATGATAGTGCATAAATTTGCTGAAGAAGCAATGTACAAGTCAATAGCTTACGCAATAGCTAGCACACACACTAGTGTTTCACCTAATTATATACCTTTATTAAAAAGAGAAAGATTCGTTGCTATAAGAAATGCTAAATTAAGATTATCAAATTTAAAATTAGAAGAACTTACTCAGATAATGAGAGGTAAATCTAAAATAATTAAACACTAATATATATGCCAGATATTAAACATTATTTCCGTTCAGGTAAAATGAATAAAGACCTGGACGAGAGGTTAGTACCTAATGGAGAGTACAGAGACGCTTTAAATATAGAAATGTCTACATCTGACGGTGATGATGTTGGTACTGTACAAAATGTTAGAGGTACTACTAAGATTATTGGTAAGTTGTTTGATTCTAACTCTAAGGGTATAACTAGCAATTGGGGTGGTGATAGTTTTGGTTTAACAAATGCTATTTGTGTTGGTACTAAACTAAACAATGAAAATGATAGAATATATTGGTTTATAAAGGCTGATGAAGCTGATTGTATTGCTGAGTATAATGATTCAACTGGTGTTATATCACCTGTATTAGTTGATACTAATAATATACTTAATTGGCAAAAAAATACTTATATAACAGGTATAAACGTCTTAGATGACATGTTGTTATGGACTGATGGTGTTACAGAGCCTAAAAAAATAGATATAAAAGTTTTTAAATCTGGCTGCACTAACAATTTTACAACACATACAAAATATACTGGTCAAAAAATACCAGTTGATAATCTAGCATCTTCTTCAAGCTTCACGGAAGAACACATAACAGTAGCTAGACAAGCGCCTATGGGTAAACCAACCCTAACAATGAGCTCTTCTACAAGAGGTGGTGTAGGTACTGGAACATCTAGTGTTATAATAAGCAATGCTGTCGCTACAACTTTCACTGATACAGAGGGAGTTGCTAAAGACGCCGGTACAGTTTTAAATTTAAGCTTTTCACCATTACCAAACTGGCAGCCTGGAGATATAATAACCTGTACATCTATTTATGAAGATTTAGGTCAGCAAGAAAACTTTGAAATAAAATTATTAATAAATAGTATAAGTGCTAGCAACGTTTTTAACTGTACTATACAAAGCATACCAGTTCTACTACCATATGTACCACTAACATGGGAAGCTATATTAAGTGAAGAAGGTGTATTATTTGAAAAGAAATTTGTAAGCTTTGCTTATAGATGGAAGTATTATTCAGGTGAATATTCTACCTTCTCACCTTTTAGCGAATTAGCTTTTTTACCTGATACTTTTGAATACTTATCTACCAATGGTTATAATGATGGTATGATAAACAACTTAAGACAATTATCAATAAATATAACAGAATCAAGACCTATTGACGTAGAAGAGGTTGAGATACTATATAAAGAGTCAAACAACAATAATATATATGTTGTAGACACTCTTAAGTATGCCTCTGATGGTACTTTTCCTACAGAATACAAGTTAGAGTCTGAAATAATAAGTAAGACAGTAGAAACTAACCAAATTATTAGACCTTGGGACAATGTTCCAAGAAGAGCAAAAGCTCAAGAGGTAACAGCTAATAGACTTATATTTGCTAACTACTTACAAAACTATAACATAGAAGATTTTAACTTACCAGACATTTCTATGTCTATCGGTCAAGCTTCTATAACAACAGTAAAAGAACCTCAGTTATCTATAAAATCCTTAAGAACATACCAAGCGGGTGTTGTTTATATAGATAAATACAACAGGCAGTCACCTGTTTTCACGAGCTCACAAGCATCAAAACAAACTAGTAAAGATTACGCTAAAACTGTTAATAGTATAAGTGTAACGCTAGGTAATCAACCTCCTGATTGGGCTACACACTTTAAATACTACATAAAAGAAACTTCTAACGAATACTATAACTTAGCTATGGATAGATATTATCTAGCTGAAGATGGTAACGTTTGGTTAAGTTTTCCTTCATCTGAAAGAAATAAAGTAAATGAAGAGACTTACTTAATATTAAAGAAAAAACACGATGCAGATGATTTTGTAGCAACTCAATCAAGATATAAAATAATAGATATATCAAATGATGCACCTGATTTTTTAAAGCTAAAAGAAAGAGCTATAGCTACTGGTGCTGTAAAAGCTAGATCATCTAGCATACCTCAAGTAGGTAGTATATCTTTTGAATTTTTAGGACCAGACCCTGCTGCTAACCCTAGTTTTGGTGAAGGTTTTTCATCAGATGGTGTTGTGCAAATAACTGTATCAGGCGCTAAGTCTGACAAATACAAAATACTTAGCGGTGGTCCAACTGGAGATAAAGATGGTAGTGGTAACTTTGAGCATATATATAGACTTACACTAGAAGAACCTATTAAAACAGGTGATACTATGGTTAATAATATATCTTCAGGTGACGAATTTGAGATAACGCTTTTTGAGGAAAAGTTTGAAAGAAAAGCTGAGTTTTATGGTAGATTTTTTGTTAAAATAAACAGGGACAGTAATTTTGATACTAATATAATATCTTCTTTTCCAGATGAAAATGAACAATATGGTATATCAGATGCTAGAACTATATTTAAAAATTGTCCTAACACTGGTCCAGGTAGTAGTGCTTCAGAAGCTTCTTGGTATGATACTAGAGCTAAGCACAATAAAGTAAGTCAAGCAAACAATGGTCACCCTAAGTTAGGATCTCACAACATGACGGTTGTTTTTGCAGGTGGACCAAAAGGTGGTTATAGAAACTTTGGCCCAGGTCACGGTGTTCCAAACGATTTCTTAAAAGTTTTATCACAAACTGGTACGCTTTTTAGATTTAAAGGTAGTACAGCTAATGAATTAGGTGAGATATACAAAGTTACAAATGTAGATGTTATCCATAAATATAGAAGAAACGGTAGAAAAAAATTGTTTTCTAGTAAACAAAGAAGATACAATATAACATTTGAGCACTATGAAAATGGAACTCCATATGAAGATGTTTTTACTTTTTCTTCAACAGGTAATAATAACTCTTCTAACTTTGTAGATGAAATACAAATACTACAGAGCGTAATAACAACAGACGTTGAAGTTTTAACATCAGATAACCCAGCTATATGGGAAACAGAACCGAAAGAAGCTATTGAGCTAGATATTTATTACGAAACTGGTTTGTCTAGACCAATATCACAACATGGTTCAACTCACGTATTAGATTTTAAAAATTGTTACTCTTTTGGTAATGGTGTAGAATCTGATAGAATAAACGATGATTACAACGCTCCACGTATGGGTAAAGGTGTTAAAGTATCTGCTGTGTTAGACGAGCCTTACAAACAAGAAAAAAGAAAAAATGGTTTAATATATTCAGGTATATTTAACTCAACAAGTGGTGTTAATAAGCTTAATCAGTTTATACAAGGTGAGGCTATAACAAAAGACCTAAACCCACATTACGGTTCAATACAAAAATTACATGCTAGAAATACAGATCTTATAGTTTTATGTGAAGATAAATGTTTAAAGGTTTTAGCTAACAAGGACGCTTTATTCGAAGCTAGTGGTAATCCACAATTAACAGCTACTAATAGAGTTTTAGGCCAATCAATACCTTTTATAGGTGAGTATGGTATATCATTAAACCCAGAGTCTTTCGCATCATATGCTTATAGATGTTATTTTACAGATAAATCAAGAGGTGTTGTTATTAGATTATCAAGAGATGGTTTAACAGCAATATCAGAACATGGTATGAGAGATTATTTTAAAGATACTCTACCGGCTTCAACATTGATATTAGGTAGTTATGATGGTAGCAAGGGTTTATATAACTTAACTTTAAATAGTGAAACAATTGCTTTTGACGAAAAAGTAAGAGGTTTTCCTAGTTTTAAATCTTTTGTACCAGAAGGCGCTTTGTCATTAAATAATAAATATTATTCAATTAAAAACGGTGAATTATTTGTACATACTAACGAAGTTAGAAATAACTTTTATGGTGTGCAATACGAATCATCTGTTACGTTTTTAATAAACGAAATGCCAGAAACTATAAAAGGTTTTAAAACATTAAACTATGGTGGGTCTGCATCAAAGGTTTACACAAATAACTATAGTAATTCTACATCTACAAACACCAAAGGTTGGTACTGTGATTATATACACACAGATACACAACAAGGTTTCATAAAAGAATTTAAAAGAAAAGAAGGTAGATTTTATAATCACATTAAAGGTGAAGCTACAACTCTAGCCAACTTAGATTCAAAAGAGTTTAACGTTCAAGGTATAGGTCAATTAACAGCTATATCTGGTGATACAGCTCTTAGTGATAAAACAGTTACAGTTAGTTTAGCTGGTATAGCTAATACAACTAATCCAGGATCTACGTTTGATGTTGAAGTAGGTACACAAATACATAGTACTAACTCTAGTGTAACAATACTAATAACACCAGATATAGGTTCTACTTTAGCATCAGGTGATTTAAGCGTAGGCTCTACAGGTGTTTATGTTGATAGTGTAAGTTTTGTGCAAAGTGGTTTAAATGTAATAGCTACAGTAAACTTTACAGACAGTGTTAACATGCCTTCTAGTAATTTGAATCTTATTTTACTTGTGACAGGTGATGGTGTTTTAAATAAATACAAACTAGAAAACTTAGCTATAGTAGATCAGAGTGATAGTAATATAACACAAACAGTTAGCTATGCTGGTTCAGGAAATAATCAAACAGCTAACCCAAGTGGTAGTCAACTAGGTTTTCAAGCTAACTACGCTACACAGAATACGGTAGCTACTGTTACTATAGATTTAGCCACTGGTTATAACTTTAACGAACAACCTAGTTTTAAAATAACTGTAGAAGATAACGATCCTGAAAGCTATTACGTTATAACGCACCAAGATAAAGATGTTAGTAATAACAATATAACCATAGGTGTTGGTGGTAAGATTTTAGCTGACGTGGATAAACGAGTGTATACAGTAGCTTATAAATTCCCCGCACAAGATACAAATAAAAATGAAATAATATTTCACAGTAAGTCTGTATTAGAAAATGCTGCTGATGTGAATAAAATAAATGGATACAATTTAGTTGGTGGTGACACTGTCGGTAGATTTGCCCAAACAAAAGAATTAAGAATATATGGTGCTATAGGTGCTGATTTTAGAGTTAAAAATTGCACAACATCAACAGCTAGCACATCAGGATCTAGCACAACTCTAACTTTAACAGCTGTTAATAATGATATTAAAATAGGTATGTTAGTTACTGGCACTGGCATAAGTGGAACAGTAACTGTTACTGGTATAAGCGGAACAACTATAACGCTAAACACTGCTCAAACAATTAGTAGTACTACTATAACA
>Ga0209634_1002896_pt1 | contig 11866 bp, 9 predicted proteins | sample LinPmetageLP40_FD_184043 | JGI IMG/M metagenome (GOLD analysis project Ga0209634, IMG submission 184043) | Marine viral communities from the Pacific Ocean - LP-40 (SPAdes) (version 2) | ecosystem: Environmental > Aquatic > Marine > Oceanic | place: Pacific Ocean | collected 2010-08-26 | reverse complement strand
AGCGTCATGAACCCGCCGCTCCACGGTTTCTAAACCCCATCTTCTGCCCCATTCTCTCGCTTGTTGAAACGCGAGTTAAAAATTGAAATCGAAACGTAAAAACACACGTCGGATTACGCTTCATCCTACTGGAATCCTGTAAGAACTTTTTGATGAAACGGCAAAGCAATTGCGACACCGGAAGAAGATCTGTGGTTCCTGCCCGGTCCGATCGAGGCGGAGCCCGACGATCTGCTGCCTGGTCCAATGGCGGAACTTCGCGAGACTGCGGTTCTCGACGACTGGCGGAATGCCGAGGCGGGCCATGCTGCGCGGCTCGCCCGCGTCGCAGGCCGACTCGGCGCGCTGGACGAGCGGTTGCTGCGTGGCCCGGAGGGCTGGCGCCACAGGCTCGCTCTTATGGAGGCGGCCGATCTAAGCTGGTTTGCAGGGGACCGGATCGGGCCGGATCGGCTGGCGCTCTGGATCTCCATGCGCCTGTCCAGTGTCCAAGACGACACGGCGGCGCTGACGCGTGTCGGATGGGCGGTGCGGCGGCTGACAGGTGGGCCGGGGCCGGAGGTGGACCTGTCCGCTTTCCTTGACCGCCGTGACCCCGAGAACCTGGATGATGAAGCCGAACCTTTCACGGATCGCGCGGGCGCTTGGCTGGACTTGATGGCGCAAGCCGCCGATCTGCATCCGATCACCAGCGCCTGCATGGGCTTTCATCTCTGGAGCCTGGCGGGCCTCGGACAACACGGCGACCGGATGGAAGCTGCGGTCACGGCCGCAAGGATCGCGGCCAGTGAGGGCAATGGGGCTGTCTTTGCCCCTCTGGCCATGGGCAGAGCAGGAGGGCTGCGCGCCGGCGGCCCGCCCTCGGTCCGTTTGGCGCGGTGGGTCGACGGGATGGAGACGGCATGCCTGACCGCGATGCGGCACCTCGACGATATCGAGGCGTGGCTGGCGCGGGCAGAAACCGAGATGTCAGCGCTCTCAGGAAAGACGCCACTGGCCTTGCGCGCTGTGCTTACCGAATGGTCTCTTGTGTCCGCCCCTATGGCCGAGGTGCTAACCGGTGCCAGCCGCGCTGCAGTTCAACGCAATCCGGCCCGGATGGAGGAGCAAGGTCTGGTACGCGAGGTGACGGGGCAGGGACGGTATCGGATGTGGCGCGCTTCACGATAGGCCTTTTGACATATGATCCCGCGGAAACCGGCATCCTCCGATCAGGACAGCCTACCTATTCTTCGTCTAGGGGCACCTCAAATGCTACCGTTCCGCCACATAGATTGAGGCAGAGCCCAGTTAAGGGCTACGCGACAGCTGCCCAACACAACGGCCTCACGGGTGACGGATCTTCTGCCGTGGAACTGGCAGCCGACAGAGCATCAACTCGCTCCATGACCACGGCCTACGCCGGATGCTTACTTTTCTATGGCAGGTCTTGCTGTACCAGAGTTGTCAGTTCCTAGCAGACAGCTGATAGCCTGGAGCCGCAACGGCCAATACGGTGGTGATAGGCGCCGGGCCGATCCAAGTCGTTCGTTCGATGACAAACAACGCACTTCCAGGAACCGTTGCAAGGTATTTGGCGCTTTTCCCATCCGCATTCATGGCTGAAAACCTGACTTCGATGCGACTGTACGGCTTGTGGTGGACAAGCCATTCGTTTGCGCTTTCCCGCATGAGATCGACGTTCAGGATCTCGGGCGTCGACATCGTGTCGATCCAACGGTCCTCGAGGATGTAAGGCCGGTTGTCGGAAAGGTGCAGCGCCTTCACGTGCAGCATCCGGGCAGTCCGCTGAATGCCAAACCGCGCCATGATTTCCATGGGAGTATCCTCCAGCTCCCGACTGATCAGCTGGTAGTTGTACTTGGCACCGCGTTGCTCGACCTCGCGGCGGGTGATCGGAATGTCGAATGTCGCGCGGGTGACGGGATCGGTCCGCACATGGGTGCCACCCTTGCGCTTGCGTTCGACCAGCCCGGCAAGCGACAGGTCCTGCATGGCGCGATGAACCGTTGTGCGGGCACAGCCCAATTCCAGCGCGATATCCTCGTCGCGGGGAAGCTTGTCGCCCGGCTGGTACGCCCTGTTCAGGATCCGCGCGCGGATTTCGTCACGTACGTCTGTCCAGGAAAGGCGCGTGTCCACGTTCAAATGTCGGTCTCCAGCCGGTTCATCGTCTGCTTGTATCTTTGAACTATCGCCTCCCGCCGAAAATGGCGACCGTCTGTGACCACGTGCCGCCCGGCGCTCCAGACGTCACGGATGCAAGCACTGCCACCGCCACCGAAGACCAAGGTGTCAAGTGCAGCATCGCCCCGCCGGTTGCAGAGCCACTGATTGTCACTGTCGATCCCGATCAGGTCAGCCAAGGCTCCGACCTCGATCCGGCCACTGTCCCGGCCACCCGCCTGCGCGCCACCTTTCGCGGCGGCGTCGAACAACACGCGGCCGGTGGACCGCTCGGATGTCGCAAGGGCGGCCCGCGACCTGTCCCGCAGGCGCTGGGAATATTCCAGCGTCTTCAACTCGTCGAACAGCGCGATGTGAATGTTGGAATCGGAACCGAACCCGACCGCGCCCCCTGCACCAAGATACGTCGTGCCATTGAAGATCCCGTCGCCGAGGCTCGATTCGGTGATCGGGCAAAGCCCGGCGACGGCACCCGAAACCGCAAGCGCCGTGGTCTCGGCTTCGGACATCTGCGTGCAATGGATCAGGCACCACCGGTCATCGACCGCGTGGTTGTCCAGCAGCCACTCGGTTGGCCGCGCGCCGAGACTGGCCAGGACCTCGTCAACCTCGGCCACCTGTTCGGCAAGATGCATGTGGATTGGGCCGGATCCCGCCTGCCCAAGGATCGCGTTCAGCCCTGCGGGATCAACCGCACGCAACGAATGCGGGGCCAATCCGATGGTTCGGTCAGACGGACCACGGGAAATGACGGCCGAGGCTTCGGCGTGAAGGCGCAGGAAGCGATCAGGATCGTTGCCGAACCGCTGCTGCCCGCCATTCAACGGTCGCAGGTCGCAGCCGCCATACTGGTAAAGCACTGGCAACAATGTCAGGCCGATCCCGGATTGATCCGCCGCCGCAACGATCCTTTCGGACATTTCCGCGAGCGAACCATAGGGCACGCCGCCCACGTCGTGATGCAGATAATGGAATTCGGCGACCGCGCCATAGCCAGCTTCTAGCATTTCCATGAAAACAAGCGCTGCGATGGCCTCGACATCGTCCGGCGTCAGCTGGTCGAGGAACTTGTACATCAGCCGCCGCCAACTCCAGAAACTGTCGCGCGGGTCGGGGCCTTTTGCTTCGGTTAGCCCCGCCATCGCCCTCTGGAATGCATGGCTGTGCAGGTTCAGCGGCGCCGGCAACAACAGCGCGGCTCGGTGGGTCGGGGCCTTTGAAAAAGTACCGACCGACTCGATTCGACCATTAGAGCCAATCATTACCTCCAGATCGGACTGCCATCCACTTTGCGTAAGCACCTGTTTTGCATGAAGAACCTGCACGTCAAAATCTCCATTGACATTTTTATGTACCTACATATTACTATTATACACTACTTATTGCAAGGGCAACCAGATGACTCAGCGCTATATTGTTACGGCAGCGACAATCGCCACCATGGCTGCTGGAGCTGATGACTACGGCCTCGTCGATAACGCTGCGATTGTGGTTGACGGTGACAGAATTTCTTGGGTAGGCCCTGCAGCTGATGTGCCGCCCTGCTACACCGGATTCGAACGCCACGAGTATTCAGGCCGCGTGATCACCCCGGCTCTGATCGACTGTCACACGCACATCGTCCACGGCGGCACCCGCGCGCGCGAATTCGAGATGCGCCTGAATGGCGCAAGCTATGAAGAAATCGCGCGCGCCGGTGGTGGAATTGTTTCAACAGTATCGGCGACACGTGGAGCGAGCGAAGAAGACTTGCTTGCCAGTGCGCTGCACCGGGTAGACGCCTTGATCTCGCACGGAGTCGGAACGGTGGAGATCAAGTCGGGCTATGGCCTCGAACTCGAGACCGAATTGAAGATGTTGCGCGTCGCCCGTGCCCTCGGGAAACAGCGTCCAATCCACGTGGTGACCAGTTTCCTCGGTGCCCACGCGGTGCCTGCCGGCGCCGATGCCAACAGCTACATCGACGATGTCTGTCTGCCTACTCTGGAGGCAGCCCATGCCGAGGGGCTTGTTGATGCGGTGGACGGGTTCTGCGAGGGGATCGCCTTCGATACCTCCCAGATCGCCCGAGTCTTCGACAAGGCGCAGGCCCTCGGGTTGCCGGTCAAGCTGCATGCCGAACAGCTCAGCAATATCGGCGGCACCGCGCTGGCCGCAAAGTACGGAGCATTGTCTGCCGACCACGTCGAATACGCAACGCCAGCCGATGCCGCTGCCCTTGCCACGGCAGGGACCGTCGCCGTGCTGCTTCCCGGCGCGTTCTACACGATCCACGAAACGCAAGCCCCGCCGGTTCAGGCGTTCCGCGACTACGTCGTACCTATGGCGGTGGGCACCGACTGGAACCCCGGCTCGTCACCGCTGGGGTCGCTGCTGCTTGCGATGAACATGGCCTGTACGCTCTTCCGCCTCACCCCGTCCGAGGCGCTGGCAGGGACAACCCGCAATGCCGCCCGCGCGCTGGGTCTGAGAGATTGCGGCATCATCGCCCCCGGCATGCGCGCTGATCTGGCGATCTGGGACGTCAGCGAACCCGCCGAACTGTCATATGGCATCGGGATCAACCCGTTGCACGCCCGTATCTTCGGAGGTGCGTTTTGACCCAAATCCTGTCCCCCGGAGCAGTGACGCTGGCGCAACTGGAAACGCTCTGGCGAGGAACCGAAGCGATTGCGCTGAACCCATCCGCGCGCAGCGGCATCGGCGCATCGGCAAACTTGGTCGCGCAGGCGGCGAAAGGCGACACGCCGGTCTATGGCGTCAACACCGGCTTCGGCAAACTCGCCTCGGTCAGGATTGCGCCCAAGGATACCGAAACCCTGCAACGCAACCTGATCCTGTCGCATTGCTGCGGCGTCGGCGAGGCGTTGGAGGCTGCGACCGTGCGCCTGATGATGGCGCTGAAACTCCTGTCGCTGGGTCGCGGCGCGTCGGGCGTGCGCTGGGAGATCTGCGCCTTGCTCGAAGCGATGCTGGACCGTGGCGTGCTGCCGGTCATCCCGGTGCAGGGGTCGGTCGGGGCGTCGGGCGATCTGGCCCCGCTGGCGCATATGGCCGCCGGGATGATCGGTGAAGGTCAGGCGACGTTCGCCGGAGAGGTCCTGCCCGGAGGTGTCGCACTGGAAAAAGCCGGGCTGACACCGGTGGTACTTGGTCCCAAGGAAGGTTTGGCGCTGATCAACGGCACGCAGTTTTCAACAGCCTGCGCGCTTGCAGGTCTGTTTGAGGCATGGCGGGCTGCGAGGGCGGCGGTCGTCACCTCGGCGCTCTCGACGGATGCGATCATGGGGTCGACCGCGCCGTTGCACCCCTCCATCCACGCGCTGCGCGGTCACCAAGGCCAGATCGACGTTGCAACCGCGATGGCGCAGCTCCTCGACGGCAGCGAAATCCGCGAAAGCCACCGCGACGGCGATACCCGCGTGCAGGACCCCTACTGCATCCGTTGCCAGCCGCAGGTGACGGGGGCAGCCATCGACCTCTTGCGTTTTGCCGGTCGTACGCTCGAGATCGAAGCGAATGCCGTCACGGACAACCCGCTGGTGATCGTCGAAACGGGTGAAATCCTGTCCGGCGGGAATTTCCATGCTGAACCGGTGGGCTTTGCTGCCGACCAGATCGCTCTGGCCGTGGCCGAGATCGGGGCCATTGCGCAGCGCCGTGTGGCCCTGATGGTTGATCCGACCTTGTCCTTTGACCTGCCGCCTTTCCTGACACCCGAGCCGGGGCTGAATTCCGGCCTGATGATTGCCGAAGTCACCACCGCGGCCCTGATGAGCGAGAACAAGCACCTCGCGAACCCCTGTTCCACCGACAGCACACCCACGTCCGCCAACCAGGAGGACCATGTCAGCATGGCCGCACACGGCGCGCGGCGACTGGCCCGGATGACCCGGAATCTTTCGGTGATCCTTGGGATCGAGACGATGTGCGCCGCGCAGGGCATCGAAGAGCGCGCGCCGCTGATCACATCGGAGCGGTTGCGAGCGGTTCTCGCCCGTCTGAGGGCCGAAGTGCCCCGGCTGGAGCAGGACCGCTACCTCGCGCCCGACATCGCCGCAGCTACCGCTTGCATCACGGGGGATCACCTGGCCCAGGCCGCAGGATTGGAGCTGACGCTATGAGTCTGATCGAGGTCACGCGTGGCAACAGCCCGCTTGTTCTGGGCCTGCCCCATACCGGCACCGATATCCCCGACGATTGCCTTGCCCGGCTGAACGACACCGGACGGGCGATGGCTGATACGGACTGGCATATCGACCGGCTTTATCCCGGTTTGGAGCCGAACGTCACCACCGTGCGTACACCTATCCACCGCTATGTTATCGACGTGAACCGCGATCCGACGGGGGAAAGCCTTTATCCCGGCCAGAACACCACCGGACTTTGCCCGACAACCGATTTCGATGGGCGTCCGATCTATCGGAACGGACAGGATCCCGACGCCGCCGAAATCGAGCGTCGGCGTGTGACCTATCACGCGCCATACCATGCGGCACTTGAAGCGGAACTGGAGCGGGTGAAGGCCATCCACGGCTTTGCGGTGCTTTACGATTGCCACTCCATCCGCTCGCGCATCCCGTTTCTCTTCGACGGCACCTTGCCGGATTTCAACATCGGCACCAACTCGGGTGCCTCCTGTGCACCGGAGATTGCCGACGCAACCCAGAAAATCTGCTCCAAGTCGACAGGTTACACGTCGATCATCAACGGTCGCTTCAAAGGCGGTTGGACAACGCGTCACTATGGCCGTCCCGCCGAGGGCCTGCATGCCATCCAGATGGAGCTGGCCCAATCGACCTACATGCTGGAGCGCGCACCCTGGGACTATTTGCCCGACCGTGCCGACCGCACCCGCGCCCTTCTCAAATCAATTCTCGCAACCCTATCCGACTGGAGGCCCACATGAACGACCCCCGCAAAAACACCCGTGACATCTATCCGCCCACTGGCAAAGAACTGAATGCCAAGAGCTGGTTGACCGAAGCTCCGCTCAGGATGCTGATGAACAACCTGCACCCGGATGTGGCTGAAAACCCGCATGAATTGGTGGTCTATGGTGGCATTGGTCGCGCGGCACGCACTTGGCAGGATTTCGACACGATCGTCGCCAGCCTCAAGGACCTGGAAGCGGACGAGACTTTGGTGGTCCAGTCAGGTAAGCCCATCGCCATCGTCAAGACCCACAGCGATGCACCCCGCGTGCTGATCGCCAATTCCAACCTCGTGCCGCATTGGGCGACATGGGACCATTTCAACGAGCTCGACAAGAAGGGGCTGGCCATGTATGGCCAGATGACCGCCGGTTCGTGGATTTATATCGGATCCCAAGGCATTGTTCAGGGCACTTACGAGACCTTTGCCGAGGCCGGTCGCCAGCATTACGATGGCAACCTGACCGGCAAGTGGATCCTGACCGGTGGACTGGGCGGCATGGGCGGAGCGCAGCCCCTGGCCGCAGTCATGGCCGGCGCTTGCTGCCTTGCCGTCGAGTGCAACCCCGACAGTATCGATTTCCGCCTGCGCACCCGCTACGTCGACGAAAAGACCGACAGTCTGGACGAGGCGCTGGCGATGATCGACCGCTGGACCAAGGCGGGCGAAGCGAAGTCCGTGGCGCTTCTGGGCAATGCGGCTGACGTGTTCCCCGAGCTCTTCAAGCGCGGTGTCCGCCCGGACATGGTCACCGACCAGACCAGTGCGCACGATCCGATCAACGGCTACCTGCCGCAGGGCTGGACCATGGCCGAGTGGAAAGCGAAGCGCGAAAGCGATCCCAAGGCTGTGGAAAAAGCCGCCCGCGCCAGCATGAAGGTGCATGTCGCCGCGATGGTCGATTTCTGGAATGCCGGAGTGCCGACGCTGGATTATGGCAACAATATCCGGCAGGTGGCCTTGGAAGAAGGGTTGGAAAACGCCTTTGCCTTCCCCGGTTTCGTGCCGGCCTATATCCGCCCGTTGTTCTGCCGAGGCGTTGGCCCGTTCCGCTGGGCCGCGCTGTCGGGCGATCCCGAGGACATTTACAAGACCGACGCCAAGATGAAGGAATTGTTCCCGGACAACGCCCATCTGCACAACTGGCTCGATATGGCACGCGAACGGATCGCCTTTCAGGGCCTGCCCGCGCGGATCTGCTGGATCGGGCTGGGCGACCGGCACCGCGCGGGGCTGGCGTTCAACGAGATGGTCGCCAGCGGCGAGTTGAAAGCTCCCGTGGTAATCGGGCGCGATCACCTCGATTCCGGCTCGGTCGCGTCGCCCAACCGCGAAACCGAGGCGATGAAGGACGGATCGGACGCCGTGTCGGACTGGCCGCTGCTGAACGCATTGGTGAACACGGCATCCGGCGCGACCTGGGTCAGCATCCACCACGGCGGCGGCGTTGGCATGGGATTTTCACAGCACTCAGGCGTTGTAATCTGCGCTGACGGCACGCCCGAGGCTGCCAAACGGCTCGAACGTGTGCTGTGGAACGATCCCGCAAGCGGCGTCTGGCGCCATGCCGATGCAGGCTATGACATCGCGCTGGACTGCGCGCGCGAACACGGGCTGCGCCTGCCGCGCATCCTGGGCTGATCAATCACCGCCGAACGGCCGCGCAAGACGGTCGGCGGCATCCAACCCCAACCACCCATGAACTTGTCCACAAGGAGAACGAACGATGGATAGACGCAAATTCCTGACAACCGGTGCGATTGGTGCCGCTGCAACCACCCTCGCGGCACCGGCCATCGCGCAGGACGTGCGCAACTGGAAACTGGTTTCGGCATGGCCCAAGAACCTGCCCGGACCGGGTGTCGCCGCGCAAACGCTGGCTGACCGGATCACCACCCTGTCGGGCGGCCGGATCAACGTGACGCTCTATGCCGCTGGGGAAATCGTTCCTGGCAACGGCGTGTTCGACGCGGTCTCAGAAGGCACGGCCGAGCTGTACCACGCGGTGCCGGCCTATTGGGGCAGCAAGTCCAAGGGCATCCTGCTCTTCGGGTCGCAACCCTTTGGCCTGCGTGCCGATGAACAGTTCGGCTGGATGTATCACGGCGGCGGTCAGGCGCTCTATGACGAGATGTATGGAAAGTTCGGCATCAAGCCGTTCCTCTGCGGCAACTCGGGTCCGCAATGGGCCGGCTGGTTCAAGAACGAGATCAATTCGGTCGAAGATCTCAAGGGCCTGAAATTCCGCACCACCGGCATCGCATCGCAGATGGCGGCCAAGCTGGGCATGGCGGCCGAGGCGATGAGCGGTCCGGCAATGTTCCAGGCGCTGCAGACCGGGGCGCTGGACGCGGGCGAATTCATCGGGCCGTGGACGGATTCCGCGCTCGGCTACTATCAGGTCGCGCCGCACTACTACTGGCCCGGTGTGGGCGAGCCCTCTTCGGCCGAGGAATGCGGCGTGAACGCCAAGGTCTTTGCCGACCTGCCCGACGACCTCAAGGAGGTCGTGACCCAGGCCTGCCACGGGCTCTACAACCCGGTGTGGACCGAATACACGACCAAGCACGCGCAGTCGCTCAAGACGCTGGTCGAGGAAAACGGCGTCCAGGTCCACAAGCTGCCCGATGACGTGATCGCGGCCATGGGCGTCGCTGCGGGCGAGGTCATGGAGGAATACCGCACCGACAGCGACGAGCTGGTCAAGCGCATCACCGAAAGCTTCATCGCCTATCGCGATCTGGTGGGTGGCTATATGACCTATGCCGACAATGGCCAGATGAACGCCCGTGCGGGCGTCTACGGCTACTGACGCCAAACCGGTGCGCGGCCCCGCGTCGCGCACCGCCTGTTATAGAGGGAGGCCCGAAGATGCTTGGCATTGCACACGCAATCGACCGGATGAACACCATCGTGGCGGATGTGGTCCGCTGGCTGGCGCTGATCATGGTTCTTGTCCAGTTCTGCATCGTCATCGGGCGCTATGTCTTCGGCTTCAATTCCATCGCCGCGCAGGAAAGCGTGCTTTACATGCATGCCACCCTGTTCATGCTGGGCGCGGGTTTCACCCTGCTGGTCGACAAGCATGTCCGGGTCGATGTGTTCTATGCCAAGGTCAGCGAAGCGGCCCGGCGACGGATCGACATCCTCGGTCATGTCTTCCTGCTGATCCCGTCGATGACCGCGTTGCTTTACTGGTCATGGCCCTCGGTGCGCAATTCCTGGGCGATCCTCGAAGGCCCGATTTCCGTCGGCGGGATCGAGGCGGTATTCCTGCTCAAGTCCCTGATCCCGGCCTTCTGCATCCTGATCCTGCTTCAGTCGCTGTCGCTTCTGGTGCGCCTGTTCCATGAAGGGGCCAAGGCATGACTGCATATCTCGATCTGATCATGTTCGCCGCCCTGATGGTGGCAATCCTGTCCGGCTTTCCGGTCTCGTTCGCCATTGCGGGGGTCGCCGTGGCCTTTGCCTATCTCGGCTGGATGCTGGGGGTGATGGATGTGTCGTTGTTGGGTGCCCTGGGCCAGCGCGCCTTCGGCCTGATCACAAACACGACGTTGATCGCCATTCCGGTCTTTGTCCTGATGGGCGCGATCCTTGAAAAGAGCAAGATCGCCGAGGAACTGCTCGACACCATGGGTCGCAGTTTCGGCCAGTTGCGCGGGGGGCTGGGCATCTCGGTGGTGCTGGTAGGCGCACTGCTGGCCGCTTCGACCGGTATCGTCGGCGCGACAGTGGTGGCCATGGGCCTGATTGCCCTGCCCACCATGCTGCGCGCGGGGTACAGCCCCTCTGTCGCATCGGGCATCGTCTGCACCGCTGGCACGCTGGGCCAGATCATCCCGCCGTCGACGCTTCTGATCATCCTCGCAGACGTGATGTCCAATGCCTATCAGCAGGCGCAATACGAGCAGGGGAAATTCTCGGTCGAGGCGCTGTCCGTCGGCCAGTTCTTCGCCGCGGCCATCGTGCCCGGACTTCTGCTGGTCACGCTGTACCTGCTTTACATCCTGATACGCGGCGCGCTGCGTCCGCAGGACATGCCCCCCGCCGAAATCGGGCTTGCGAAACCCGACCGGCACGAGGTCATGGCCGCCATCGTGCCGCCGGTCCTGCTGATCTTCGCCGTTCTGGGCGCGATCCTTGGCGGCATCGCGACCCCGACCGAGGCCGCATCGGTCGGGGCCATCGGCGCACTGCTGATGGCCGGGCGCAAGATCGGGATCAATCCCAGGTTGATCCTGATCGGGGCTGCCGCCCTGATCCTGCTGGGCCTGCTGGCCGGGGCCTATCCGGTCCGCCTGCAACGCAACGACATCGGCGGGCTGGACTGGATCTTCGGTGGCTTCTACGCGATGCTGGCCCTGACCGGTCTCATTGCCGTCGGCCTAGCGTTGCGGGCATCCATCCGGGAACGGGTCATCCACGACGCCCTATCCTCGACGCTGACCATGACCGCGATGATCTTTGCCACGATCCTCGCCGCCGGGTTCTTTTCCCTGGTCTTCATCGGCCTTGGCGGGGAAGAGCGGGTTGCCCATCTGCTTGAGAACCTGCCGGGCGGTCCGACTGGTGCGCTGCTGTTCGTGATGATCTTCGTCTTCATCCTCGGGTTCTTCCTCGATTTCGTGGAAATCTCGGTGATCGTCCTGCCGCTGGTTGCGCCAACACTGATCCTGATGGGGCACGATCCGATCTGGCTTGGCGTTCTTCTGGCGATCAACTTGCAAACCAGATCGGATCG
>Ga0209634_1002895_pt1 | contig 11869 bp, 15 predicted proteins | sample LinPmetageLP40_FD_184043 | JGI IMG/M metagenome (GOLD analysis project Ga0209634, IMG submission 184043) | Marine viral communities from the Pacific Ocean - LP-40 (SPAdes) (version 2) | ecosystem: Environmental > Aquatic > Marine > Oceanic | place: Pacific Ocean | collected 2010-08-26 | reverse complement strand
TGTTTCTAATTCAAAACCCAATACAACACAAAATAATACTCCTTGTTTAATTTGGATACAAGAAAAAGATTATAGTGAAGACAACTCATTAGGATTATGACATACTATAACATAAGATAAGATATAGTATATATAAAATATATATATACTATATATATTTTTCTACTAGGAAACTAAAAAAAAATATATATATATATATATACTAAAAACTAATAATAATTACTAAAAAACTTACTAAAAAACTAACTAAATAAGTTGTATCGGTAAGTAATTACTAAAAACGAAATAGTAAAAGTTGTATCTCTACCTAAATTACTAAAAAACTAAAAAAAAAATGAGTTTTATTCTATATATGAAATTTTAAAAAATAAAAATACAACAAAAACATCAATATTTTTTTAGTTTATTAGTTTTTTAGCAGTACAACTTTTTTTTACCTAAATTACTAAAAACTAAAAAAAACTAAAAATCAATTAATTAATCCAACTTTGTTTTAATTTACTGATTTTACCAAATGTTAAATGTAGTAAATATGTTCTTGTACCCTTTGTGTAAAGTTCTTTGTATCTCGTCCAACCTAAAGTTTCTAATTGAATATCCGCTTTTTCAGTTGTTGCACTATAAGGACTAAATATAATAACATATTCATTAGCATTAATCATATATACTTCTTTATGGTCAAAATCTGTAAAGAAGAATATTTCTTTGTCATGAAAATATTTCATCAATACTTTTCTACGAAGAGCATTATTATTTATTAGTTTTGAAACTTTAACACCTCTTTCTTCTAACATAAATTCCTCTACAAATGCATTTCTGTTTTCAATAATTTCTGGGTTATCTGTTCTATGATGTTTGAACCCACCCCAGTAAGTAGATTTAAAAATTTTAGGATATTTAGTTAAATCATAATTGTATTTCTTTTCCTCCTCCTTAAATTCTCCACCGTGATTCATTTTATTTTTTTTGTATTTAAAAAATCAATTAATAAATAACAAATCTTGTTCCAATTCCATTTTATAACAAAAGTAGAAAGAAGCAAAAGGTGGTGAGTAATTTTTATTAGTAGAATCCAGATGTTTAAATTTAATTCTTTTCTGTGGGATAATTATCTGAATTTCATTTTTAAATAATTCTTGAAAATATTTATAACTTAACATCATGGAGGGACATATTAAAATAAATGGTTTATTTAATTCTTTTAATCGTTGTAATACTTCTTTCTTCTTTGAAAACGGAGGATTATCTATACAAATATCATAATCAGGAGTATAAGAGAAAAAGTCTCTGTCCTCGTGTATAATATCAAAACCCATCTCTTTAAAATTTTCTTTTTGCATCCCATCACAATAGAAAGGTGACCATATTTTTTTATCAACCGGAATATATTCTTTAATTCTTAACCATTCATCTTTATTAGTTGTGTAATTATCACTATCTTTTTGATCTGTAAATTGTCCTCTGTGTGTCATTTTAATTTAAATTTGATTAATCAATTTTTTAAATAATAATTTAAAAAAAGATGTCTTCCACCAATAGTAAAATCTCAGTGAATGCAAATGGGAAACATCTTTATTACATTAAATTAATTGATGGATACCCAATAAAGAAAGAAGATGCTTGTGCTTCCTGTGGGACAACTTGTTTAGACCACACCTCTAACAAAGGAAGAGGAAGTGAAAGTCCTTGTGATGCATGCGGTGAATATAGGTGTAAGTATTGTCCGTGTGAATGCGGTGAAAATAGGTGTAATAGGTGTAAGTATTTTCCGTGTGAATGCGATGAAGATATTTATAAATAAATTGATTTTTTAAATGATAATTTAAAAAACAATGGACGATAAAGTAAAATGGTTTGTGGGTGAAAATGAATATAAACTTAAACCTAAATCTAAACCAAAAACTAAGTCTAATACTACTAATAATGAAGATTATACTTTCTTTGGTTCCTGAATCTAACCTTCCAAAATTTCTCCAAGTTTTTCATGCAATTCAAGTAGTCGTTTTCCTGTAGCAGTAGGAAGTTCCATTCTTATTTTTTTTAATTCTTCTTCTATACTTTGCATTTCCTGTTCCTGTTTATCTATTTCTGCTAATCTCTCTTGTTTTTTCTTTTCATCCATAACACCTTGTAATTTTGTTTTTTTTGCTTCAATTGCTGATTTATTTTCTCTACTTTGTTTATTTGTAATTTTTCGTACATCTCGTAATGACTCACCCCGTTCCCTTGGTAATTGTATCATTCCAGAAGCATCCATGCTAAATAATTTTTTACCATCATAATCTCCTAGGTGTAGTTCCATAAACTGTTTTATTAAATCTTTTTTAGTTGATGTAATTTTTACATTTGCTATTTTTTTGACACTTTCTGCAATACTCCGTACCTGTGATGCTGTCAATGATTTTAATTTATTTTCTATTGCTTTGTGTGATTCATATATTGCTAATTGATTACTCCGTGGTGGCATTTTATTAAACAATTATTTTAATATAAAATTCAATATATGACACAAAATGATTTAAATTGTTTTAAAGAAAATATAATATAAAAGATGGTCGCTAAAGAAAAACGAAGTCGTAGCAGTAATAAAACATTTTTCCATTTTGTAGTATATCTCAAAGATGGAAGTAGAAAATACTATTACACAGCACAGCAAATAGCAGATGAATTTAATGTTAGTCGTTCAACAATTTATCGTTCATTAAGAACTGATAATAGACTTTATGATTTTGGTTTGGTTAAAAAATCATACCTTCATAATACTATTGTAGATGAATTAGTTAAAAATGAAATCCAATCGTCAGGAAGATAATTTACACCAATGATCAATGTCGGATTGTAGTTAGGAATTTTTAATTTTTTCTTTTCATATTTCTTACCCATTTTATAATATATTTATTTATCTTTAAAGTAATTACACAATACACTATAACATACAGTATGTTATAATGTTTAATATAGAACTATAAAAAATGAACCAAACTAACACATACACTTACCTAAAACTAAAGGATTCAGTCTTTAATGTCAAAGAAGAAAATAAAACTATCCCGCAATTAGAGTTTGAAAATAATTGGAAGTTTAGATTACAAACTTTGGATAAATTTAATAAACTATGGGATAGTGAAAAATTAACAAAGGGTACATACTATTACAAACTAAAAGAATCAAACCAAGTAGCAGGTAGAGGTTGGAATGAACTGAAACGATTACACTTTAAGAATACTGAACATATGTTTTGGGACACTGATTATTTGGATAAATTATTGAAAAGAAAGAAAATACCAAAGTTATACTTTAATTCTATATGTTATTTTGATTGGGATGTGGAACTGGATTATAAATTCAATGCTGATGATTTAGAATTTAAATATTTAGAATTTAGTAATGAAGTACCTGTATTAGATAAGAATGATATTGAAAAAGTTGATTTAAATGATAAAAACCAATTAGTGTTAGACTATGTAAAAGAAATGGAATTTCAACACGACGAGGTATTGTCCCTTATCGTTATGCTTACAACATCTCTAGCAGAGAAAGAATATAATTTGTAATTTGATTTTTTTAATTAAATTTTTAAAAAGACACACTATGTCTTATGATGATGCAATAAATGAGATTCAAGAACATTTTGTAAAATTGTGGGATATTAAATTTAAAGATATTAAAAATCTATGTGATGGTTCGATGGAGGATTTGATGGATGAATCCGATGATGTTTGGAACCCTGAAAACTGGTTGGAGATTATTAGTTATATAGAATATAATTTTAATATACACGATACATTTGAAATGTTGAATTATTTAGATGATAGTTTTAATGTTGATGACTTATATGATACGATAGAGAAATTTATCTATTGTGTTTGTAGTGATTATCATAGTGAAACTGCTTATATGCAGTATGAATACTATATAGATGCATCAAATAAGATTAAAAAATGGTGGAAGAAAATATATTGGAGTCCAAAAACAAAAGTAGGGATTAAAAGATTTAACAGAGAGTGTGAGAAATTAGGTTATTAAAATTTGATTTTTTAATCGGTTTTTAAAAAAAGACCTTAAACATCATGACTGCAATGACCAACAACCCTAATGGACTTGCTTTTTATAATGGTACTGCTTTTCCGATTGTATCTACATCAGACATGAGTTTTCCAAAAATGTCTTATGCAATGATTGTTTTAGGGTTGAGAGATGGAGTGAGTCTTCAGCAACAAGGAAAAGATTACAAACAGCAAATGGATCATATGGAAGGGGAATTGTGTAAAATAACAAAAGGGGAGATGATAAAGCAATGTCATATTAATAAGTGGTGTAAAGGTTTAGGGCAAACAGAAGATGAGTTGATGTTTTTATGGTATTTAAATGTGATAGCACTTGAGAAACTTAAAGTCATTAAAAACGATAACATGAATGGTATGATGTACATAAATGAGAATGTGAGAAATTAGGTTATTAAAATTTGATTTTTTTTCAAAAAATAGTTTAAAAAGATGTCCCCTGCTGAAAAACTAAAAATTCGTATTTACGAAGAATTAGATAAATTAAAAAATTGGGAAAAATTAGTAGATGAAAAAAAAATATTATGGGAAAATACACCGGAAGAAATTAAAGAATTAAGAAAAGATATATTTATGGAAATGATAGCACCTTTAATATTTGAGTATCAACAAATTAATTAACTAAAATATTCTCGTATCATATCGTGTACGGATTGTTTTTGACAATAAGCACACATATAATATTCTTGTGATTGGTATTGAAAAGGATGAAAAATAACATTAGCGGTGTCAATATTTTTATGACACATATCGCATTTTTTTTGCATTGGTTTTAACTTACAGATACTGTTACCCATTTATTATATATAAATATTATATATTATAAAATGACTGATAAAAAGTATGATTTAACTATACTTACGATAAAAGATCCCCCACTCCCCGACCCAATTGAACAAGATAGCAGATTACCTAATGTTTCACAAGGAGCATGTATTCTTGATGTCGCGAAACCCCGAAGTGGAAAAAGTGTAAGAATCGTGAATTTGCTAATGAATCCTAATTTTTTCGCCGAAAAATTTGACGAATGTTTTATCTATAGTCCGACAATCGGGGCAGGCGACCATACTACGAGACATCTATACGACAGATACAAAAGAACAATCTATAATGAATATAGCGATAAACATTTACAAGGACTGTTAGATTATTTAGATTCAATCCCGAAGGAACAAAAAGGCAGATATTGTATCGTGTTTGACGACTTCATTGCCTTCGGGTTCCTCAAACCTAATTCGTTAATGTTTAGAATGTCCAGTTCTTATCGTCATCATCTCAACGGAGGAATGTTATATTATTCCAGTCAGCAGTTGAAGAAAGTGCCTCCGATAGTTCGGGCAAGTGCTAATTATGTTATTGTGTCTCAAAATAGCAATGTAAAACAGGTAGAAGCAATGTCCGAAGAGTTCGGGAATGTTTATGGTGCGGAACGATGGTTGAAATTATACGAAGAATGTACCGCAGAACCTTATAGTTTTATGTATATGGATTTATATGGTTATACAGGTGATAATAACCATAGACCAAAATGCTATAAACGATTTGACGAACTGATATACGAGGCACCTATTTCATATTCAAGAACAAATGGTGATTTAAATACAATTGTTGAAGAAGTTGATGATGACACAAAATAGATTAAAATGATGATACACTAGCAGATACTTCATGGGCACTGTCAATTGTGGGGATTCCATTCGCATATTTAGAACTCAAACGACTTGAAATTTGTGGATCTAAATTGCCGAGGTTAGTAGGTGCCGTAGGTGCTGAACTATGGTGTGTAAAGAGATGCACTAACCCATCAATCGCCGTTGCTACCCCGACAACTGCTCCTACTGCTTCCCCGACTGGTCCGAACAACGAACCTGCCGCTTCATCTTCTACGAAATCCTCACCGATACCAGCACCTACTTTTGCTGCATCCTCCCCGAGTTGCTCGCCCACACCTTCGGTCGCTTCTTTAGCAACATCATCAACAACTGGTTTTACAACATCAGTATCTGCTTCTGCTTTGGGAGTATCTGCTTCCACATTTGCTTCCTCATCTGCTGGTTTCTGATAAGGTTGGATTTCATCCTCCTCATCAAATTCAGTGTTTCTTTCTGCAGGTGGTGGTCTCGTTTCTGCTTCTGGTGTTGGTTGTTTTGATAATCTAAAATTTACGACATCTCGGGCATTCTCTAATTCTTCATCCGTCATACTCTCTACTGGTTTTGTTTTACCTTGACCTACTCTACGGGCAAATGCTTCTTGGTCGCTTTGTGGTAATTTTGAAATTTGTTGTCTTACTTCATTTTGTAATGCTTCTGTTCTTGCTCCTTCTGTTGCTAAATCCAGTGATTGATCACTTGCTGATGCTCCTCCACCTTGTCCTTCATCAAATAATCGTGCCGACCTTTTCACACCTAATCCTTGTACATCAATCGGTTCAGTTGTTGTAAAATTACTACGAACTTCACTTTCTACATTAACCAGTGCTTGTCTAACACTTCCAGTTGCTCGTTGTGATTCCACCCCACTATCAAAAATAGAAACTGAATCACCATCTGGTGCTGGTTTTCCTGCTCGTGATAATGCCCGTGCTTCTTCCAAAGTACTTCCACCCCGTCCGGTTAAACCTGTAGTAAAACCATCACTTGTATCAACAATATTAGTTAGTTCCCGTCCCACACCTTCACTTGTATCTTGAATATTTCTTGAAACTATATCGTCTAAATCTTCTGATGTTAAATCGGCATCACCTTTTGGTGCTTGTGTTTGTTTTAATCTAACAGCATCCGCAAATGGATTTGTTGTTCCTTCTGCATTTGGAACCTCTGGTTCTCCAACATCAGCATCAGCAGACCTACCTTGTCGTAATCTTTCAACTGCTCTACTTTCTGTTGAAAAATCTTCACTAACTTCACCAATCTCGCTCATCTGTATCTCATCACCACCAACTGCTTTTTCAGGGTCGTCGTCTTGACCTAATCTATCTCGTAGTTTTTGTGTTTTCTTTTCTAAATCACCTTTAATTTTCATAATTTTTTTATATTTCTCATATGCACCTGATAACCCTGCCATGCCCATTAGTTCGCCTACCCCACCTTCTGCCATAGCAGAGTATTTATGTGCATACTCGTCGGCATTTTCTTTGAATTGTGATAAAGCAGTATTCATATTATCACTAATACCTGACTCTGCTGCCTCTGTTGCTCTGTTTTGTTGTGTTTGTATCATATCATTATATTCTTGGACAATACTACCATACCCTGCCATTTTTATATAAATTTTTTTTATATAAAAAACTAAGTTTTATCAAGTCCAAAATCTTTTCTCATTGCTTTACCTAACATCTCATAAAGTATTAATTCTTTTTTATAACATTCATTAGCAATTTCATATTGAAGTTTATTCCAAGTTGTTTTATCACCTTTAGGTAAAGATTTAGTTGCCCAATACCGAATTGATTCAACAATAGAAGGTATATCATCTGGTGTTGGTTCATAGGAATTCCATTCCTCCCAAGATAATTCAACAGGCACTAAATAAAAATCATCAAACTCTTTATCGGCATATTCAAAGAATTTTTTATCAATAATTTTTTCAACTATATCATTCGTATTCATATTTTTATTTCTTTTATAATAATAATCAATAATATATATGTTATTAAAATGACTAGCAAGTATGTTATGCTTGAATGTAATAGACTGAGAAGTCTGGATGTACAACAAACCGCAGAGAGAGATGATACCTATAAAAATAAATGGAGTAATTTGGTTGCTCAATCAGGTATTCTAATAAATGCAGGTGATACAATTTCAGTTCAGCAGGTAATTTGTAATAGTAAAGGTGCTACAGATGAAGTCATTGAATTTACGGGTGATACCAATGTAAATAATTTTGTTGATAATAAAACAAGATTAAATTATTCTTTTTATGTAAATAATACAGGAAGAAATTGTGTTCCAATGCCGTTTATAAATCATAGAACTTACAAAGGTAATGGTAGTGCTGAAGCACCTACACTAACGAATTTAGACCCAAGTGAATACAAACCAACATTAAACACAACAAATGGAACCAATCCAGCAGTTGCAGATATCCAAATTATGTTATCAAGAAGAAGTTTAGGGGAGTTTTTATTTGCACCAAATGGTTCGGGAGCGGTAAGTCAATATCCACAATGGTTAGGTGGAGAATCAAATACAGATAATATAACTCTGCATGTAGCAGAACCTTACCCAATATATTATAATGGTAATTATGTATTTAGATTAGTTGTAAAACAAACAGGGATAGGGACAACAAAAACGAATGGTTATTTTCCTAATGTGATATACCCAGCGATGAAAAAACGAATAGCACACTCCATTTTACTTGACTTACCTACAGGAGCACAGGGAACAAAAATTATTACTTGTGCTTTTAATAGTGGAATTGTAGCAGGAGACTTAATACAAAACAACGAAACGATAGCACCCCCTACACTAACATACGGAACTGTGGAATCAGTAACTCATAATGGATTAACAATGCAAATAACACTGGTAGCAAATTTAACATCACCAATTTCAAATCTAACGATTGTGTATGCTAATAGTCCTACAATTCCAGTGAATGACCACGGGACAACTACAGGAATATCAATAAAAGTTTTAACAACAACCGGAGATGCTTCAGTACCACCCAATCAAATAACTTCGTGGGAAATTATAGATTGTGATGTTAATGATCCACACTCAGTTAGAGCAGGTGATGTAATAGTCTTAAGTGTAAATTCTCAAGGGCAATTAGATCCAAATTTTATTGAACCTACTGCTTGGGCAACATTTACAATACAAGCAACACCAGATCAATTTGGATATATGAGTAGGGTTACAGATAAAATAGATGGTGAAAGATATTATTTAGTAAATAATTATTATTCAGGATTAACTAATAATACAGAAGAGAGTATAGGACAAGCAACAACAAACGGAGATTTATTAGATTTTGGAACATTAGTAAGTGAATTAGATAAACGGACGAGTTCTTGCGATTTAGAGATTGAACCTTCGTTTGCTACACCCGATAATATCGGTGGAATATTGACCGATCAACTACATGCACCAAATAAATTATCATTAGATAATCCAATTGATGATTTTTATGATTATACATATAATAACTATGATTTTACACAAAGAACTCCTTATTATCCTAATTTGACTGAAGGATTACGGTTTCAAGATACAACACAACTGTATCCAGAAAATAAACCGGTTATTGTATCAACTCCCACCTATAAACCATCACCGGCAAATATGTACGGATTTGGTATGCCTGAAATTGATTTTGATGGTGTAAAACGACAATCCAATCAAGGAAGTTTTGGTGGGTTAAGAAGAGTATTTTATAATTCAATAGCATATAAAGATATGAATAGAGTTGTAGGGTTAAAGAATGCATTTTATAATTTTATGTATGAAAAACCAGTAGGACAAAATATAGAATGGAAGAGAGATATTTATATAGCAAGACAGACAACCGAATTTGCTAATCGTTCAGCAATAAATGCAGTGTATGGTGATTTTGCGAGTATTAGGAAAGGGGAGTTAGGAACTCGTGTATGTATGTTAAATCATTTTCACGATTTTTCAATAGGACAATTAAATTCAAATATTGTTGATTTACCAAAAGGAGCATTAATTATTACGAATATGAAATATAATGAAAGAAATATAGCACGATTATCTAAATCATTTAGAAAATGCGAAGAATATCTAGGAGATTTAAGACAAAGTGTAGATATTACAAGTGATGATTATAAAAATCATTTAGCAGTAAATTTAGACTTAGGAATGTATTGTGATGAAGATTGCACACCCCAACTGCAAAAAAAGACAGGTGATGGTATCGCACCAAACTATAATTATAGTCATCATCAAAGAAATAAATTCGCTAATACATTAGAAGCGAGTTTCAGTTATAACAATGCTACAATAGTCCCAACTGATAATGAAAATCTTGGAAACCCTGCTAATTATTTTAGATGTGGTGGATTTCAAAAAGATTTTACAGCAAACGATTCACAACAATTATCTAATATTTGGATTAAATCACGATTCCAAGAAGGGTTTATCTATGAAAATGCTATAGACCCCACTTATGTTGGAGATAAATTTACAAATATCCAAGGATTATTACAATCACAACAAAATACAACGACACCATACTATGCTACCAGATATGATGAAACTTTTTTAAATAATGAGAATGTAGCAGGAGATTACAAGTATGTAAGTATAACTCAAGACGATTTTACAACTATTATAGTATATGATGCAAGTTGGATATACACACAACCATTTAGAGATAAAATGATAGTAGTATGTGTTGATGGAACTATAGATGGGGTTAGTGTTATAGGTAAAGAAAGTTCAATTTCCAATGTAAATCTGGAAGCATTTGTCCCGACACAACCTTCATTTGTTTTAGATGAACCCTTTGGTACAGTTTCTGGACAAGGTGCCGGAGCAGTGGGTATCACTATAAGAATTAAAACTCCAGAAGAGAGTGAATTTTTTACAAAACCATCATGGACGGACGATGGAATTAATACTCGTAATATGGATTATGCGATTGGATTAGCGAGACAATACGATTTAGGGGTCGTTCCAGTTTTCCAACCGGTTTTACAACAATCAATAAGAATTGGAGGACAACAACAAACTATGGATGGCGATTATGAAGACAATGTACCATTATTAGCATTTGTATCTAATTATACATTAGGAGCAATGCAAAAGGGGATAGATTCTTTTGATAAAGTAAATTTACAAAATGGAGGTAATGCTTGGCAGGTAGATATTCAAAATTCAACACAAGGAACACAGATTGGATTTGACCCAAGTTTTACACGAAATCCTGCTGTAGCATTAACCAATATACAATCAGGAAATCAGGGTGTCGTAAATAGTTGTTATATAGGAGCGACCAACCCATCAATAACTTTTAATGGTGATTTATCCCGTTTTGAAATGTCGGGTTTAAATACCCCAATAGTTTTAGGAAACGGATTACCTTCCGATATACCAGAAAATTTAACAGCAAATTCAACACCGGAACAACAATGTTTCGCCGTTCATCAACGAAATCGTATTTGGACATCAAGGGCAAAATTGATAGGAGATATTGTCACTGATCAATCACCTTTAGGAAATGTAGCAAAGTCCTATGTTTATAACCAATTTAATACTACACAATCTTTTAATTCCATCATGGACAGTCAAAGTGGCATAGCAATTGAATCTTTAGGACTATTTGATAATTTAGGAAATGAAACTCAAATTACAGCAAATGATTTCCAATCGTACCAAAATACATTATTGTCTAAATTAGGATTTACATTAGACCAATTATTAATACCGGTTGGTTCAGAACAAGCATTCTTTGTTAATAATTTTTTATTTCAAGATATATTTAATTACGAGAAATCACTAAATAATTTTGTAAAACCATTAACCACAGGAGCATATATCAGTTCCGCAGAAATACAAGCACTCTCATTGAATGATTTATCTATGCCGATGTTTGATTTAAGTGTAGATGCAATTGATAAAACGGCAAATCCTTCTTGCACACAAGGTTCTATCACAGCATTTAGATTACCAGACAAGTTAGACTTTCCTTATTTAGTAATTTATTCATCCATACCGGAGGGATGTAGTAATACGGAGTTTGTTGGGGGTAGCGATAGTCAATCATTGATTCCTGCGGTTGCCTACCTTTACCGTAATGAGTCAAACGGAGACTTCTTTTACGGGTTAGAGAGCGAT
>Ga0209634_1002892_pt1 | contig 11876 bp, 14 predicted proteins | sample LinPmetageLP40_FD_184043 | JGI IMG/M metagenome (GOLD analysis project Ga0209634, IMG submission 184043) | Marine viral communities from the Pacific Ocean - LP-40 (SPAdes) (version 2) | ecosystem: Environmental > Aquatic > Marine > Oceanic | place: Pacific Ocean | collected 2010-08-26 | reverse complement strand
CTAGTATACAAAAGTATAGTAATATTATTTAGTAATCAAGTATACAAAGTATATCCATGTACGTACATTTGTTATGTAGAACTTTAAAAACAAGTCAAAATGATATTAATAACAGGAGCAACGGGGAACTTAGGGTCGAAAACAATTGATCATTTAATTAATAAAGGTGTTGAACCTTCTGAGATTTCAGCATTTGTTAGAAATGAAGAAAAGGCAAACGATTTGAAAGCCAAAGGGGTCAATTTAGTTATTGGTGACTATAGCGATTACAATTCAATGGTCACAGGCTTCAAAGGGGTGGACAAGCTTTTATTTGTTTCTGGAAATGAAATGGATAAAAGAGACAAGCAGCATGAAGATTTGATCAATGCTGCTAAAGAAGCTGGCGTAGGTCATATTTTCTACACCTCTTTTATGGAAAACCCTGAGGTGGCCGAAACAGCTATTCCGTTTATTTACAACACGCACAAGGGAACTGAAAAGAAGATTCAAGAAAGTGGCTTGGACTATACATTCTTAAAGAATGGTGCCTACATGGAGTCTATCCTGATGTTTGCTGGCGATAAGGTAGCGGAGACTTCAACCATTATGTTTCCTGCGGGTGAAGGCAAGGCTAGTTATGTGTTAATAGATGATTTAGCTGAAGCTACTGCTCAAATTTTAACCACTGATGGTCATGCTGGTAAGTCTTATCCCCTGGCTAACAGTGAGGCGGTATCATATTCGGATGTTTCGAAAGAATTGTCAGGCATTCTGGGAAAGCAAATCAACTACGTATCTCCAGAAGCTGGTGAGTATTCCAATATACTGAAAGGAGCTAACGTCCCTGGAGAATATATCGGTTTTTTCCTTGCCTTTGGAGCTGCGCAAGCTCAAGGTGAGTTGGCGGTTACTGATGCAACGCTTGAGTCTTTCTTAGGACGAAAGCCCGCAACCATTAAGGACTTTTTACCAATGGTTTTTCAAAATTAAGTAACCAAACAAACTTCTTCAGACCATCCCATAATAGGATGGTCTGGTTTTCTTTTCGCTATAAAATAGAATACAATGAATACTAAAACATACAACATCTTACTATGGATAGCTCAGGTTTTGCTTGCTATCATGTTTGGAATGGCGGGTCTGATGAAAACTTCACAACCCATCACTTCTTTAGCTGAAATGCTTCCCTGGGTGGAGCAATCGCCAGAACTATTAGTTAGGATTATCGGGGTGAGTGAACTGCTTGCTGCAGTCGGACTTTTACTTCCTGCTATTTTAAAAATCCAACCTAAATTGACGGCTTTTGCAGGTCTTGGGCTTGCAGTCATTATGCTTTTGGCTTTGATTTTTCATATCAGTCGTGGAGAATATGAAGCGATAGGTATTAATGTTATACTCGGAGCAATAGCCTATTTTGTTTATTGGGGGCGAAATAAAAAAGCACCAATAGTGAAAACTCGTAAATCCTAATATCTATGACGTATTATGAAAAGAAAAGATTTTATCAAATCGGCACTAGCCTTAACAGCCATGGGTTCATTAGGTAGTTTAAAAGTATTTGCAGATAGCCTTCCGAGTCAGAGTAGGCGAATGCCTGTGTTGTTCACGTCTCATGGTAGTCCTATGGACATACCTGTCAGTAGGGATGACCGCCCATTCTGGCAAAGTCTTTATGACTTGGGACGATCTTTAGAAAAAGACTATGAGGTGAAAGCTGCCCTGGTTGTTTCAGCACACTGGTGCACAAAAGGGACATTTGTGAATGTATCCCAAAAGCAGGAACAGATTTATGATTACTATGGATTTCCTGAACATTATTATGATCCAAAGTATCATGCACAAGGATCTCCTGAAGTAGCCAGAGAGGTAACAAGTATCGTTCCTTCAGTAAAGGAAACTGATGATTGGGGGCTGGATCACGGGGCATGGCCTATGCTCATGCATCTTTTCCCACAAGCCAACATCCCTGTTTTTCAGATGAGCATTGATTATCATGCCCAGCCTTCTTATCATTATGAGTTAGGAAAACAGTTGAAATCTCTTAGGAACAAAGGAGTCTTGATTATAGGTAGTGGTTCGTTGGTACATAATCTTCAGATTATTGGTCAAAAAGTACGAAAAGGGGATTTTACTCCATTTGGATGGGAAGCTGAATATGATGCATGGATCAAAAAACAGATAGATCAAAGGGATTTTCAAAACATCATTAATTATGAAACTAGCCATAAGTTGGGAAAAATGGCAGCTCCAACTCCTGATCACTTTGTGCCTGTACTGTACAGTTTGGGAATGACAGATAGCAAGGATAATATCGAGTTTTTCTTTGATGATGAGCCTCAACTACCTGCCTTTAGCGAGTTGAGTTTTATTGTAAAAAGTTGATTTTGTTGATAGGAGTTAAAGGGGGCGGACATAAAAAAACCGCCTCACAAAGGAAGCGGGTTTTATCGAAAACACCAATCGCTTTACGCAACTGTTACAGAGCCTAAATAAGAGCTGTTAGCAACTTTAGTTCCGTCTTCTGACACAAACCCTAAGAAGACTTCAACGTCTTCTCCTGAGTATTCAGAAGGCACTGGAATGGTTGCTGTACCAACTGATCTTGCTGGTCCCGCAGTTGTGAAAACTGCCTCACCTCTTGTGGTATTCAAAAGAGCAATCAGAGCTTTGTCCGTTGCTAATGCACTACCACTTCCTGAATTGTCTGTCCAGGTAGCTTCTACGTTTCCGGCACTTGGAGAAGAAGCTGCACCATTCGCAGCACCAGTCAGGTTTCCTCTTGAGACCAATGCACTTGCATAGTCTACCATGAAGTTGGGATAAGCTCCTGTAATGGCATTGTTCAGGTTGTATGACATGGCCGCATTGAATTGCGTCATCTTGTTGGCATACTGCTTAAAACCAACTCTAAGGAAGTCTGTCATTGGCTGCAAGAACTTCAATACAGTTGAGAACTTAGAACGCTGGTCAACCTGACCTTCAGTTCTTGGGTTCGCTACACTGGAAGGTTTGATTCTTAGGTAATCGATGCCCTTCCAAGTTCCACCGATTACATTCCCAACCTGCCCTGAGACACCACCGAGAATACCTTGATTAATTTTTCCCATCTTTTTACGATTTTTTAAGGGTTAAACATTTGCTTGGACTTGACACGGACTTACCATGGATTTGCCCTTCACCATCTAAAATACTACAAGAAACAGGCGAAGATTCATTCTTAGGTGCTGTTGCTTTGGTGTGCTTTATTTTGCCTTTGTTGCCCTGTTCTTTTGTCAGATCAAGGGGCTATCCTGCCCCTGTTTCCTTCATTAAGTTGTGGAATATTGACTGTCTTGCAGTATCTATCATTTTTAAAGTGAGCTTGATTTTTTGCTCGTTGACATCTAATAGTTTTAGTGCCTGAATCGACTTATCAAAGGCCTTCTCTTTGGTGCTTGCTTTGACTTCACTTTCTCTTATAACCTTTCGGATCTCGTCAATTGTTATGAATGGAATCACCGAGCCTTTCAAATAGAAATGGAATGACTTAGACCTCCACAGTCCGAAGCATAGCCAGTATAAAAATTCCCTGTCTGCTTCATTTTCAACAATACATACAAAACAATTCGGGCATGGTGTATTGAGTGGTTTACCACTGTTCAATCCTTTATTCAGAATAAAGAAGTGAGGTTTGGTGTAGGTGGTTTCTGGTCTGTGAGTTTTCAATCGAAACGTTTTCATATAGCAAGCCATTAATATTTTGCTCGCTACGCTCCGCACAGACATTTTTAAAAGAGAAAAGAAAAAAGGGAAAAAAAGAAAAGAGAAAGCTCTTGAAAAGGTGGGTGTGGCAGGGTTGACAAGGTTATTGGGAAAAATACTACCCAGAGGGTGGAGATTTTTATCAAAACCCGTAGGGCTCGACCTTGACAAACCGCTTGTGCGTTGGGCATGTGGGAACCCACCTAATTTTGCTTGTCTCATTTTTTTTATTGTCTTCAAGACTATCTCTTCGGAAAGGACAAAAAAAGCCACCCTAAAAGGGCAGCTCTGAGAAACTAAGCTCTAACCAAAAGAGCCGAATAGTGTAATCAACAACACCACACCGAACAATGCCCATGAAGAATGGACAACCAGAAGTACGAATGCCCGCCAGTAGCCACTTGCTACCGAAACGAACTCTAAATAATAACTTAAACATGGTGCCATGACCACAGGACGGTGTGATTGTGGCAAGGGCTGTGAAGAAAAAATACTACCCGAAGGGATGGAGATTTTTTTGAAACAGGCGTAGCGAACCCTTGCAAACGCTCACATCCACATGCCTGTAACTTTGTGCTATGTTGGTGTTTTTATTGTCTGATTTACCCAAAACATGAACTTTTACCACCTTCTTGGATTGGTGGGCAAGCTACTGTACCATAAGAGCAGTAAACGCAACAGTCACCTTGTAAAGGTTTAAGTACTTCTTTACAGTTTTCGCATTCATAGAAATACCAACAGGCTTCAGAAGTGAGTTAATGCCATTCTACTGCATTGTTTGGAGCATAACCTCATTTAATCTGACTTTTGGATTTCTTAGAAAAATCAAACTCTTTAGATAAAAGTACTGAAAAAGCATACTTTGGGCTTAATTGTGTGCCTTGATAATAACGAAAAATGGGAATGTCTGCAAGTACAGATATATTCCATTTTTGTAACACGTTGTAGTTTATCTGAGGTGCTACAAACACTATGTTGCCACCTGACGATAGTACGCTTTGACCGAATCTTTGATCAGATTCACGCCATTCATCCCTAACTTGAATGATTAATGACCAATGAGTCGTGAGGGCTTTTGATACAAACAATGAGGTATATAGTGCCTGGCCATATCGATATTCCTGAGGATTTTCAAACGTATTTTCATAGCGGTTCAGCAAAAACAAATGCAGTCCATTGGCTATAAATCCTTTGTACAAGAACGTTTGAGCGACTATCCCATAAGCCATAGCGGAGGATTGAACATCTAATGGAAGTTCTACATTATTTACTGTCTGTGGATTTTTTCTGAAAGGTATTTTGGCACCAAGCCCGACTGTAAATTCTAACTCCTTTTGTACATTTTTATAAAAATTGTACTTGAGGCTAATCACACCGTCTCTGAGGCCAGAACCTTCTAACATGTACTTGGTTGCATTGATATCATAGTTTTGGGTCAGGTTAAAATAATAACCCAATTCTACTTCAACATTGAGATTGCCAACCAGACCATAGGTAAGGATTGTACCGAGAAAATTATAAGAGGCATTTTCCACAAAAAGGAAATCACTTTTGCTGCTGCCTTCGAAATAGGTATCCGCATACCCGTATCTAAAATACGTATTCATTCGAAGTACTTGTTTGGGTACAATACTAAGGTTTGCCGTTCCACCAACAGGATTACCGGGGGAACAACATTGTGAATAGACTTCTACAATTGAAAAGAGGCTAAGGCAAATTACAATCCATGTTTTGACACTATTTTTTTCAGAAGCCGACATATATCTCAACTTCTTTGTCTAATCCCCCGTTATTCTTGTCCACAACAATACACCTGACAATTTGGTTTCCTCCACAGCAACCAGGATTGGAACTGTAGGTTACCTGATTTCCACTGCCAAAAATTTCACCTGCAGTAGCAGACCAGTAATAACTCAATTCTTGTCCTGATGCATAGGCAGTGATTTTGGTAGTCGGATTCACTGAATAGTAAAGTTCATAGCTTTCCGAAACCAAGGAATCAAATTTAAAAGCCATAGGATTGGATGGTTCCGGTTCTTGCGACTCGCAGGATAATAGTATCATAACTGATAAAGTCGCACAAAATATAAGAAAGTGTTTCATAATCTATAATTTAAGCGTTTTACAAAATGCTAACAGCAGCCAATACCTACCGGATATGAAAAGAAATCCTCGACTTTTGAAATTTTCCCCGCAGGATTTTCTTCTAACCATTTGTTAGCAGTATCCTGCGAACTAAAAAAGTATGAGTGTTTGCAAAAACTGTTTCTTATATCACAACTATCGGCCTTTTCCATCCACGAGATATACAGTGGCACAGGATCAGTCCACTCCAGGTAATCTTCGTTGACTGACAATTTTACTAACTCGCCATTAACCGGATCTTTGGATTCTACTTTAGCAGAGAAGCCCAAAAACCGTGGAAACAGCAACGTGTCCGCAGCGCACCATGTATAAACAACATGGTCATCAACGGATAATTTATGGCTGGTCTCCACAAGGGTTATACCCATTAAGCCTACAATCTTTTCATGCTGATCTACCTCACCGAAAGTCGAAATAATTGCTTTCGTTTCCTCCGGGGATTTGTTTATTATTTGACTCAAACTATCTGCTGTCAGCGGTTTCTCTTTGAGAAGTAGATCATAGGCTTTTTCTACCCCCGTTAAGCCCATTTCGGCAAACACCTCTTCCAGGCTTTTGAATTTGCCATTTTTTGTCAATGATATGTCTTGCTTGTTCATTTTGAATTAGATTTTAAGTAGGATAAAAGCCACTTGCTATCTTCGGGTTTCAGCCAATGATGAACCAACAAACCCAGAATTATCCCATGTACTACGTGGGCTACAAAGGTCAAAGCAAATAATTGCGGCCACATCCATCGAACACCGAACAAACCTACCATAGGCCCCATCGGGGGTCCGGTCATCATGCCTAGTTCCATGATCAGCATCCAAACTATTGCCCAGGATACTGTTTTCTTGTACGAGCTATAGTTGCCAAACACAAGGGTGAAAAACAATCCAAAATTTGCTCCATTCATGAAGTGAACAAACTGGCCCACCCAATAATATTCATTGAAATTACTGCTCCCAGTCACCATCTTTCCAAACATTTCAGGTGTATCAGCAGGAAGCCATCCTGCAATAACCCCCATCTGTCTGATCCAATCCAGTCCGATGGTCGCAATGGCCCCAGCAGCTAACCCGATAACTATCCTGCGGTACAAATCAGGATAGTGCTTTCGACTATGAAGGATGATCCATACCAGCAAGATCATGGCCGGAATGTAGACATACAACATATAGGGGCCTCCAAATTCATGGGCGACCCGAATAATCTTAGGGCCAATCGCCTGTGCTTTGTAGTACTCCGCATACCCGAATGAAAGCACCACGATGTGGATCGGCACGAACCCTCCTGTAAATAAAGCCAGGAGGGTTAATATCGATTTTTTCTTTAACAGAAAATCCATTACTGTAAAAGGTTAATTGGTTACCTCGGAGAGGATCTTTTCCACAAGCCCATCAAGCTCTGAGGCTATAGCCTCTTCTCCTTTGTATTGGTTCAAAATAGCTGATGGTTTGAAGTATCTTATTGCTACAGTCTTATCTGGTTTTTCCATTACGATAAACTTTAAAGGAATTTGTATGGTAGCAGCAGGGTTAGCTTCCATCACCCTTCTCATGTACTTTGGATGGAAGTAAAAGATCTGGCTCATGCCTTCAACTTCTTTTCCTGCCATGCGAAGCATTTTTTGCGCATCAATTTCATGGATCACCATTAAGTTTTGTTGCTCAATGGCTCCTTTGAGAATGTCTACCGTTTCACTGTAAGAATACTTTGACATGGCCATTTGTGAACCGTCCATGGGCTTCATTTGGGCCGTTGCAACCTGAGAAATGAGCATCGCAAAAATGATGACATTTACGCTTCTTGATAATCTTAACATTTTGTTTTTCATGACTTTGATCCATTTAATTTATTATTTAATTAAATACTTAAATATATGTTCAAAAAAATATTGCGATTTATGGTTTTTTCTTTTTAGAAAGGGATAGCAGCATCAAAATGATGATGAATCCCCCACAGCAAGCCAAATGCAATAATCCGAAATGCAATACTTCCATTTTTGAAATTTAACTTGCACAGCAACTTAATTTCGATACGTCTTTACCGAAGGTTATGGCTGCTAATTTTATACCTTCTCCCAAAGTCAAATAAGGGTAGAAACTGTCGGCCAAATCTTTCACGGTTATTCCGTATTTGATTGCCATACTTAATTGTTGAATCAGTTCACCGCCTTCGGGTGCAACGACTCTTGCACCTATCAGTTTGTCTGTGTCAGTGTTACGAATGAGCTTAATGAATCCCCTTGTGTCGTTTGCTGCTATGGCTCTCGGTACGTCTTTCAATTCCAATTTTGAAACTTCAAACGGAATACCTTTGGCTTCTGCCTGTGTTTCATCTAAACCTGCACCTGCAATTTGTGGATCAGTAAACACCACCCAAGGCAAAGACGAATAATCTGTCTTATTGTCTGTTCCAGAGAAAGCATTTTCAACGGCAATTTTTCCTTCAAAAGCAGCTGTGTAAACAAATGCTGGAGTGTTGGTTACGTCACCTGCTGCGTAAATATTGGATAGATTGGTTTCCATCTTTTCATTTACAGCGATATGTCCGCTATGGGTGAGTTCCAAACCAATGTTTTCTAATCCTAATTGATTGGTATTGGGTGTGGTGCCGGTGGCAACTACCACTTCACCTTTTTCTATGATTTTCGTAAATGAATCATCCGGACATTTGCAATGAATGATAGTGCCGTCTCCTGATTTTTCAAACTTTACAGCCCGGAAGTTGGGCAGGATTTCTATGCCTTCCTTCTTCATTTGAGTTTCCAATGCTTCGCTAATGTCAGGTGTTTGCGTTCGCAATACACGGTCGGTAAATTCAATGAGCCGAACTTTTACGCCTAAACGATTGTACGCCATTGCAATTTCCAATCCAATGTATCCTGCTCCCATAATGGTCAGGCTTTGGGGTTTTTCTTCCAAGTCGAAAAGAGAAACATTAGTCAGGTAGTCAATTTTGTCTAATCCTTCAATAGATGGAATGTTGGTAGTAGCTCCCGTGGCAATTAAAAATTTGATGGCTTTGTATTCCTTGCCGTCAACCAAAATGGTTTTGGTGTCTTTAAACTTTGCCCAACCTTTTAGCATAGTGAGGTTTTCAAAATCACTCACCACATCCATATATTTTTTCTCTTGAAGTGTCGCTACCAATTTTTTCTTGTCTTTGATGATTTGAGCAAAATCAATATCAACACCTTTTGGTTTGATACCTTCAAAGTTGGAATGGGTAGCATGATAAGCCGTTTCGCCTGCACGAATTAGATTTTTAGAAGGTACACAACCTACATTGACACACGTACCGCCAAAGTCTAAACCACCGTTTACCATTAAAGTAGATAAACCCAAACTTTCGGCTTTTATAGCTGCCGAAAATGCAGCTGAGCCACCCCCAATAATGATCAGGTCATATTGCCCTGGTGCAGCACGTTCCTGGCTACCGTTTCCTCCAATTTCCTTTTGCACTTTATAATTGCCCCCCTTGTTGATCGTTTCAATAATTTCCTGGCGGTTTATTTTATCGGGGTTGAAGGTAAAGGTGCCTTTTTCATCGGGATAGCTCACTGATTTGGACACGATACCTTCATTGCCTTCAAAGCGCTTCTCAATAGAGGTGGCGCAATGGTCGCAAGTCATCCCGGAAATGCTAAACGTTACTTCTTCTTCACTTCTCTGACCATTTGATGATGCAGGCACTTCCTTCTTAACTGAGTAATTTCCCATGCCGTTAATGGTGTCTGTGATCTCTTTCTTTGAAACCTTTTCAGGGTCGTAGGTAAATGTGCCCTTTCCCTCCGGATAGTTTACATTATTACTTGCTATTCCAGCAAGTTCACCAACCTTTTTCTCTATGCCGGTTGCACAGTGATCGCATGTCATGCCGGTAATATCCAGCGTGACTGACTCATGATTATCCCCGGTTGGATCTACTTGTTTCCTGTTACCGAGTACATTTTTAATTTTATCAAACATGTTTTTTAGGAATCTGAAGTGTCTTTGTCTTTTGTTTCTTTGTATAACTGAGCCTTATATGAAGTATTTTTCTCAATGGCCTTTATGATTTCTTCCGGGGATATTATACCCTCATCATATTTTACTATGGCAATATCACCAGGGTACTCCACAGAATTGTCCAATACGCCTTTGGTCTCAGACAATACTTTATACACATGACTGGCGCATCCGGCACAGGTCATGCCAGTCACTTTCAGCTTGATTGTCTTACTTTTTTGAGTGGTTTCTGCTGTTTTTTGAGATTCGATAGTTTGTGCCATTCCATGTCCTACAAGTAGGAAGACGAATGTTAGAGTGAGAATTATGGTTTTCATTATTTTATTGATTTGAAGTTTTATTTCGAATAATTTCCTTATCAGTCACTTTGTAGCCAGTAGCTTCCTCAACTTTAGTTGCTAATTGATCAACGGATACTTTTGATTGGTCAAATTTGACTGTAGCCATACCACTTTCGTAGGATGAAGACGCTTCGAGAACACCTTCACTACTATTAAGCGCAGCATTCACACTGTGTTCGCATCCCGTGCATGTCATGCCTTTGATACTTAACTCTGCATTGAGAATGTCGCTTTCTTTTACCACAATGACCTTGGATGCATTGCTGTTGTCAGGAAAGAAGATGCCGGAATAAGATGGAAAAGCAAGCATTAGTCCAGCAAAGACTGTTACAATTCCAAGGAATGTTTTGGTCTGCATAAAGGGTTTCTTTTCGTCTTCTTCGCAATCACACTGAATCTCTTCGGCTGTTCTTGGTTTGAGTTTCTGATACCAAGCAAAGCCCAACACCAAGACGGTGATACCGATAAGGTAAGGTCTTGCTGGTTCCATCCACGAAAAGGTAGATGCCACTCCTGACGCTCCTGAAATAAGAGCCAATACTGGTGTAATGCAGCAAAGTGATGCTGCTACTGCCGAAAGTACACCCGCTCCTACAAGTCTGTTGTTTTTCTTGTTCATACTGGTTCCTTTTTTGAATTGTTTATAATGTGTTTAAAAAAAGGTCGAAGTAAAGTCAGTTGCTCTTGTTTCAAAGAGTAGAAAATGGTTTGTCCATCTCTTCTGCCTTCAATAACATTTCCGTCTTTTAGTTTTCTGAGGTGTTGCGAAACGGCAGGGATACTCATTCCGAGAATGTCTGAAAGATCGCAGGGGCAGAGTTCGTTTTCTTCTTCTAATAGAAATAAGATTTTCAACCTTACTTCGTTTCCTGCCAATGCTAAAAGTCCACTCAACTGGCTGAATGCTTTGTCGTTGTCTTCAAGTATTTCTCTACAATTGTCTATTTGAACCTTGTCGGCAAACACTCTGATACACGATTGATTGTTTTCCATAATTTTCCTGTTTAGGATTTGATAACGTAACAAATGTACAAATAGTTTTCTTATTTAAGCAAATACTTAATAATAAATAAGTGAAGCCAGATTTATCTTGGGTCGAGGGTGAACGCAGGTAAACTAAGGCGTAGCCATTTATGCGAGCCGCCTGCGAGTGGAGCAAGGGTGGTGGCTGCAAAAGCCCGAAGAATGAGGGCGGCAGACAGCTACCGTTTACGGCAGGGCTGGCGTGATTTTTTGCTTTAGGGTCGGGAAAGGCAAGTGTAGCGATTGAATGAAACGGAATATTGAAGAACGGTTTTTTATCGGATAGTTTTATTGAAGTGGAGATATAGCATTTGGTAATTTGTCTTGTCTACCAAATGCGGGTTTTATTGGTAAGTATCAATATCAAACGAATTGTAGTGATGAAATGTGGAGTGTAATGAATGAGCTACTCTTGTGTGGGGTGCTGAAAGTGGCTGAGTTGAGGGAATGAGGAACGAATGACTGAAATGAAGCGACTGTAGGCACTGGATTAAATGCAAAAAGCATGACAGCTCGATCAGCCCGCAGCGACCCGCAGGCGAGCAAAAACACATGCAGCGACAGACCCCCAATTTAATTCTTCTGTGAGTACAGCGAACACCTTATTGGGGTTTGGGGGGATGAAGTAGCTGCAAGTGAGGATTGAGAG
>Ga0209634_1002891_pt1 | contig 11878 bp, 7 predicted proteins | sample LinPmetageLP40_FD_184043 | JGI IMG/M metagenome (GOLD analysis project Ga0209634, IMG submission 184043) | Marine viral communities from the Pacific Ocean - LP-40 (SPAdes) (version 2) | ecosystem: Environmental > Aquatic > Marine > Oceanic | place: Pacific Ocean | collected 2010-08-26 | reverse complement strand
GTAGTGAGTATACTTTTAAAGCACCTCACCCAGAAACAGGTGAAGAAGAAGAAATAACAATAGATCTAACTGAAGCTGACGATAAACCTTTTAATGAAGAATCTTTTAATGGTGATAATGAATTTGAATTTCAATGTCCATTTTCAAAAGTATTACTTACATTTAAACTTTTAACTCAAGGTGATGAGAAAAAAATTGAAAATGAGATAAAAGGACTTAAAAAAATAAGTAAACTTAATACAGCAAATTTAACTACACGTCTTAAACATTTTATTACTTCAGTTAATGGTGATAGAGATATTAAAACAATTAGAGATTTTGTAGATAATCAATTTTTAGCACGAGATTCAAGAGCTTTTAGGGATTATGCTAAAGAAATTATGCCAGATATAAATTTAAAATTTGATTTGCAATTTAATGATGGGACAGTTGCAGAAGATATAACACTTCCCATTAGCATTAACTTTTTTTGGCCTGACGCCTCAGTATAGGGTAAACCTATTCGACCAAATACATGATCTGGTGTACCATGGCGGTGGTGGATTCATACATTCAGAAATATATAACATGCCTATTTGGTTAAGAATATTCCACATTAATAAGATTAGTGAATGGAATAAAAAACAAAATGAAGCAATGGAAAAAGCTCAGGGCCAATCTAATATTGGAGACAATAATAAAGTAATGGGTCCTGCTGTTAATCCTAATTCTACATTTAATTATTAAAAACATAAGGGTATCGCAAGATACCTTTATCTTTTTATATTTATATTCGAATAACTATATAATACTATGGCTAACGGAGAAACACCAGATCCTAAAAAACAAAAAGCTTTTAATCAAGAGCAAAAACAAACTATTCAAAACCAAAAGGAACTGAATACGGAGGGTGCTGCTTTTCAAGAATTATTGGATAAATTTAGTGAAAAACACACTGGTATTAATAAATCTATTCAAGGATATTTATCCTCTCAAGAAGACATAACAGGTCAGTTACAACAACAATTAAAAAACATAGAGGGTAATAAAGAAGGCTTAAAAGGTTCTATTCAACTTTCTAGACAAGTTACAAATGCTATTAAAAATTCTATAGGACCCTACAATGATATAAAGAAAATTCAAAAAGAACAAGAAAAAAATCTCCAATTAGAAGCAAAATTAAAAATGCAATCAAATAAATTATTTGAAGAAGCAGGAAAAAGTCAAGGAGATTATGTAAAAGAAATGAATGCTATTATTTCAAATGAGCAAGAAAGAACTAAAATAGCAAATGAACTTCAAGGAATCCAAGATAAAGAATTAGGCCTAATAGCAGACATAAGATCAGCACAACAATCAGGAAATGTTGAAAACGCAGCTTCTTTATCAGAAGAACTATCATTAACAAATGAAAAAGGAGCTATATTATCATCAGAATTAGGAACTTTACAAGAAAAAAGAAATTCATTACAAGATATTACAACTCAAGAAGCTCAGGAAAATTTACTTTTAATTGAAACACAAGCAAATCTTGAAGGAGCTAATCAAAAATTAGACGAACAACTTCAAAAACAACAAGCTGTAAATAAAGCCATGGGATTAACTGGTGGAGCTTTAAAAACAGTTAATAAATTATTAGGAGGAGCTTTAGGTAACACAGATGAAATTCTAAAAAATTCAGAAGAACAAGTAAAAGCTTTAATAGAACAAAGAACCACCTATGATGAAATGGGGAATGTTATAGAAACAGGTGCCGTTTCTAAAATGGAAGGTTTTGGAATCCAAATAGGAGAAGTAGGAAAACAAATAAAAGGAAACCTATCAGATCCATTACTTTACCTTAAAATAGGTTTAGATTTTAATAAACAAGTTACAGAAATTCAGAAAAATTTAGGAGTATCTAGAGGAGAGGCAGCAGCAATGAGACATGAATTTTCTATAATGGCAGGTACAAGTGGTACTATGGCCATTAATTCTAAAGAAATTTCAGAAGCATTTGCTGCTTTAAATGAACAATTTGGAACAGCTTCAACAGCCCTAAGAGATGATATAGTAGTAGAAGCAGCTGAATTAATGAAATTAACAGGACAATCAGCTGAATCAGTAGCATCATTTGCTAAATTTGCAAATATATCAGGTAAACCTATGGCTACTATTACTAAAGAAGCAAGAGCAGCAGTAGTAGCAGCAGAAAAAGAGGGAGGAGTTAGATTAAATATAAATAAGGTATTAGAAGAAACAGGTAAAGTAGGAGGTCAAATATCAGCTCAATTGGGAGGAAATCCAGCTAAAATAGCTAAAGCAGTAGCATTAGCTAAACAATTTGGTATGGAATTAGAACAAGTAGCAAATACAGCTAAATCATTATTAGATTTTGAATCATCTATTGAATCAGAATTAGAAGCAGAATTATTAACAGGTAAACAACTTAATTTAGAAAAAGCTAGGTTAGCTGCTTTAACTGGAGATTATGAAACATTAACTGAAGAAATAAATAAAAATGTAGGTGATTTTGGTGATTTTAGTAAAATGAATGTTTTACAACAAGACGCTTTAGCAAAATCTTTAGGAATGACTACAGACCAGTTATCTGAACAATTACTACAAAAAGCTAATTTAGAAGAATTAGCACAAGAAGCAAGAGCAGGAGGAGATGAAGAATTAGCTCAACAATTAGAAAGAAGATCAGCAGAAGAAAAATTCCAAGATGCAGTTGTTAAATTAAAAGGAATATTCGCAGATTTAGTAGGAGGTCCTGTATCAGCATTTTTAAATATATTAACATTAGCTTTAGAACCTATTAATTATATAGTAACTTCATTTACTAAAATGATAGATGTTTTTAGGGGTGGAAATTCAGAACTAACAATAATGGAAAGTATTGTAGCGGGTATTGCAGGAGCTTATGTTCTTATAAAAGGTACAATGATGGTAATGAAAGGGCTACAAGTAGCAGGAAATGTATTAGCAGGAATTAGATATGGTATACAATTAGCAACTAATAAAGCTAAAGCCCAAGAAAATAAAACGGTAATGGTAGGATTAGGTAGAAGTGTAGCAGTTATGGTTGCTAAATTTATTGGTGGTTTTGCAAAAGACCCAATTACAGCTATTATTGGTACTGTACTAGCTTTAGCCCTAGCAGGTACTGTTTTTGCTATGTCTAAAAAAACAGGAGATTTAGCAGCAAAAGGAACAGGAGGACCTATGGTAATGACTTCACCCCAAGAAGGAGGATTATATCAAGGAACATCAAATGATCAAGTATTAATGTCTCCAACAGCTGTAGATGATGCTATGAAACCTAAAACACAACAAATAACAGCTTTAGCACCACCACCACCACCTCCACCACCAGCAAATAATGCAATGAACGAAAAAATGGATGCTTTAATTGCCGCTACTAAAGACCAAAAACAAGTACAAATAAAATCTGTTACTTCAACTAGCTTATGGGATGATGGTAATCCAAATGCTAAAGGAACTTACCAAAAAGGAGTATTAAATGAAACAGAATTTGCATAAAATTAATATTTATAAATAAAAACAACAATTATGGGATTAAAAGAATTAAAATCAAATTTAGACCTAGTACAAGGAGAAGGATCAGTAGGAGGTATGGCTGATCTTACTGTACCTAATTTCCAACTTGGAAAAGAAGAAGCCTCACAAAAACATATAGACAGTCTACAAACAGTACCAGGAGGAGATAGTAATTCACCTCATCAAGATATGGATGGTCAACCTGGGCCTCAATTTCAAAGAGAAAGAGATATAGCTTCACAAGCACACATAAGCTCTTTAGCTTTAGTACCAGGGGGAGATAGTAATTCATCTTTCCAAGATTTAGATGGACAACCAGGTCCACAATTTCAAAAAGATGTAGATGTAGCTACACAAGCTCATGTTGATTCTTTATTGTCGGTGCCAGGAGGAGACAGTAATTCACCTTATCAAGATTATGACGGTGATCAACCACCAACTTTTCAAAGATCAGTAGATGACGCTACTGCTCAATCATTAAATAGTTTATTTGCTGTACCAGGTGGTTCATCAAATTCACCATTTCAAGATAGAAATGACGGTGTAACTCCTAACAAATATTTAGATAATTTACCAAGCTAAAAAAAATGGGTTTAAAAAAACTAGTATCTGACCTTACACAAGGTCTTAAAGCATATCCTAACCATAATAACCCTTCAACTTCAGGAGGATTTAATTATGGTTCAAGTACATCTGTTTTTGATACTGGAATTTTTCAACAAAGATCTTTAAGGTATGATATAAATAATGAACATCATACAAACCCTTCTCCTTTAATGGATCAAAATTTACCTAGAGTAAATGAAACCCCAAGAGAAATGGGAGATGGAATATTAGATGGTTTTACTAGAGGGGGAATATTAGTAGCAGGAAAAAGAGCAATTCAAGATACAGCAAGAATAGGTAAGTTTTTACTTACAGGAAATGGTTTAAGATTTGTAACTACACAAATAGGATTACAAAAAATGAATCCTAGAATTCAAGAAGGAGACCCAGGGGGGATAGGAGGTTTTTTAGGAAATTTAGGAGAACAATATTTTAACACAGATTTTGGATTAAAAGCTATTAATAGAACTTATAATCCTTTAAATACATTAGCTCAAATACCTGTTAATTTTTCAGGAATTCATCTTAATAGAGCAGGAGTAGATCCCACTATACCCGAAGAAGCAACATATATTAATTTACATGGAGAAGGTAAAAAATTTGATGGTGATATAGCGGGTACTTTTGATAGTCGTAAAGGATTAGTAGGGGGTAATCGTTTATTAGGTTTGGCTAAAACCCATTTAAATTTAGACACTGAAGGATTCGAACCACAAACTGAAGAATTTGATGGACTTTTTGATTTAGGGGGACTATTTAATAATATTTCGGATTTTATAAACAATACAGGTCCTCAAATATCAGATTTTTTAGGTTTTACTAATTCACAAACTTTAGCAGCTCCTTTATATGAGTATAATGGGGGACCAATGTCATCAGCAGGTTTAGGTAAAACTACAATAAAAAGATATGAAATAACTTCAGGAGATTTAGATACTCGTGGTAATCCTTTAACTTTTTCAGGTATAATACAACAAAATTCTTATAATAATTTAAATTTACCTAATTTTGATAGATATAGATATTATTTATATGAAGATCAAAACATGGGAGATAGAAATCCTTTAACTGGGATAAATTCAAGTATTACTCCTACAGGTATATTTAAAACACGTTTACCTGAACCAGGTAAATTAACATCAGGATATATTGAATCTTTTACACAAGAAGTAGATCCTAATAATAGAGTTTCAGCAACAACCCCAACAGACTATATACAAATTACAGATGAAGGTTTTGGAAGAGCTGAAGGACAAATAAAAGACCCTCACTTATTAGAATATAAATCTGGTTTAGAAAATGAAGACCATATAGATAATGTTTCTACACCTAGATATACAGATTCCCAAATTTTAGATGATCCTAATGTAAGTGGATATATAACTAATATTTTTAGTACTAAAGATAAAACAGAAACTAAAACATACCATATAGCTTCAAGAGTAGGTATAGGAGAACCAGGTAGAGACTTTACAGGTAAAAAAAGTAACAATTATTCTGTTGCCGTAGGAGATAATACATGGAGATCAGATGCTTTAAATCTGTTAGACATTCAAGAAAACGAAGCTATAGGAGGACTAGACCTAGCAGCTGCTAGAGATTTAATAAGATTTAGATTTGAATTAGTAGACACAGATAATCCAGACCAAGCAGATTATTTATTTTTTAGAGCATTTTTAGATAGTTTTGGGGATTCTTTTAAATCATCTTGGGATAGTGTTAAATATAGTGGTAGAGGAGAAGATCTATTTACCTATAAAGGGTTTTCAAGAGACATAGGTTTAAGTTTTAAAATAGCAGCACAATCATCTGCTGAAATGAAACCTTTATATAGAAAATTAAATTATCTAGCTTCTACTACAGCTCCTGATTATGGGGATGGTGGTAGAATAAGAGGAAATTATATAAGACTTACAGTAGGTGATTATTTAAATAGTCAACCAGGTTTTATAACTAATATAGGAATTAAATGGAATAAAGAATATCCTTGGGAAATAGCTATAAGTAAACCAGAAGATGGAGCTTCTTCACAACCAATGATTTTACCTCATGTTTTAGATGTAGATCTTAGTTTTACTCCTATCCATGATTTCTTACCAAGAAAAAGCAAATCAGCACCATTTATTATATCTAATAGACATGGTTGGTTAAGTGGGGATTCTAGCAATCAGTCAGATTCTGATAGTGATCTTTCAAATTTAAGAAATACAAGAGCAACAAATAACGGTACTAAACCATCATCAACAGCCCAAACTGACACTACTTTTGATAGAAAATATGATTATGCTAAAGACACTACCCCTGTAGAAGGAGCTTCAGTATCAGTTAATGGAGTTGCTTATTATTATAAGGAAAAACCAAATGGAGAATGGAAACAATATGGTGTAGGTACTACAGGAGAAAAAGCAATAAGAACAAAAGTATTTAATGATTAAAAATGAATAGATTAGAAAGATTAAAAATTAAAAGAGACTCTTTAAAAGGAGGTAAAAGAACATATAAAGGGATAAAATATCCCTCTATTTCTATATCATCTTCAGATGTTTATATTATAGCTAAAGTAGGAGATAGATTAGATACTATGGCTTATGATTTTTACAAAGATTCTAGATTATGGTGGATTATAAGTAGAGCTAATCCTAATAAAATAAAAAGAGACAGCTTTTTCATAAATCCTGGGCTACGCATAAGAATTCCCATAGATATAAATAGAATAAAAGATGAATATGAAAATTTAAATTTTTAAGTTATGTCAATTTTTAAAGAATCCTTTCCCCCATACATAAAAAAACAAATAGAGCGAAGACAAAATATAATTGGTCAAGAAAAAAGAGATAAAGATTTTTTTACTTACACAACCAATAAACAATGTGTTTTAAGAATGTCATCAGGAGTTGACATCGAAAATAATGATATGCTAGAAGAGGGAGAGTACGCAGCAGGAGTACCCGCAGGAGGAAGTATAGCTGAACAGTATATTTTAGAAGGAGGAATACCTTCAAATTTTAGTGGAAACACAGAAAGTGGTTTTACATCTACACCTAGAGGAGGTTTTGCAAAAAAAGGAGGTGTGTATGGAGACCCTGATGTAAGAGCAGACGCTAAAGATGGATTTGGTATAGTACCAATGCCTGGTATTATAGATGCTAACATAAGAACAAAATCAGCCTATGGTTCTCTAAAAACAGGTAAAGTTAAATTTATAGCTCATAATCAACGTCAATTAGAAATTTTAGAATTACTTTATATGAGACCTGGTTATACTTTACTATTAGAATGGCAATGGTCTCCCTTTATTGATAATGATGGTAATACTTCTAATAAAATATATGGAGTTAAAGATTTTTTTGATAAAAATATGAGCACTCCTAGGATACAACAACAAATACATTTAAATAGAATTACATCAGGGGGAAATTATGATGCTATTATAGGATATTGTAAAAATTTTTCATATACTTTAAGAGATGATGGAGGGTATGATTGTGAAACAGAAATTATAGCAAAAGGAGAAATACTTGAATCTCTAAAAATGTCTGAAAGAAGCCAAATTAGTGGTGGAGATGCAGAAGGAAAAACCCCAATGGAAGATTTATTTGATGAAATTATAGAATGGTCAGACCAAGTAGATGAAGCTAATGATTTTAATGCAGCTGATGCACTAAATGTATCTATAGCAACACAACAAGAAGCAGAAAAATTAGTTAGAAAAACATACAATAAGGGAGCTAATCTTTTAAAATGGGTAGTAGATGGAGCAACAGACCTTGCAAAATCAACCACTACATATATAGATGATAAAACAGGAACTAATCTTTCTAAATTTAATACTAAAATAGATGCAACTGGAGAGAACATAAACAAAAATATTGATGGATATAAAGTAAGCGAAACAGATCTATTAACACAAGATCTTCTAATTGATCCTGAAGATATAAAAGAAGAAAATATGAGAGCTTCTTTAAAAGTAAGATTAGGATTAACTCCAGATTTATTTCCTAATGGAGATGAATTATTCCCTCTTTTAATACCTAAAGATTCTAATTTTTTTAGTGGTTTAGATGATACAACTTTAGATTTTTCAGGAGGAGAAAACACATCTAGTGGGGAGGATGGTGAATCTATATCATTATCTGAATTAGATTATAATACAACTTATATAAGATGGGACGTGCTAGCATCTGTTATAAACACAGAAATGATACCTTTGCATAAAAAAACAGGAAAACCCATATTTACAATTCAAACATGCCATGTAGTTACTCAAGATACTACACCTACTATTAAACCTTTATTATATTCACGAGCAACCCCACCTTTATTAGATAGAAAAATAGAAACAATTAATGGTAAAGCTTTAAATTGGGATTTAACAGACATATCTGTAAACCCAAGTGTTTGTTTATTACCTCATTTAATGTATGATTTTGCAGCCATAAAAGGATTAGGTAATAATATAACAAACCAAAACCAAAAAGGACAACCCTGTAATGGATATTGGGCTGAGGGAGATTTAGTAGGACCAGGTACTCCTTGGTCTGGGTGGAAAATTCCAATTCAGCAAAAAATTTCAGATACTGAAAAAAGATATAATATAGGAAATATATATTTTGGAGTAGAATATTTAAGATATACCTTTAGAGACATGTATTACACAGATGAAGATGGGGTAAATCCTGATTTTAATTTATTAAAATATTTAAAAAAGATTTGGAATGATGTAAATCAATCAACAGGAGGTTCCCATCAATTTGAATTTAATGTAGATCATACAATGACAGATCAAGCAAGAGTAATAGACATGCAAGCATCTGAAGAAGACTTAATAGAATCTGTACATGAATTAAAAATACAATCTCCTGATTCTATAGTAAGAAATATAGCATATAATTCTTCCATACCCAAAGCACTAACATCTACTATAGCAATAGCAGCTCAAGCTCCTGACAGTATAGATAATTTAGATCAAGTTTCATTTGCAGCTATAAATAAAGGAATAGTAGACAGATTTACAAAATCAGTAGTAGCCTCCCAACAACCTACTCAAGAAGATATAAATGGATGGACAGCAAAATTTAATGAATGGATGAGAGATTTATATTTGGGTATAAATTATCAAGCAGGTAGTAGAGATGCAACAACAATGGAAATAGCAGCGGATATAGTTGAAAAAAAATCAGATGCTGCAGTAGAAGGCACAGCATATGAAGATTTAGTAGATTTAGATAAACAAACAGACGAATACAATGTTGTTGATGGAAAAATATTAATAGGAAAATACCACCCAGATAATAGAACAGGGGGTGGTATATTATCTAATTATCAGTATGATGTATTTACAGGAAGACAAGCAAGTAAATATGATTCTGATGAAAAAAAAGTCATATCTCCTGCAAAAATATCTGAAGCTAGAGGAGCTTTAAAAGATATACAAAAAGCTATTATGAACTTAAGTAAAGTATATGGTAAGGATGGAATAGGAGAGGATGGTTTTCCTTATTATAAAGGTCAACCCTTAAAAAATCCTAAACAAAGTGTATCTTCAATTATCCCTTTAAAATTTAATGCTAAAATGGATGGTATAGGGGGTATAGTAATAGGAAATGTATTTAAACTTCCTAAAAGTAGATTACCTAAAGGATACAGAGGAAAAGATGTACATTTTATAGTAATGGGAGAAGAACAAAGTATAAAAGACCAAAATTGGACTACAACAATTACAGGTCAAATAACTTTATTAGGTAAAACAGAGTCTTCTAGTGGAGATGATGGTTTAGGATCATGGATAAAAAATTATACAATAGATAATATACCAGAAGTAATTTATGATCCTAATGAAGATCAAGTAGAAGAATTAGAAGGAGGACCAGGAGCAGGTAGTACAGAAGCATTAGGACCTACTAATGGATTATTCAATCCATTAGATTCAATAAGATTTACTACTCAATATGGTCAATTAAGAAAAATAGGTAAAGGAGCAGGATCTGAGGGACCTACAGGAGTGTATAGAAGACATAGGGGTTGTGATTTAGGAGGTAAAACAGGAGATAAATTATATTCAATGGGGGATGGCATAGTTTCTTATGTAGACCCTCCAACAATGGAAAATTCAAAAACAGGATGTGGGGGTACTATAAGAATAAAATACGAAGGAGATGCATCAGGTATTGAATCTCAGTATTGCCATTGTAGTGCTGTTTTTGTAAAAAAAGATGAAAAAGTAACAGCAAAACAACATGTAGGTAATATGGGGGGAGAACCAGGAACCCCAGGAGCAGGTAACACAACAGGAGCTCATCTTCATTTATCAATAATGACAGCAGGTAGTGTAGATTGGAAAACATCAGATTTACAACTAGGTCATAGATTTGGTAAAGGAGGTAAATATACAGATAAAAGTAGTAATAAATTAAAAGGAACAGAAGGTTTTTCAGCTAATGGAACAGTTGATCCTGCTCAATATTTAATAAAAACTTAATAAAATGGGGTATTTACCAAAATCAAAATTCCAAAAACTTTTTACTAGTGGAGATGAATTTGTAGATGCTAGAACTAAGCTAATTTATAAAGGTCCTTACATACAAACATCAACAGGAGCGTATGCGGGACATAATGCTTCACAATTAAAAAGACTATTAGCTAAAATAGTATGGACAGATCTTACAACAGATGAAACTGAAAGTGAGGGAAAAATGGTGGTTTCTGCTGATTCTCAAATATATCAAAGAATTTCTAAAAAAGATAAATTTATTAGGGGCACTGAAAGAATTGTAGCTACTAAAACAAAGCCAACAAAAAAAGATTATAAAAAAGGTAGATATATAAGATTTTTTGCTAAAAAAAATAATTCAATTCTTAAATATATTGAAATAAGTGAAAAAACATATAAAGCAATAAGAGGTAGAAATAAAAAATATGATTATTACTTATACACAGCAGGTGCAATAGATTGGGCATTAGAAGGAGACGTAGTAAAAACAAATAAAAATTTATTATTATTAAAATCTAAAGAATTTCCTAATATATCTCAATTATTTCCTAAATTAAACGAATACCAAAAATTATTATATTCAAATGGAAGTGAATTAGTGTATAGAGATAACCCTAGCAGAAAATATGTTGGGTATTATCATATCCATCCAGATAAGGGTCCTATGGAAGGATCTGTACATAAATCAATTCCTCATGCTAGATTAATGTTTGTTACTAATAGTATAATTCAAGATAAAAAATCACCATCATTTACTTATACACCACCCCCAAATATCCAAAGTAGAATAACTCCATATGGGACTTCAGGAGATATAGATGATTCTTCTTCTGGTGGAGGAGGTGGTTATTAGATAAAGCTTTATTACATTAATAGGGTATGTTCTACCTTATCGAAACAAAAAATCAATTAAACAAACTAACAGACAAATTATCTGCTAGTGAATCTCCATATCTTGAATTTATTCAGGGTAATGACAACACACATCCTGCGTTAGCTGAAATCATAGCTATTTACTTAAATGTAAACTTTAAAAGTTATATTATTCCATTAAGTCATTTAGAATGTATAAATCAAGACAGAAATGTTATATTTAAATTATTAGCAAAGTATAAGTTTTGTGTTTTAGACAAAAAAAGCAGCTTACACGCGGCCCCACACATCCCTTATACGGATATACAACATACAATTTCTCCCTTAGACCAACATACAACCCAAGCACACCAATGGTATTACCGAAAATTCCCACATACTAAGGTG
>Ga0209634_1002888_pt1 | contig 11884 bp, 13 predicted proteins | sample LinPmetageLP40_FD_184043 | JGI IMG/M metagenome (GOLD analysis project Ga0209634, IMG submission 184043) | Marine viral communities from the Pacific Ocean - LP-40 (SPAdes) (version 2) | ecosystem: Environmental > Aquatic > Marine > Oceanic | place: Pacific Ocean | collected 2010-08-26 | reverse complement strand
TTTTTTCATTCTAGACATACCTTTAGGCAATTCTTTTGTTAGCTCATCCTTAAGCTTAGCATCTTGATATGCTGTATGTTTTTGATCTAACGTCTTTTTCTGATCTTCACTCATCTTATCTCTATTTCTATTAGCTAGATCACCCAATGTTTTTAATTCACTGTCTGATTTTTTAATAGAACTATTGATTGTAAGCATGTCTTCCTTATAAGATCTACAGCAAGAAACATTACAATCCGAACAATTTATTTGCTCCTTGTATTCTCTAATTGTAGCAAATATACTGAATGACTTATTGCATTTATCGCAAAAATAAGTATAGCTCGGCATTATTCTACCATATCTCCTACATATAATTTCCACTCATCAGGGATATCTGTTCTTATAGTAAGTAGCTGATGACTAACGTGCAAGTACTTTTTACTTTTCTTTGGAATATAAGGCTCATTTTTTAACCTCAATCCAGCCTGTTGTATAGTTTTATTACCTTTTTTAGAGTTACATTTAAAACAAGCGGTAACTATGTTAGTCCAGCTAGTCGCGGTTTTTCTAGAAAATGGCCATTTGGATTTTGGGATAACATGATCATATGTTAGTTGACTTATAGAGGGCTTAGATCCACAATATTGACATGTGTAATTATCTCTAATAAAAAGGTTTTTTCGAGAAAAAATTACTGGTTGACCTATAAGTTTAAAATACTTAGTAGTTCTTACCACAGCAGGTATTTTACACTGACCATTCGCCCCTAAAACTATATCGTTCTTATAATGATCTATAATCTCTATTCCAGAATATTGAGAATGAACATATCTGAATGACCACACCATAGCTTTTCTCCAACCAATAATACCGATTGGAGAATAATCAGCATTCAGAACTAAACAATCTTCATGATTTGTCATAGTCTATGTACAATATCAGCTATAATGGGATTGCGAACAATATCTGATGTTTCTAGTTTAGAAAAACCTACGCCATCTATGCCTTGTAATCTTTCAATAATAGAGTGTAAACCACCCTGTCTCAAACTTTGTAAATCAGATTGATCTAGGTCTCCCGTTAAGACCATTTTACTATCTATGCCAATTCTTGTCAGTAACATCTTTAACTGGTCGTAAGAAGCATTCTGACACTCATCAGCAATAATAAATGATTCATGAAAACTTCGTCCTCTCATTAAGCCTAAAGGAACTATTTCAATTTGTCTGAGAGATTTTAATTTCTTAAAATGATGCATTTGTAAAAAATATTCTATCTCGTCAAATAAAGGCAAGAGATATGGATGTAGTTTATCTTCTGCTGAACCTGGAAGAAAACCTAATTTTTCCCCAGCCTCAACAATTGGTCTTGTAATAACTATTTTTTTTACTTGTTCACTTAACAAGTACTCTAATGCCATGCCTACAGCGATATGGGTCTTACCACTACCCGGTACGCCTTGACAAAAAGAGATAGTATTTTCTGCAACCGTTCTAATATAATCTCTTTGATTTATACTTCTAGGTTTTAATCTATTTTTAAAAACGACTCTTACATCTTCTGGTTTTTCAAGACTTTGTTTGTTTCCCTGGATATGTATAGTACCTTTATTTCGATTACTATTTTTTGATTTTTTAGTCAATGTTCTACCTCATAGGTATTTAATTAGATTAGACATGCTCCACCAGCACAACTAATTTCTTCTATTCCTACGGTATTATCTTCTGTTTCCAGTAGTTGTGTATAATCAACTTTAGAAAAACTTCCACATAAATCTGTATAAATTTTCCAATTATATACATCTTTCATGCAGTATGTTAGCCTTCTATAGTCGTCATCAAAATATTTTTTAGAGAACCTCCTCATTTTAATTGCAAATAATTTTTTATCTTCACTATCTTTTTCGGAATCTTGATTTAATGTAATATAGTCACAAGCTGCCCATAGATTATTATTAAAGGCGTTCAATCCTAATTCTATTAACCCTGAACACCACAATCCTGCGTCTCCGTATTCTTTAACGATTTCTCTACTTGTATAAACTGTGGTAAAAGGAGCTTGTGGATAATCTTTATCCCCGCTTTGTGGAATAAGACTAATGCCAGCAAAGAATTTTCTATTATTGTAAATAAACTTGGTTACAGCTTCCCATTCGTCGGGTTGTACAGTAACGGTATTGCTCACATTGTGACTTAAAAAATCTTGAGTACATAAGGATCTGTTCTTTCCAGAATGAACCCAGTTTCTTTGAGCATCTTTTACAACACCCAGCATTTCTACAGCAGGCAACTGGTTCTTTAGTTTAGATCCGTCAGGAACTTCTATAGGAAATTTAACAACTTCGTCCGTATCATTAGCTGACCAAGATGATTTTTCACATGCTTGAGGATTATAGCTTTTAAAATATAAATATGGAGGCTCTAAAATATTGGCCTGTACATGTCTAATATATCTCTTTGCGTGATGAGGATGTATGCCTGAACTTGTACCAAGCATGCTGCTACTAGTACCTTCAGGTTTAAGACAAGTAACTCTTGCTGCCTGATTAATAGTTATTTTTTTAGCCAATTCTTTGTTTGTGTCAACAGCAATTTTGGCACCCTTTTTTAATACCTTTTCGGTCAGCACTAATTCATGCTTTTCCATAATGCCGGTTAAAGAGACCCCTAATAAAGCTTCTCTTTCGAAAATAGCATTAGTTGTGGCTCCTAGGTATTCTAGGTTTGTAAAACCCGCTTGTAATGTACCGATAACTGCAGCCGCTTTACATCTTTCGTAAAAGTCTTCTTCATCAACAACGGAAGAACAATTAATAGTAGAAAGATTACAACCTTGCCAACCAGACTTCCCTGTTTTTTCATCAACGGGCCACATTCCAACCTCAACACAGGGATTAAATGTCATTTCGGTAGAATCACTCCAGATGAAACCCGGTTCACCAAATTCTTTAACCGACTCCATAAGCTCTGCAAACTGTTCATATGTGGTGTCGTCTTTTAGTAATAGGGCCGAATTATTACTTCTGGCTCTTTGAGGATTATCTACATACCAGTTACCTGTTTTGGCTTTAGCCATTTCGTCATCATTTGCACTAAATAATGCTAATGACGCACTTCTACGAACACCACCAGATAATACAGCATCGCTGCTATGCATAATAATATCATAAGCATCGATTGGTCGAAGTTTTTTTTGTTTACTTTCAAGACAACTTTCTAATAATTCTCTAATTTTCTCTAAGCCTTTTTGTAATGGTTCAAAGCCTGGGGCTTTACCAACACCAGAAGATAGTTGGGCTCCTTTTTCTCTAATATTACTATAATCAAAAACTATGTACTGATCTTTATATTCTCTAAACCTTTCTTCTGCTGGTTTATTGAAATAAGAACTAAGCAATACTCCTAAAGCATCTGCCCAGCCTTCAATACTGTCTTCTATCTTGTATTTTACACCCTTTTTCTTATCTTTTTTATTTAGAGAAAGATTAGGCAATTTAGCCACATGATGTTTTTGAACACTAAATCCCGTACCGCTACCGCATAGTAATAACCAAAAACACTCTTGAAAAAATCTTAAGCGATCACAATATGAACTAGTGCAGTTATATATCTTAGCATGTCGCTTTAAAATGGGCTCTCCTCCGAATTGTAAAGCTCTTTGGCTCCCTAGTACCTTCTTTTTAAACATGAGTTCGTAGGCCCAATCAATGTCTTCAGAAACATTTTTATCAGAGTATTGAGTATGCATCATGCTCTTGACACGATCTACGGCTTCTTTCCATGTTTCTCTACGATTTTCTTTTTCGATCCAGCGAGCATACTTGCTAACAAAAGTATAGTTCTGTAATTCATTTAATGCCGACATATTGACTCCTTAAAAATTATCTGATTTTGGCCCGATAGAAAGATTGATTCTGTCATAAATATGATAAATCATTAGTTAGAGTAATGAGGGCCCGTAAATTAATATTGATTGTATTAATAAATACACCACAAGAAATACCATAAATATGTTTTTCCATTGATTATAAATTTTGTATCCAAGATAAATTTGGTGTACATTTTATTATCTCAATTTTGCTTTCTTTGACAAATAAATCGAAACGTAATTGTTGCTCTTTATCAAAAAGTTTAGTTCCATGACTATCCGACATAACCACTTTTGTAATTCCTTCTTGCCATAAAGACAAGATGCAGTCGTTACAACACTGACCAGTTACATAAGCTATACCATTATCTGGACGAACTACACAATTAGATAAAGCATTTCTTTCAGCATGTATCATCCAAGCATATTTTTCTGGGCGAGATGTAGGTAATTTACTATCATCTAATCCTTTTGGAAATCCATTATAACCAACACCCAAAATTCTATTTGAACGATCCGTAATTACACATCCATGTTTTGTGTGTATATCGTGACTTCGTTGTGAAGCAATCTTAGCTATTCCCAAAAAATAATCTGTCCAGTTAGGTCTCATAGGATATTATAGTTTCCCCAGTTTAGCTGGCAAGTAATATTCATATTTTTCTAAAATTATTACGATTGCTACTAAAGTAATTAGCATATAATGTAACTTCCCAGAACATTTTATTTATAAATTGCTTTTGAACTTCTTCGCTTGCAGTATCAAACGTTATTTTTTCTTTTACTCCACTATCGTTTTTAGCATACGGATTTTCAGGTGTTTTAGTTAAATATTGGAATCCGCATGTACGGCATATATCTTTAATACATGTTTCGATATTGTTCATATCATAGACATTTATTTTTTTTATTTCGTGAAATGTTTTAAAATAATGTTTTTGTTCAATTTTTGAGCCTGTTGGTAGAGACATCATACTTTTTATAATCCAATTAAAATCACTGCCGTCTCCATTTATAATCCAGTCATCAAACGTTTCATAAGAAATAGCTTTGTGAGTTTTCTCGTTATGGGATTTTGAAGATTTTAAATAATTATATAAAGAATATAGCCTGTCGAATGGATTTCTAAGTATCATATAATATTTAAATTCTTGATTAGGATATAAATCAGATAAATATTCTTTATATCCTCTAAATCCTGAGGATTCAATAACATGAAGATAAGTCTTATCGCTAGCCGCTTCGTCAGTTAGGAACCTATAGTGAAAATCATTTCCTGTTTCATAATAAACATTTGAATAATGTGGGTCTTGACGAGCTATCTGTAAAATTTTAGCAGTTATGTAGGTGCCTCCTGATCGAGGAACATGCAGAAGAACAGGAAGAGGTCTCATTCTAAAATCTCTATTTTTAAAGGAATATTATAAATTTTTGATACAGCATAAGAAAAACCAGAACCCCAAGGATAAACACTAAAAGAATAGATTTTTTTACTTAAAGTCATTAAATGTAAATCTAAAGCTACATATTTTAAATGATCATCGTGAATTTTATTTTTTTTATCAGAATGTGCTATTAATCCCGGTTGAGAAGAACAGTGATTACTTTGTTGATGCATAACAATCAGGTTCTTTATGTTTTGCTTGTCAACATAATTTTTAAAATCATTGCTATCAGACATAATAATTGTAGGCTTATTTTTACTTATCTTAGTGCATTTTTTCATTAAGTTTTCATAACTAATATTGTAGTCTTTAAAATTAATTTGATTCAAAATTTCTTTATCTTCTATTTTCATTTCTTTTTGCATTACATTAAAATCACCTAATCTAAGATGAATTACATTATAATTTTTAGATTTTAAGTTATGTCTATTCAATTGTTCCTTAGCAAGAGCTTTTATTTGTTTAGAAAAAATTATGTTAGATTTAGCTAACTTTTGCACTGTCTTTGACGGAGTGTACTCTTCAAACTGTTGTTTTACTGTTTTTCCTGGACCGGGAAATAATTGATCTGCATACATTGAAGATATATAAACTTGATTTTTACTTTCCTGATTTAAAAAATAGTCAAATTTGTCTTTAAGATCATGTAAAGAATAATCCTTACCTTGAGATTGTACTGTTTCATAATAAATATCTTTTATAAATTTTTTAGGAAAATTTCTGTTGTATGTAGATTGTATGTACTTACCTATGGGATGATGAAAAAAACTAATATATACTTTAAATCCAAACCTTTCTGAAATATCATATAAATGTAAACATCCTCGTAAAAAATCTCCTATACCACTTGATGTTTTATCGTGATAACAATTTACTATTGTTTTATTAGGATGAAGATAGCCTGCACTTTTTGATTTCGATGTTGCTTCGCAATAAATTCTATTCTCCCTGAAGCCATGTAAAACGTAATGTTTTATTGCTCCTTCTTCATCAGTGATGCCAGCTAAAACTAAATCCGGATGTATCTCTAAATAATATTCCCAATTAAATTCTTTTGGTAATATTTTTTTGACTAACTTAATATAAGCCTCATTCATTAGATAATGTCCATTCTATAGTTTTACGCATAGACTCTTCAAAATCTAATGGGGGTTGCCATCCCATATTTTTTAACTTATTGCCATCTAGAGCATATCTTCTATCATGACCAGGTCTAGTTTTGTGAAAGTCTACATACTCTAACATAGGTTTTTTGCCCATAATGTCTCCAATTTTTTTAACAATTTCATCATTATGTAGTTGATCTTTACCTACCACATTATAATGACCGCCAGGAGTTCCGTGATGAAATAAAAATATAGTAGCATTAGAAGCATTCCTAGCATGAAGCCAATGTCTTTCTCCAACATATTCGACGTTATTATTGTGATCCAGTTTTGCATGGATTGGTATTTTTAAATTATTCTTTATATTATGTATAGCTTTACCTATAAGTTTTTCTTTATTTTGTCTTTCGCCAAACATATTCATAGTATATGTAGTTATAATTGGTAAGTCATATGTTACATGATAAGATATGCCAGCAGCACCCTGTCCACATTTACTACCACTATAAGGATTACTAGGACGCCATCTATCATCTTCTTTATAATTATAATCTAAAGGAGCAGGACCGAACACCTCATCTGTTAAATAATTAATCATTAAAGCTTTTGGACATTTAGTTCTATACCATTCTAATAGATTAACAGTCCCCATAACATTATCCTCAAAAAATATTTTAGGATGCTTAATGCTTCTGTCCACATGACTATTTGCTGCAATATGGGCTATATAATCAACCTCTCCTATTTTTTCGCTCAAATGTTCAGAAATGTCATGCCTTAAATCATGGTATACTATGTCTACTCTATCGGGATATCTTTGAACATGCGTACTATCTGTAATTCTTGTCATATCTCCTATGTTATTTAATCTACACAGAGCTATAACATGCCAATTAGTATTGCATAATACTTCTTCTATAAAGTGAGAGCCAAAAAATCCTGATGCTCCAGTTACTAATATTCTTTTCATCTTATTTTTTATCTCTAAACCATTCTATAGTATTTTTGAGCCCTGTGTTTAAATCAGTTTTAGCTTCAAAACCAAAATAATATTTAGCTTTTGATGTATCTAAACATCTTCTAGGCTGTCCATCTGGATACTTTGAATTATAATAAATGTCTCCCTTATGACCCATAATTCTTTGTATTTTCTGTGCTAGTTCTGCAATAGTGATCTCTTTACCTGTCCCAATGTTCACTGGTTGTGAATCGTTATAACTTATAATAGCTTGTTGTATGGCTGTTGCACAGTCATCTACATATAAAAATTCTCTACTAGCATGTCCTGTTCCCCATATCTCTACAGTTTCGTGATTATTATCAATGGCGTTTTGAAATTTTAGTATTAAAGCGGGAATAACATGACTAGATTTAACATTAAAATTATCGGATGGACCATACATATTTACAGGAATAAGGTTTATTCCATTAAAATTATATTGCTTGTTATAGGATTCAACCATTTGCATTAAAGTTTTTTTAGCTATACCATAAGGAGCATTTGTTTCCTCTGGATATCCATTCCATAAATCTTCTTCTTTGAAAGGAACAGGGCAATGTTTAGGATAAGCACATACAGTACCAAGCATAACAAATTTCTTAACGTTATAATCTTTTGCTAATTTAATTGTGTTGTATCCCATAATTAAATTTTCTTCTATAAATAGTCCAGGATTATTCTTATTTGCTCCTATACCGCCCACTGTGGCAGCTAAATGTACAACTATACTAGGTTTTAAATCTTTATACATTTTTTCTGTTTGCTCATATGATCGTAAGTCATACATAGAACTATTAAGAGGTATTACAGAACCTAAATTATTAAGTTTTTTTGCTACAGATTGACCCAAGAAGCCTTTACCTCCTGTAATTACTATATTGTTTATCATAGGTTAATTAATTCCTTATCGTAAACACTTGACATAAAAATAGGAATACCGCAACTTTCTAGATCTTCGGAAAAATAATATATTTTTTTACATTGTGTCATTATTTTAACATCTAATAATAGGCCCAGAACAAATGCATCATAATTAGGATTCATCAATTGATTCAGATATATAATATTTCCTTTATTTTTAGAACGCATACCGTTAAACTCTTCACGGAATGACCTATAAAATAAATGATCTTCAGTAATAATTAATAATTTTCCTGGATTTTTATTATAGGCACGAATAATCGAATCAATAACCATTTCCGGTTGTTTTTTTGTGATTTCCTTACTTGCAAATAGAACGTTATAATTATTGCACCATAGTTGAAATTTACTAAACTTGTTATTTATTTTCTTTCCAAAAGGTATGATTTCTTTTAGTAGTTTTGTTGTTTGTTTGCATAGTTTTATTTTTGGGATACGATATCTTATTGTTATATCTAAAGTAGAAAAAGAAGTAGCTATATCTAAAGAATCATTGCCTATCAATATAATGTCTTGTAATAATGTTTTTTTAGATTGAAAGTCAGGCATCTGTTGAGTCAGATTATCAAAATCTATAATATTCTTACTGGTTTTGTTTTTATGACAACCTATATGTTCTGAATTTTGCATATAGTCGCATATAATACTTTGGCTATAATTTACATAAAATTTCCATTTATACTTAATGCACATTTGTGCTAAATTAGCACAAGATATTAAAAAACCTCCAAAGTTTACGTAGTCTAATTCTTTATCAAGAAAATAATTTGTAATTGTTTTATTAAGAGACGGATTTTTTATGTTAAGATATGCTAATCCATCATTGTATTTTCTTTTCTCTCTTATTCCGTAAGTCACATAATGTTTCTCAGATCCATATTGTGTAATAATATTAGCTGCAACTAGATCGGGATTAGCATCTAAATAATATTGCCAATCAAAGTCTGGAGGTAGATATTTCTCAATTAATCTTAACACTCTTAGGTCTTTTTCTTTAGACATAATGTTCTAATGTTCTATTTTTTTCTGTCAGTTTAAATTTTTGTAGTTGCATTGTTCCCCCCTGACGCCATTGTACATAACAAGCGTCTTCCAGTTCTGTCGTGTTCATTTTACCCCATAATACTGGAAAGTTTTTTAAATATACATGATCATCATAAAGACGAACAAGTTGTAGAAAGGGCTCTTTAATAGTATATATTTTTTGATTCTTAGCTTCGTGAATTTCTAAATTATTATATTCCATAATATACCCAAAGACTCTTTCTAAAGCATGAGGATATGTACCACCTTCCATATCTCCTACTTTTTCTGTATTAGAAGCTTCCAGAAACTTTTGATATATTTTCTGATAAAAATTATCGTTGAAATATTTTTGGAATATATCTGTTTTTGAAGCAAACATATTGCCTCCAATAAAAGCTCTTTTAGGCAGTTTATCTTGATCTATATTTAATTCTGTTAATATTGTCTGTATTTTTTCTCCATTAGTATGTTCAAAGTCTTCAAGAAGTACCATGTCGTTACCAATCATACCGCATTTTTTATTTGTTTCTAGTTCTTTAATATTGTTATAGAATATTCCTTTAGAGCCTATTAGACTATCGATATGATAAGAAAACCAGGGAATTATATATCTAATGGTTAAGAGTTCTGTTTTAGAATGTATCTTTATAAAAACTGGATACTTTTCTTTATCTATATGAGATATCTGATACAAAAAACTATTGACGTCTGCCCCAACATTTTCAAAGTTTTTTATTTCTCCTTCAGTTTCTATACAAAATTTTTCTATATCAGAATAATCTTCTTTAGAACATGTCTCTAAACAAACTCCACAGAAAAAAGATATTTGAGCTTGTATAGGTTCTAATAATTTTTTAATTTCTTGCCATTTTTCTGTGTTGTAAACCCAACAAAGTATGGCTACTTTTTGATTACTGTTCATTATGTTAAAATGAAATTATCCTTTTTCCTATATATTTTTTCCGACATTAATGGAGTATGCATCCACTTGATAATAATCTCTTTTTCCGACTCTTCAAGTATTTTTCCAAAAATTTGACAATTTTCTCTAATATAGCACAGATTATTATTTAGTACTCTTAAATTTAAACTATATGGCTTAATCACTTTAGAGAAGAACGGAATGCAATTTGATTTAGCAGAACTAGTTAATAAATTATCTTTACTATATATATAGCCAAAAATTCTTTCTAAAGAATGAGAGTACGTTGCATTAGCTTCGTTAACTTTGCCTTGTTCTTGCTCAAGAGTTAAACATAAGACATCTAAGTTCTCTTTTTTTAGAACACTCAATAAATGAGAAGGTTTAAATCCAAACATAGTTCCTGCTATAAAATTTTTATTATCTATATTATCATATTGATATTCTTCTTTAAAAGAACTCATAATATTCTGAATCATATGAGTGTGAATATATTCTGTTTTTTTGAATAGAAATGGCAACGCCCCTATCATTCCTACATGATCATTTTTTAATAATTTAAGATTTTTTTCAAATATTTGTTTAGACCCCATTAAGTCTTCGATCAGCATTTGCCTCCAAGGACATTGTCTCCTAGCTCCCCAATTACTCATTTTAGTATGTATTTTAAAACAAGTGTCATAATACTTTACGTCCGATAAAGTCCTTAAGAAAGGACGTATATCTGCACCACTATTAATAAATGTAGATACAGATAAGTTAGGGGTCAACTTATTAAATTCTGTAATAATATTAAAATGGTCTTCTTGATTTTCCGCACATAATCCAAGATGTATATCCACATAATGTCTTATGGGATATAAATAAGAAATAAATTCTTCAGTTAGTTCTGTATGATATAGCCAAACTATAACACAATTTTTATTTTTCATTTACTATTTTATTATAGAGCACTATAGTTAGTGCTGCTCCTGCTATTCCCATAAATATACCCGAAGGTTCTAAGCTATTGTAGGAGCCCATTAAGTATAGTACTGCGCCACCCATATAAGATCCTGCCACCCCTAGAGCTACAGTTTTAATGAAGCCGAAATTCTCGTCTCCAGGAATAATTGTTTTAGCTATTGATCCTACGAAAATACCATAAGCACACCACACTATTATACTAAACATCTATCACCTCCAGTAAAGTTTTGACCTCATCCTCCGTGATACGTTCTCCTTTATCGAATATCGCTTTTGTTAAAGATCCGGAATATGACTTATAGTCTTCTGGCTTTAGCTCTCTTCTCATAATTTTGCGGAGTCTCATTCTAGCAAACCATCCTCTATGTGTACATATTTCTTGTATATGTTGTCTATACAATAATACTTTATCCTGTGTTTTGTTTTTATTACATTCTTGTATCACTCTGATAACATTCACCAAGATTGCTACCATCATAATAATCATAATGACGCTACCAAATTTATCTTGAGGTAAGTCTTGAGTACTTAATACATCAACAGCAAGAGTCTTCATTTTTTCGTTAGGTTGTTTCATCTTAAGGCTCACAGTACTGACAATTAATTTTAGCTATTCCGTCACCACTTAAATACCATCCCTTACCTAAAA
>Ga0209634_1002887_pt1 | contig 11886 bp, 9 predicted proteins | sample LinPmetageLP40_FD_184043 | JGI IMG/M metagenome (GOLD analysis project Ga0209634, IMG submission 184043) | Marine viral communities from the Pacific Ocean - LP-40 (SPAdes) (version 2) | ecosystem: Environmental > Aquatic > Marine > Oceanic | place: Pacific Ocean | collected 2010-08-26 | reverse complement strand
TAGACAAAGTGGTGACTCTTTTAATCTAGGCAACATTAACCAAAGAAATATAACTGTTGATAGTTTTAACTTTTATGTTAATGCCAGTAGCACTAATCAAATGGTGGCTTTCGGACATAATGGAAAGCCAGCAACTTACACAATGGAGGCAGAATTATGATATTTGAATCAGCAAAATGGGATTATGATAAACAGGCAAAGAAAAATGTTAATGTTATAGTTGTCATGGACGGTGTTGAAAAAACTGTTCCAATGGATGAAAATAATATGCATTATGCAGAAATACTAAAACAAGTGGCGGATGGTACTTTAACAATTAAAGATGCAGACTAAATAAGGTTATAGGAAAAAACAAATGGCAGCGATAATTACAGAAAAATTTAGACAAGCAAATGCAGATACATTTTTTGCAAACTTGTCTTCCAGCAAATATTATATGTTTGTTGGAAAGTCACAACCGTGGACTTCAGAAGGTGCGGCTTCGGATAGTAATCCACCCACACCAATTGATAGTGTAGCGCCCGAATCTTATTATTGGGATGATATGTTGGCAGCAAAACTAATTGCTGGTTCAAACATTTCTTATGTAGTTCCTCGTAGAAATTTCTCTACAAGTTCTGCATTCGATATGTATCGTCACGATGTTTCGGGAACAACTACTACTGGTAACTACCCAGCGAAAACAACTTCGTCAAGTGGTGCTACTAGTGTATATGATTCTACATATTACTTCTTAACAAGTGCTAATCGTGTGTATAAGGTATTATATAATGGTGACCAACTTCAAACTGGTGCATCTAATATTTCGGGTTCTGAACCAACAACAGAATCAACTACACCATTTTGGCAGGATGGGAATTATTATCTAAAGTATATGTATTCACTAACTACTTCAGAAGTTCAAAACTTTTTAACTACTGATTTTATGCCTGTATCAAATACTGCAAACGCTGTAGTTGATAGGGGTATCTATGTATTTTCGGTAACAACTGCTGGGTCATCGTATCCAAATGGAACTTTCTATTCACCACTTCGTGGTGATGGTACTGGTGGTAAGATTGCTCTCGTTGTTGCTGGTGGTTCAATTACAGAATTTGGTTCTAATAATTCAACCAGTTCATATATGTATGCGCCGGGCAGTGGATATAGTTTTGCAAACATCGACCTTAGTGCTGCTAATATCTTTACAGACAATGGTTGTTCAACTGCAATCTCTGGTTCAGTTGCAACTGCATGGGGGAATGCGACTACTGGTGTTATCAGAACAATGATTGAACCAAAGGGTGGTCATGGTGCTGACGATATCGCTGAACTTGGTGGACATTATATTATGGTTCAAGGTAAATTTGAACCTACTGATACTGATGCAACACAAGTCAATGATTTCAGAAGAGTTGGTTTGTTAAAGAATCCATTCGCTACTGCGTCTGGTGCTGTTTCAACCCTTTCAACTGCAAGACAAACTAGAGCAGTTATTTTTAGTGGTTCGATTTCAACTAACTTCCAATCAGATGAAAAGATTACACAAGCAACAACTGGTGCTCAAGGTAGAGTAGTAGAATTTGATGCTTCCAATAAAATACTATATTACGTTCAAGAAAAGTATACCACTTACGGCCTAGATAGTAGTGGTAATATGACATTGTTCTCTGGTGCAAATGCAATAACTGGTTCAACATCTTCTGCTAGTTATACACCAAACACAAGTTCTTCTGCAACTGTAAATACAACACTATTTGCTAGTGGATATTCAGTACCAGAACTAACTCAAGATACAGGAGAAGTTCTGTACGTTGAAAATAGAAGAGCAATCTCAAGAGCAAGTGACCAAACAGAAGATATTAAAGTCGTAGTGGAATTTTAAAACATGGCACAGAAAACAGATTTAAACGTATCACCATATTATGATGACTTCAATGTTGACGATGATTTTCATCGTGTACTCTTTCGGCCTGGATTTGCAATCCAAGCAAGAGAACTAACTCAACTACAGTCAATCTTACAAAACCAAGTTGAAAAGCATGGAAGACATATGTTCAAAGAAGGAACACTTGTTATCCCAGGCCAAACTGGTTTTACTAATGAATTTTATGCAGTCAAACTGCAAAGTACTTTTAACTCTGGTGCAATTTCTGGATACCTCTCATCTTATGTTGGGTCAACCATCACAGGTGCGACTTCTGGTGTTACTGCAAGAGTTGTTGCTGTCGATGCTGCTACAACTACAGACCCAGAAACTTTATATGTAAAGTATCTATCGTCTGCAACTAATACTTCTGGTACTTCGGTTGCAAACGTAACAACAGAGTTTATTGATGGGGAATCTATTCAATCAGATATAGTAATCAATTCATTAAATGCTGGTTCTAACTCTGCAACTCTTTTATCATCTGCTGCTACTGCACAAGGGTCTTCTGCAAGTATTCAAGAAGGTGTATACTTCATTCGTGGAAATTTTGTTCGTGTGACAGAACAGAGAATTGTTCTGGACAAGTATACAAACACTCCTTCTTATCGTGTCGGTCTTACTGTCACAGAAAGTTTAATTACACCAGAAGCAGATACTTCTCTTTTAGATAATGCTACTGGTTCATCTAATGTAAACGCTAAAGGCGCTCACAGACTTAAATACACATTGACCCTTGCAAAACTAGACCTTGGTTCTGCCGCTGATGATAACTTTGTCGAACTCTTCAGAGTTCAAAGGGGTATCATTTCTCAGAAGGCAAGAAATACAGAATATTCTGTTCTTGGTGAGACTTTTGCAAGACGTACTTTTGATGAGTCTGGTGATTATGCAGTTCGTCCTTTCGATATTGATATTCGTGAGACTTTAAACGATGGATTGAACAACGGTCTTTATTCTGCTAATGCAAATACAGATAGTGGAAACACTGCATCTGAACAGTTGATGACAGTACAAGTTTCGCCTGGAAAGGCATATGTAAAGGGATATGAAATTGAAACCGTATCTCCATCATTCATTGATATTAATAAACCTAGAACTACAGCAGAGTTTGATAGTGCTGTTACTCCTATGGAAGTGGGTAACTTCGCAAGAGTTCAAAAGGTATTCGGTTCACCAGATCTTCACAGTGATGAAGAGGGTACGTCTGCAATTACTCCATATAAAACTGTATCTCTAGTTGATAAAGTAACTTCTACAAGAGGTGCAATTGCTAGTGGTGGAACAGTTCTTGGATTTGCTCGTGTTAAAGGATTTGAACACGAATCAAATAACCTTGGGTCAAGTACACATTACCTAACTAAAGCTAGTGTAGATAACGCTGAATTTAAATTATATCTTTTTGATATTCGTATGATTACGAAACTAACAGTCAGTGCTGCCCCATCACCTTCTAACAATGTTCCTATCGGTGCAAAGATTACTGGTGTTAATAGTGGTGCAACTGGTTTTGTAACAACTGGTACTACAAGTACAACTATCAATCTTATTACAACTGTTGGTACATTCCAAACTGGTGAAAAAATACTTTCAACATCAAGTGCTGAGACTGACCAGATTGTAGAGAATTCTTCAAACGCTGATATTACTATTAGTGCAGTTACAGGTAGAGACTTTAGTGAAGTCAAACAAGTATTCATGGATGACCCACAAAGTGGTCAAGATTTTACTGCTAACCTTAAACTTTCAAACCAACTTAAACTTAGTGGTGTTGTAACAACAACTTCTGGCGACCCAACCGTAACTGGATTTGGTACGTCTTTCACTACAGAACTTAAAGCTGGTGATCATATTAACATTGACGGTGTTGGTGAGAAAATTGTTGCAAGTGTTACTAATGCTACAGAGTTAGAACTAACCACTAATGGTGGTACTGCACAAACTACAGTTGGTCTAACAAGATTGCGTGCTCAATTACAAGACCAAGAGAAAAACCTTTCTCTTAGAAAAGTAAGAAAAACAAATACAAAAACTTTAAAGACTGATGGTAATGGAAATGTTTCACAAACCTTTATTACTGTTCGTAAACAATTTATTAAAACATCAAACGGTTCTGGTATTATAACTTTCGGTGCTGCTACTGGTGAGACTTTCTCTGCAAAATCTAATGTAGATTATATTGCACAAGTATTGACTGCTGGTTCTGCAATCGGTGGTTCTGGTACAACAGCTGCTGCTGGTGATATTCTTAATCTCAACTCCACACTTGTTACTGCATTTACAATTTCTGGTAACTCACTTTCGATTACTGCCCCCGCTCTATTAGGTAGTGGTGCAGTTGTTAAGTTAGTTGCTACCGTAACAAGATCTGTGTCAGTTGAAAAAAGTAAAACTAAAAATGCTTCTCATCTTGTTCTTGTAGATAATGATGTTGCTGAATATGGTACATCTGCTAGACACAAAGATATCTCTCTTGGTCGTGGTGATGTTTATAAGTTACTCGCAGTATACGATTCGGAATCTGGTAGTAATCCAGTTATTCCACAATGGACACTTACAGGTGTGAGTGGAACATTCGTAAAGGGTGAGATTATTACTGGTGCAACTTCTGGTGTTACTGCAACAGTGGTTAATCCAACAACTCCACTTACTTTTGTACCAACAATTTCTACTGCAAATTTCACTTCTAGTGAAAAGATTACAGGTGGAACATCTGCCGCTACTGCAACTCTGGATACCTTTACTGCTGGTTCAAGAGATATTACATCTAGGTTTGAACTAGATAATGGACAAAGAGATAACTATTATGATGTCTCTAGAATAAGAAGAAAGGCTGGTCAAAGTGAACCCGCTGGTAAACTGTTAATCGTATGTCATTATTTTGACCACGGTACAGGTGATTTCTTTTCTGTAGATTCATATAGTTCAGTTGACTATAAAGAAATACCAGTTTATTCTGCTACTAGGGTTGACCCAGAGGTTAGAGAACCTACTGGTGAATATGACTTGCGTGATGCCTTTGACTTTAGACCAAAGGTTGCTAACTCTACTCAAACAACTTCTACTATTCAGAATCAAACTTGTTATAAAGTTACTGACTTTAGTTTTGACTTTACTAAGAGAACATTTAGTGGTGCTGGTGCATCTGAAATTCGTGTACCAAAAGATAATTCAAATATGTTATATGATTTTGAACATTATCTTGGTAGAATTGATTTACTTGCACTAACAGAAAATGGTCAGTTTAAGATTGTTTCGGGAACAGCTGCAGAAGATCCTGTCGCTCCCAAACCTTTAGAAAATGCAATGTTAATTGCTAAGTTAAACTTTAATCCATATATCTTGGATGAGTTTGATGCTTCTTTCACCAAGTCTGATAATAAAAGATACACCATGCGTGATATCGGTAAACTAGAAGCTCGTATTAATAATATCGAATATTACACTGCTCTCAATCTCTTAGAAAAAGATGCTCAGTCTTTAGAAGTAACTGACTCAGATGGACTTAATAGATTTAAGTCTGGATTCGTTGTAGACAACTTTGCTGGTCATGCTACTGGTGATGTTAAACATCCAGATTATCGTTGTGCAATTGATATGTCTGCTGGTGAACTTCGCCCAAAATATTTTATGAAGGGTGTTAAGTTGCTTGAAGAAAACTCAAACGATACTTCAAGAACACTAAACAATTATGCAAAAACTGGTGACTTGATTACGTTACCATATACTCATCAAATTGTAGCACAACAAGTTTACGCTTCTAGAGTTGAAAATCTTAACCCTGTACTTAACTTCTCATGGGCTGGTATCTGTACACTTTCACCATCTGGTGATGAGTGGTTTGAAACAGAACGTGCTCCAGATTTGGTTGTTAATAGAGAAGGTAACTTTGATACAATTCTTGCACAGAATAGGAATGCTCTTGGAACTATTTGGAATGCTTGGCAGACACAGTGGACAGGTGAAACTGTTATAGGAACAAATCAATTTAGAGATACTTCTTGGCAACGTGCTAGAAGACAAGTTCCATTTAGACCTGTTATTCAAAGAACTACGACTCAACAAACAGGTGTTGCTACTAGACAAGGTGTTCAAACAAATGTAATTGCACAGATTGATAGGGAATCCCAAGGTGATAGAATTATATCACGGGCAGTTATTCCTTTCATGCGTTCTGTAAATATTAGTTTCTCTGCTGTTGGTCTTAAACCTTTAACTAGAGTTTATCCATTCTTTGATAAGAATAATGTTACTTCACACACAACCCCAAATGGTGGTAGTGCTGGTGCTGCGTTGATATCAACTGCTAATGGTGACTTGAGTGGTACATTCTTAGTACCAGACCCAACTGTATCTGGTAACCCAAGATTTAGAACTGGTGAAAGGGTGTTTAGACTTACATCTTCTACAACTAATGATTCTACTACTGAACCAGAAACATTCTGTCAGGCAACATTCTCTGCTACAGGTATTCTTAATACTGTACAAGAAACTATCATTGCGACTCGTAATGCAAGAGTAGAAACTAGAACAGTTCAACAGACTCAAAATGTTGTTGGTCAAACAACAACTAGAGATGACGTTGTTGGTTGGTGGGATCCTCTTGCCCAATCCTTTATGCCACAGGCTGAAGGTGGTGAGTACATTACTAAGGTTGATGCATACTTCTCAACTAAAGATGCTAACATTCCAGTTACTTGTCAAATTAGAGAAATGCAAAATGGATATCCAACAACAAAGGTTCTTCCATTTGCCTCTAAGACACTTAATCCTAGTGGGGTTAGTTTGTCATCTAATGCTTCTGTTGCAACAACATTCATCTTTGATTCTCCTGTATATGTGAAGAATGGAACAGAATATTGTATCGTTCTTCAAACAGATTCAGACCAATATAAGGCATGGATTTCTAGAATGGGAGAACTTGATGTTGGTGGTACAAGGATGATATCAGAACAACCATATCTTGGTGTTCTTTTCAAATCACAAAACAATACTACTTGGACTGCATATGATTTTGAAGATTTGAAATTCACGTTATATCGTGCTAAATTCTCAACTGGTATTAATGGTGTAATGACTTTGGTTAACGAACCTCTTCCAGTTAAGAAACTAGAACCATCTTCAATAGAAACTTCAAATGGTAGTAATGTGGTCAAAGTTTATCATCGTGACCACGGTATGTATTCGACATCAAACAATGTGATTATTGCTGGTGTGGTTGCAAACGCTGGGTCTGCTGTAAATGGTATTCCAATCACAGAACTCAATGCTACTCATACTGCTATTTCAAATATTCAAATAGATTCTTATACAATCACAGTAAGTAGTAATGCTACTTCTACTGGAACTGCTGGTGGTAATAATGTTACTGCAACAGAAAATGCTCTGATAGATCAGTTGCAAACTCTTGTTCCAACTGTAGAACATCCAGATACTTCTCTGATTGCAAATATTAGAAGTACAAGTGGTACTTCACCTAGTGGAACTCAAACATCATTTAATTTACAGGCTGCTTCACAATCAGAAGTAATACCTATTAATGATGGTTATATTTTTGAAAATTCAAGATTGATTGCTTCTCCTATTAATGAAACTAATGAGTTATCTGGAAGTAAATCATTTAGACTTTCATTTACAATGGGAACAACAAAAGATAATCTGTCTCCTGTAATTGACCTTGATAGAAAATCAATTCTGACTGTAGCTAATAGGTTGGATAATGTGGATACATCTTCAGACGTATACCCAACAACATCGTATGTATCACCTAATGAACCAGATGGGGATAGTGGTGAAGCAGTTTATGTAACTCGTAAGGTTGCACTAAAAACTCCTGCTACATCAATCAAAGTAATATTTGATGCTGTAAGGTTTAATTCTTCTCAGATTCAAGTCATGTATAAAATACTTCGTTCAGATGATGCAAGTGATTTTGATGAATTGGGTTGGAGATACTTTAACACGGATGGAAGTCCAGACACTACAGTAAACGATTCAACTAATCAATATGATTTCCTTGAGAATACTCATAGTGTAGAAGACTTAGATGAATTCATTGCGTTCTCAATTAAGATTAGAATGCAAGGTACTAACTCTTCAGAAGTACCAAGAATAAAAGATCTTCGTGCTATTGCATTGGCGACATAAGATGGGTGATTTTTTAAAAGTTGAAGGACATGATGGACTAGTCAGAGACACCCATTCTAAAGCAATCATAAATACTAATGTAGGTGCATACGAGGCGGCTATCGCAAGGAAAAACATGGTAAAAAGACAAAAAGATGACTTGCGAAATGCAACTAGAGAAATAAATACTTTAAAATCAGAAATGCATGAAATTAAAGGTCTATTACTCCAACTAGTGGATAAAGAAAATGGCAGATAGAAGTGTAGCAGCATCCGATACCTTTGAGGTATTTAGAACCACATTTAATTCCCTTAGCACTGATGTTGGTGACATTGCTAATATCACTGGCGCTTCTGGAATCATTGCTTCTGCTTCTGACGTAATTGAGGCTGTAACTTTACTTAACACTGCTGTTGGTGGTTCAGACTTAGACGCTACTGCTGATACAGGTACTATTGCAATTGACTTAGATACTGAAGTACTGGCGGTTAGTGGTACTTCTAATCAGATTGTGACATCTGCTACAGGCAATGCAATAACAATTGGACTACCCAATGCTGTAACAATTTCTGGAACAATGACTGCTGGTAATCTACAAACTGCTGGTAATATAACAAACGGTTCTGTTAACTTGACATTTCCAGCAACAGGTGGAAATATATCAACAGAAGGATTTTCAATTGCCATTGGTGTGGCATTAGGATAATAAATAGGAACATAGGAAGAAAATAACATGGCTAATAATTTCGTAAACTCATTCACAAGTATTGTAACTGCTGGAGAGTATTATCAATCAAATGCAACTGATGCTAGTACAGGCCCACAAACAGTCTATACTGCGAATAATGGTTCTTCTGGTGTTAACTCAATTCTAATCGAACTGGATGCATCAAATACTGGTAACGCTTCAGTTGCTTTTTCAACTCTAATTCAAGATACAAGTTCAACACTAGGATCAATTACAAGTATTGTTTCATCTAGTGATGTTGCAACAGTAACAACTGGTTCTGCACATGGACTTAAAATTGGACAATATGTTAATGTAACAGGTTCAACTACAAACTATGTAAACGGTGTATATAAAGTTGCAAGTGTGCCAAGTACAACAACATTTACATACGCACAAAATGTTAATGCTGCTAACGGTACTGCCGCTGGTACGAAAGTAATTTTCAAAGCATTTCACATTGTTAAAGACGCTCCAATTCCAGCGGGCTCAACTCTAAAGGTTGTTGCTGGACAGAAGGTTGTTCTTAACTCTAACGACAAGGTAATTTCATATGCAAGTGCTGCTAACGTAGACGTACTTGCTGGTATTCTACAGGACGTAACATAAAATGTCATATATCGGTGTTCAAAACGTAAATCGTGTAACACCTAGTTTCGTAAAAGAGGATTTTGTCGGAACTGGTGCAACAGCAGACTTCACTTTAACTAATGAAGTGCCAGGTGGTGAAGAACAAAACATCATGGTTGTTTTGAATAACGTCATACAAGAACCTGTAGTTGCTTATACGATTGTGGATGATTCAAGTAATCTTCCAAAAATTCTAAGATTTTCTGCTAACCCAGCAGCTGCTGATTCAATCTATGTTATACATAGAGGGATTGGTTCTTATAATACTAAACCACCAGCTGGTTCAATTACTGCTACAGAATTAGATTCAAGTCTCAAGACTCTTGTTACTGATACCTTTACAGGTGACGGTTCTGATACAACATTTACAATGAGTGAAATACCACACGACATAAATTCTATTCTAGTTTTCGTTGACGGTATTCTTCAGAAGTCATCAACTAACTTTTCAATTAGTGGACAAGTTTTAACATTTACTGCTGCTCCAGATAGTTCTGCTGAGATTGAAGTAAGACACATGGGAATTCGTTCTGTACAAAGAAGGTCTACGGATTATGTCTGTGACACCTTTACAGGAAATGGTTCAGCAACTACACAAACATTAAGTAATGCCACTTCTGCTAATAACGCATTCGTATTTTACAATGGAATTGTACTCCAACCAGCAACTGATTATGCAATTAGTGGTTCAACTATAACATTTACATTCACACCGTTGAATGCATCAAACATAATGGTGAGGTATCAAATCTAATGGCAACTAACGCAAAAAATATCGCAGAACTTCTTAACACAGACACTACAGTTGCAGTTGGAGATCTTTCTGCATCTGGAACAAAGGACAATACCACATTTCTTCGTGGAGATAACTCTTTCCAAGTTGTTTCAGTAACACCTACTGCTGTTTCAGACCAAACAAACACATCTACTGGATACTTTGACATTCCAGCTGGAACTACTGCACAACGTCCAGGCAGTCCAGCAACTGGAATGGTGAGACATAATACAACTACTGGTACGACAGAAGAATATAGGAATGGTGCTTGGAGAACAATCTCTAATGTTTTTGAAGCAAGTGGTGGTACAATAACAAATCAAACTATTGGTGGAACACTTTATAAGGTTCATACCTTTCTTTCTTCTGGAACTTTTACCGTTTCATCTGGTGCTTCAAATGTAGAATATCTAGTTGTTGCTGGTGGTGGTTCTGGTGGTAATCAACACTCTGGTGGTGGTGGTGCTGGTGGTTTTAGAACTAATGTATCTGGAGCAACTTCTGGTGGTGGTGGTTCTGCTGAAGCAACATTGAATTTAAGTGGTGGTAATTATTCTGTAACTGTCGGTGCTGGTGGTGCAAGAAACTCAAATTTATCAAATGGTGGAGGCACAAGAGGTAATAATGGTGGTAATTCATCAATCGCTTTTTCATCTGCAATAACTTCAATTGGTGGTGGAAGAGGTGGTCGTTATTCTGGTGTCAATGGTGAAGCTGGTGGTTCTGGCGGCGGAGGCGGTTCTGATTCTGGTACTGGTGGAGCTGGTACATCAAACCAAGGATATGCTGGTGGAAATGCTTCTGCTCACGGTTCTTCTGGTGGAGGCGGAGCCGGCGGCGGTGGTGCCGCTGCTGTCGGTGCAAACGCTGGTGGTGGAACTGGTGACGGTGGTGTAGGTGTACAATCTACTATTGACGGAACTACATACTATTACGCTGGAGGCGGTGGTGGTGCAAGAGTTATTAACACTGGACTAAATGGTTCTCGCTCTGGAAACGGTGGTGCCGGAGGCGCCGGTGGAGGCGGAGATGGTTCTTCTTCTAATGCTAGTGGTGGAGTTGGTGGTGCTGGTAGAAACGCTGGTGCTAACGGTCTTCCTGCTTCTGGAGCTGGAAATGGTGCTGGGGCATCGCCTGGTGGTAACGCTGGAGCAAACACTGGAGGCGGTGGTGGTTCTGCTGGACGATATGACTCCTATGCTGGAAATGGTGGTTCTGGAATAGTAATTATTAGGTATGAGGTATAAGATATGTCACATTTTGCAAAAGTATTAGACGGTAAAGTATTAGATGTAATTGTTGCAGAACAAGATTTCATTGATAGTTATGTGGACACTGTGCCTGGCGAGTGGATACAAACTTCATATAATACATTAGGTAACAAACATCTATTAGATGGAACTCCTTTAAGAAAAAACTATGCTGTAATCGGTGGTAATTATGATGAAAAGGGAGATTTCTTTTATGATGCACAACCCTTTCCAAGTTGGACACTAAACAAAACTACTGGATTATGGGAAGCTCCAAAAACTCTTCCAAGTGGTGATAAAAATTATACATGGAATGAAGAAGACCAATCTTGGGATGAAGATGCCGATTACAAGGTCTAATAAATAAAGAGCATAGGAAAAAATAAATGCCAATTTCAAAAATTAATACAAAAGGATTAGGTGATAGTTCTGTAACCGCTGGCAAGATTGATGACGGTGCAGTTGTTACTG
>Ga0209634_1002886_pt1 | contig 11886 bp, 10 predicted proteins | sample LinPmetageLP40_FD_184043 | JGI IMG/M metagenome (GOLD analysis project Ga0209634, IMG submission 184043) | Marine viral communities from the Pacific Ocean - LP-40 (SPAdes) (version 2) | ecosystem: Environmental > Aquatic > Marine > Oceanic | place: Pacific Ocean | collected 2010-08-26 | reverse complement strand
CTGAATGAAACCACAGTTGACAAAACAACAGAATGAATGCATGTGGCATTTGTTGAATGATGACAAGACAACTGAAGTCTTGTTTGGTGGTGGTGCAGGTGGTGGAAAATCATTCATCCTTTGTGCGTATGCAATCACTATGTGTTTGAAGTATGAAGGTATCAGAGGTTTGATTGGTCGCAGCAAACTCGATACTTTGAAGAAGACAACATTGAACACATTTTTTGATGTCTGTGGTCAATGGGGTTTGGTTAGTGGTGAACACTACACATTCAACGGACAATCAAACATCATTTCATTTTACAATGGATCAGAAATCATTTTGAAAGATTTGTTTCTTTATCCATCAGACAGGAATTTTGATTCACTTGGTTCACTTGAAATCACATTTGCTTGTGTTGATGAATGCAACATGATAGTGCAGAAAGGTGTGCAGGTTCTTGCATCAAGGATTAGATACAAACTTGACCAATTCAATCTTGTTCCAAAAATATTGATGACATGCAATCCTGCAAAGAATTGGGTATATTCTGATTTTTACAGACCATGGAAAGATGACAATCTTCCAAATCACAGGAAGTTCATTCAGACATTGGTTGATGACAATCCATTTGTGTCAAGACATTACAAAGACCAATTGAACAAGTTGGACATAGTGTCAAAACAAAGGTTGTTGTTTGGTGATTGGGAATTTGATGAAACCAAAGATTCATTGATTGAATTCAATTCAATTTCACACATGTTCAATTTCACAGAAAAGTCAAGTGGTGAAATGTTCATCAGTTGTGATGTTGCAAGATATGGTGCAGATAAAACTGTGGTGATGCTATGGAAAGAACTATCAGTCAAGAAGATTGTTGTTCTTGAAAAGTCATCAGTTGTTGAGGTTGCACAATTGGTTCAGGATTTGATGAATGAATTCAGTGTCAGAAGTTCCAATGTTGTGATTGATTCAGATGGTGTTGGTGGTGGTGTTTCAGACCTTTTGAAAGGAACAAAATCCTTTGTTAATAATGCAAGACCATTGATGAACCAAAACTTCAACAACATCAAGTCACAATGTTTCTTCAAACTTGCAGACTTAATCAATGCAGGTGAATTGTCTGTGAATTGTCCTGATTCAAGAATTCAACAATTGATTGTTGATGAATTGTCAGTGATTAAAAGAAAGGATATTGACAAAGATGGAAAGATGCAAATCATTCCAAAAGACCAAATGAAGGATTTGATTGGAAGGTCACCTGACTTTGCAGATTGTTTGATGATGCGAATGTTTTTTGAATTGAATCCAAATGTTGGAAAATACTTTGTTCAATAGGAACAAACTAAAAATTGATTTTTTATATTTAAAAAAAAGAAATGAAGACAATCACAATCACAGACAATGACAAGGTGTTCAATTACACAATTCCTGAAACCTGGAAACAAGTGTCATTGGCACAATATCAGAAACTGATGTCAGTTGAAATGGATGAAATGACTGAACAACAATTGATGTTTCATTTGATTGAATCATTGATTGAAATTCCATCACAAAAGATTGTGGATTTGAAGAAGTCAGATGTTGAAGAAGTGTTTAAGCATTTAATGGAACTTGCACAATCTAAACCATCAGAACATTTGAATTTGATTGTTGAAATTGATGGTGTTGAATATGGATTCAATTCAAAGCTTTCAGACATCACCATTGGTGAATTTGGTGATTTGGACACATACCTTCAAGATGGTTTCAAGAACCTTGACAAAGTGATGTCAATCCTTTACAGACCTATCGTTGACAAGGACAAGAAATCATTCAGAGTTGAAAAATATGACTTTGACAAATGTGATGAAAGAACAGAATTGTTCAAAAACAAAATGTCAATTGATTCAATTTATGGATGTCTGTGTTTTTTTTTGAATTTAGGTCAAGAATATACACTGACTTCAATCCATTATTTGAAGAAACAAAACAAGAAAAAGGAATCAAAACAGATGAAGAAAGTTTTGGACAAAAGTGGGGTTGGTACGCAATCCTTTACAAATTGACAGATGGTGAATTTTTAAAATTGGAAAATGTAATTGAAAGACCATTGACAGAATGTTTGACATGGCTTTCATTTCAAAAAGATATTGAAACAATAAAACAATAGAAATGGCAACAAGTGTAATCACATACAATCAAATCCTTGCAGTTTGGAAACAGATTGCAGAAAATCATCAACAAGTCAAGACATTCACAATCGGTGATATTTTTGAAGTGGATGCAAACACTGTGGTCTTTCCACAAGTCCATCTAATCACAGAACAGGCATCAATTTCACAACATGAATTGACCTATACATTCAAGTTGATTGCAATGGATTTGGTTGAACCTGATGAATCAAATGAAATTGAAGTGTTGTCAGATTGTTTGCAATACATTCAAGACTTTGTTGCAGTGTGGAAAAATGGTGTGACAAGTGCATCACCATCATTCACAATTGATTCACAAGATTACAGAATCAGTGAAAATGTTTCTTGCAATCCATTCACAGAAAGATTTGACACAAGGGTTTCAGGATGGGTTGGTGATTTTTCAATCACAGTTGATTATAGTGCAAATGCTTGTGTTGTTCCAATTGATTGATTTATTAATTGATTGTCAATGATTTAAGCAAAACACTTGACATCAATTTGACATCAATTTGACATCAATTTGACACATACAAGAATGAAAAGAATGGTAAAAAATAATTATATATAGTGAAGGCATTAATTAGGACAGAAAAGGTTTTGAATTTATTCGCAAAAAAAGTGGTGAAAGATGCACAAAGCGAATTGGCAAGACAAGGAAAGAACACTTCAGGTGAACTTTCACAGTCACTTGGGTACACTATCACCAAAAATCAAAATGGTGGTCTGTCGCTTGAGTTTATTGGCTCTAATTATGCAAGATTTGTTGACCAAGGAATGCAAGGAAAATTCAGTTCTGCAAAAGCACCAAATTCACCATATAGATTTGGAAGTGGTTCTGCAAGTGGTTCTTGGAAATCATTCACTGCATCACTTGACAAATGGATTGTTAAAAAAGGTCTTGCAGGAATTCGTGATGAAAAAGGAAGATTTGTTTCAAGGAAGTCATTGCGTTTTTTGATTCAAAGGTCTATTTATCTGTATGGTGTAAAGCCATCATTCTTCTTTTCTAATCCATTAGAAGTTGCCAAAAGTGGCTTGACAAAGAAAATTGGAAAAGCATTCATGGAAGATGCAATTGATTTCTTGGAACAAATGAACAAAACAAAATCAAAAAAATAAAAAAATGGCAATATCAATTCAAAGGAATCCATACACAAACAACATGTTGAATCTATTCAATAGGGTTGCACCTGTGTTCACACCATGTGTTTATGTGTTAAGTTCAGACAATGCTGCAGAAATAAATTTCAAATATGTTGCAGATGTTTACATCAAAGGTGATTTCAAGGTCAGATTGAATTTTTCACAGAACACATCAGGTCGTGGAATCATTGATGTTCAACAAATCATTCAAGACTATTGCAAAGCACAAGTCAGTGGATACAGGAATGGTGTGAATCAATCAGGTTCATCAAAAAAAGCAAATGTTTCATCTGTTACTGTTCAACATTCAATTCATCAAATTGACAAGTGGTCAAGAAATGACAACACAATGATTGACATTCAATTGAAGTTTGGTGAATCATTTTCAACTGCAGTTGGATTTCCTCCTATCACATACACAGGAATCGGTGCTGCAAAAAATACCCCAGGCGAACCTGCAAAAGAAGGGTTGGAATTGCAAGTTTTCAATTCTGCACTTTGGCAATTCAAAGACCTACAAAGAAACAATGACACACTTGAATCATACTATTTGACTGCAGGAAACAAAAATCTTCTTTCAACTTTAGATTCAACAATCAAAAGAAAAATCAGACTTGGTGACTATCACACAATTGCAATGTTCAATGGAACAAATCGTGCAAGTGTCACATCATTGACAGACAGAGTGAATTTCAAATTCTTTGATTCAGGTGGAAATCAATTGTTGTACAATCAGATTTTGAACACTGACAATTTTGGTGGTTCACCATACTCAACAACATCAAACAATGGTGTTGAAAATCTTTTGTTTTTGGGTTGTGGAACAAAAAACTTCACCAATCACAGTCTGAATCCAATTCCTGCAGCAACTTCTTACTATACAGTGCAAGTTGTTCAGGGTGGTGCAGGAAGGTCAAAAACATACACATTTGAAATTGACAATTGTGATGAAGACACAGAAAGATTCAACACCTTCAGACTTGGTTGGTTGAATTCACTTGGTGGTTTTGATTACTACAATTTCACAATGAAGAATGAAAAATCATTTGATTTTGACAGACAAACATTCATGAAGACTGTTGGAACTTGGCAAAATTTGAACTACACATTTGAACAAGGTGACCATGGTGTCAAAGACTTGAATGTTGATGCAGTTCAGAAATTGAATCTGCAGACAGATTGGTTGGTTGATGGTGAAGTTGAAATGATGCGTGAATGTTTCATGTCACCAATGGTGTGGATGTTGGAAGGTGAAGATGTTTTTCCTGTCAATGTACAATCAACAAATTTCATTGAATACAATCAAAAGAATGACAAGGTTTTCCAATATGAATTGGATGTCACATTCAGTCACAAACACAGAATTCAAAACGGATAAGAATGAACAGATTAATTGCATACCAACAAGAATCATCATCCAATGTTGCCAAAGACAGTTTTTTTGAAAATAGTGGTGTTCCATTGGTTGCACCTGCATATTGGTTGACAACATGGACAAGGGATGTTTCAGATGCATCTGTCACAAGTCCTGCACTTTCAAACATCATCAATCCAATCACAGGTGTCACTGCACCAACAGTCAGATTCACAGGTGCAGCACTTGAAACTTCCAAAATCTATCAAACTGTTGCAACTGAAGTTGGAAAATTGTATCAAGTCAAATTCATGGTTTCAAATATCACACCATTGAATGTGAATCCTGCAACATTCACAATTGGATTGAACAATCAAACAGTTCAAATTGTTCCTTCAATTGGTGAAAACATTGTCAACTTTATTGCAACACAACCATCAAGTGCATTGATTCTTGAAATGGGTGCATTGTCAGTTCAGCAAATATATGTTGACAGTATTGAATTGATTGAATTGAAACAATATGAAATTGACCTTTTTGATGATGAAGAAATTGTTTTGACAAAAGAAATTGATGACATCAAAGACATTTCTTCAAAAAATTCAGGTTATTCAAAAAGCTTTTCTTTGCCATCATCAAAATCAAACAATGATTTCTTCAAACATTTCTATTCATTGGACGATGCAGGAAATTGGAATCCTTATGAAAAAGCACAAGCAATTCTGATTGCTGAAGGTGTTGAAGTGTTCAATGGTTTCTTGAAAATTGATGATGTTCTAAAAAAAGACACTTCTTCAATTTACAATGTGACACTTTTTGAACAACTTGCAGATTTGAAAACAAATCTTGAAGGAAAAACATTTCTTGACATTGGTTTTTCTGAATTGTCACATCCATACACAAAACCAATCATTGAAGCATCATGGACACAACCAATTGAAGGTGCAATAATTTATCCAATGGTGAATTGGATTGGTGGTTTTGATGGTCAATGGAACAACATCCATTTGAACAATTTTTCAGATGCATTCAGACCTTGGATAAACATCAAATGGATTTGGGACAAGATATTTGAAGAATCAGGTTTCACTTATGAATCAACATTCATTCAAACTAATGAATTCACAAAGTTGCACATGGATTGGAATTTTGGTGACACATTTTTGATGTTTGGTGGTGGTGAAAATGACACTGGAAAATTCCATGTTGACACAGACATTGCAAACCTATTTTCAGGAACAAGCATTCCTTCATATTTCTTGACAGTTCCATTCACTGAAATTGAACAAACACAAGGTGTGGATGGTTTTTCTTCTGACTTCTTCAACTTAACTTCTGACACTTACACTGCAACTGCAGACAATCAGTCTGTGAATGTCAGTTTCAGTTCATTCATTGAAAGGAATGATTTGGGAACATTGTTAGAACCTGATGTTGAAGTGATGATTGAAACAAATTCAACTGTTGCAGGTTCAACACCAACACAAGTGTTTTTCTTTTCAGGTGCAAATCAATATTCAGGAAATGCAGTCGGATTTTTGCAACAAGCAGATGGAACACAGACAACATTCTATGACTACCTAAAACTTCAAGGTTCTGCAACATTCACATTGAATGCAGGTGAAACAATAGTCATCAAAATCAGAAGGGCAAATGCAAACAACAACATTCTGCACATTGGTTGGTTCAGGGCAAGGTTTGAAGTGGAAGGTGGCACAGTGTACAATCCTGCAACACATGAAGACAGGATGAAAATCAAACAATTTGATTTCATCAAAGCTTTGACACAAATGTTCAATTTTGTGATGATACCTGACAAGACAAATTCAACACATTTGTTGATTGAACCTGCAGTTGATTATTATGGAAGTGGTGGAACAAAGGATTGGACAGAAAAGATTGACATGTCTGAAATCAAATTGACACCACATGAAGTTGCAAAACAATACAGATTCAAGATGCAGCATGATGACAAGGATTTCAATCTTGTCAACTACAAAGAAAACAATGTCAGAGAATATGGTGAACACATAAAGATCCACAATTTTGATGTGATTTCAGAAGAAATTGAAGTTCATGAAAATGTTCTTTTTGCACCAACTTACATGGCATATTCAAATGGAATGGTGATTCCACAAATCTTTGGTGAAAAGGATGGTGAATATGTGAATATCTCAAACAAACCAAGAATTTTATATTTCAATGGAATTCAAAACATTCCAAACTACACATCAGAACTTGAAAATGGTGGTTCTTTCAACAACACAACTGTTGGAATGATTCAATCATACAATGAATTTTTCAACAGTTCAAACAGTGTTCAGGTTGACTATGGTCAGAGCATTGAATATGGACAAGGTCAAGTGTTGCCATACAAAACACTGTTCTTTCAGTATCATCAAGATATTGTCAGACAATTGACTGAAAAAGAATCAAGAATTCTTGAAGTCAAAGCAGACTTGACACCAACTGACATGCATGAATTCAATTTCAATGAAACAATATTCATTGAAAATCAACTTTACAGAGTAAATTCAATTGAATATAACACAACAAAAGGTGAATTGTCAACACTTGAATTGATAAAACTTGGAAACAACAGTTCTTTTGAATCAGGAAAAGGTGAATGTGATTTGTCTGTCAATGCTTATGGTCTTGATGGAACTGTTTTCTTTGTTGATGCAAGTGGAAATGCAGCACTTCCAAATGAAGCATGTTGTGAACAAGCAGGTTTGAATTGGATGGGTGACAGTCATCCTTGGTGTTCTTGGAAAGAAATTTCACACAGTCATGGTCATGGTCATGGAAACCATGGAAATGGAATCAATCACAATTGGCATTGGAATGGTGGTCATTCTGTTGTAATTGGTCACAAAAAGACAAATGGTTTTGGACATGGAACACAAAATTCTTTGATTGTAGGAAACAAAAATGTTGCACAATCAAACACAAAAAATCTTGCAATTATTGGAGAATTGAACAAACTTGGTGATTCAATAGAAAACACACTTGTGGTTGGAAAGAACAACAAGGTTGATGACTATATCACAGGAACATCAATTTCCAGGAACATCAAAAATTCAGTCATTGTTGGTGAAAATGGATTTGCACAAGCACCAAATTCAATGGTTCTTTCTGTTGGTTCAGAAACAATCAAATCACAATCACAGGTCACAACTGTTTTGTATAAGGGACAAACAACTGATGATGTCAGAACACCAATTTTCATGAATGGAATTGCAAATTCACAGTTCTTTTCAGGAACAAAAACAGTTCTTGGAATTCGTGCAGATGTCATTGGTGTCAGAAAAGATGCAGGTTCATATTTCGGTCACATTTTAAGGGAAACAATTGATGCATCATTTTCAGAAATGAACAATGGTTTAAGAATTAATGACAGACAGAATGTTGTGTCACAACAAAAAAATCACACTGCAGGATGGGACATTGAAATCAAAGCAAATGTTTCAACCAATGAAGTGATTGTTGAAGTAAAAGGTGAAAGAAGTGCAACCATTGATTGGATTGCAACACTATACATCACACAAATATCAATATAAAAAATATGAATGAATTTGAAATTATAGGAAAATCAATGCAGTCAATGATGAAGGTCATGAAATCTTCACTTGCAATGATGACACAAATGAAGTTAAAAACAGAACACAACAAGATTGTTCTTGGTGAATTCTACAAAAAACCAAAAAGATGGCAGAAAAGCAAACACTAAATATTGACATTGTTGTCAATGATGGAAAAGCAAAACAATCACTTGACAAAGTAACAAAATCAACAGGTGATTTGAACAAAGAATCACAACAATCACTTGACAATTTTGGTGCATTTGGTTTGACACTTGGTGGTGTGAAAACTGCATTTGCAAAAATTATTCCAACATCAAAACTTTTATTCAAGTCATTGAAAATGGGTTTGATTTCAACAGGAATTGGTGCATTTGTTGTTATCATTGGTTCACTTGTTTCATACTTTACAAACACACAAAAAGGTGCAGACAAACTTGCAGTTGTGTTTGCAGGTCTTGGAACTGCAGTTGCAGTCATTACAGACAGAATTTCACAATTTGGAAGTGCAGTCACACAATTCTTTTCAGGTGACTTCAAAGGTGCTGCAGAAACAGTCAAAGGTGTTGTTTCAGGAATAGGTGAAGAAATAAAAAATGAAGTTGCAGCAATCACAGAAATCACAAAAAGAGTTCAGGAATTGCGAGATGTTGAAAGAGATTTTGGTGTTGAAAGAGCAAAGACAAATCAAGAAATTGCAAAAGCAAGACTTCTTGCAGAAGATGAAAATCTGACACTTCAAGAAAGAATCAAACATCTTGAAACTGCAAACAAATTGGAACTTCAAACAACTGCAGATGCAATCAAACTTGCAGAAGAAAAACTACTTTTGAAACAACAAGAAGTTGGTCTTGGTGAATCAATGGCAGAAGACCTTGATGAAGTTGCACAATTAGAAATTGCACTGATTGACCTGCAAACACAATCATTCAGCACAAGAAAAAGACTTGCAACAGGAATTGAAACATTGAGAGTTGAACAAAGAACTGAAGAAAAAGCAAGGGAAACAGAAAGATTGAAGGCAATTGAAGATGAAACAAAAGCTGAAGAAAAAGCAGCACAAGAACTTCAAAAAATCAATGAGAAAAAACTTGCAGATGACCAAAAACTTGCAGAACAACAAAAACTGATTGACCAACAAAGACTTGCAGATGCAGTCACACTTGCACAAGCAGAACAATCACTGAATGATGCAACATTCAATGCAATTTCAACAGGTATCACATCACTTTCAGGTGTTTTGAAAAAAGGTTCACAGGCACAAAAAGGTGCAGCACTTTTTCAAATTGGTGTGGACACTGCAAAAGCAATTTCAACACTTGTTTCAGGTTCTGAAATAGCAGCAGCCCAATTTGCTGCAGCAACTGGACCTGCAGCACCATTCACTTATGCAGCAACAAAGATTTCACTTTATGCATCAGGTCTTGCAGGAATACTTGGAAACATTTCACAAGCAAAACAACTTCTTTCATCAGAACCTGCATTTGCAAGTGGTGGGATGGTTGGTGGTTATGGTTCAGGAACATCAGATTCTGTTTCTGCAAGACTTTCAAAAGGTGAATCAGTTATCAATGCAAGGTCAACATCAATGTTTCAACCATTATTGTCTGCAATGAATGTTGCAGGTGGTGGTGTTGGATTTGCAAGGGGTGGTGTTGCAGGTGGTTCATCTATTCCAACCAATGCAAGTGCATTCATGTCACCTGTCAAGACATTTGTTGTGACTGATGAAATGACAAATTCACAAAATCAACTTGCATCAATTAGAAGAAAAGCGACATTTTAATAAATAATATATTTAAAAGAAAATAATCATGGACAAAAAACCATTCAAAATTGTTGAATTAGTAATTGATGAAGAAAATGAAGATGTGTCAATTGATGCAATCAGTCTTGTGACTGAACCTGCAATCATGGTTGATTTTCTTTATTTCAATAAACAAAAAAAATCAAATGTTTGTCTTGCAAAATTAGATGAAGAACAACAGATGTTGGTTTCACCTGCATTGATTCCAAACAAACAGATTTTCAGAGTTGGTCAAGATGGTCAGGAATACTATGTGTATTTTTCAAAAGAAACTGTCAGAAAATCTGCACATTCTTATTTAAAATATCAGAACAACCACAATGCGACCATTCAACATGAATCAAAGGTTTCAGGTGTTTTCACAGTGGAATCTTGGATTGTTGAAGACAAGGAAAATGACAAGTCAACAAAGTATGGTTTTGATGTTCCTGAAGGCACATGGATGGTTGCAATGAAGATTGAAAATGATGAAGTGATTCAAGGCATCAAAGATGGTGTTTTGAAAGGTCTATCAATTGAAGGTTTCTTTGTTGACAAGATGCAAAAGATGTCAAGTGAAAAGATGGAACAGATTGGTGAAATGGATGGTTTTCCAATATTTGACACCAAAGAATCTGCAACAGAATATGCAAAGACAATTGGTTGTGATGGTTACCATTCACACATTCTTGATGATGGATCAGAAGTCTTCATGCCATGCACAGACCATGAAGTTCTTGATGCATTGGTTGAATTGATTGAAGAAGAAGAAATGAAAGACATCTTGATGGAAAAACATGAATTTGCATCTTACACAAATTATCCAAAAGGTGCATCTGCAAATGCAGAAAAAGGAATGATGGAAAATGAAGAAAGAGGAAACAAATGTGCAACGCAAACAGGAAAAATTCGTGCATCACAATTGGCAGCAAGAAAACCGATTTCCTACAAAACTGTCAAAAGGGTTTATTCATATTTGAAAAGGGCAAAGACTTATGATTCAGGAAATTGGAATGATTGTGGAACAATATCATTTGCACTTTGGGGTGGTGATGTCATGTTGAGGTGGTCAGAAAAAATCATCAAACAAGAAGAAAACAAAACAAAATAATTTAATTTATATTTAAAAGAAAAAGCAAAATCATGGATTTGAAAGACAGATTAAAAATGATGCTTGGAATTGAAGAAAACACTGAAGAAGTGACTTTGATGTTACAAGCAAGACTTGAAGATGGAACAATCATTTCATCAGATGCAGAAGAAATGGCAACAGGTATTGTCATCAATGTTGTTGCAGAAGATGGTTCAGTTTTTCCATTGGCTGAAGGGAACTATATCTTGGAAGATGGTGGTGAATTCAGTGTTGATTCTGAAGGTGTTGTTCTTGAATACAATCCATCAGAAGAAATTGATGAAGTGACTGAAGAAGATGCAACAGATGAAGATGTTGTTGCTGAAGAAGATTCAGAAGAAGTTGCAATGTCAGAAAATTCTGAAATTATTGATGCAGTTGGAATGGTAATGAAAGAACTTCTTGAAGAAGTAAAGAAAGACCTTGAAAATTTGCGTTCTGAATTTGATTCAATGCAGTCTGAAAAGATTGGTTTGGAATATCAAGTTGAATCAGTAGAAAAAGAAAAAGAAGAACTTGCAAAACAAGTTGTTGAATTGAGTGCAGAACCATCTGCAGAACCAATCAAAACATCAAAATTTGCAAAGGATTCAAATGTAAAAATGAATAACAACAAACCTTCAAAAATGGAATGGTCAAACATGACTACTAAAGAAAGGGTTTCTTGGAATTTATCAAATATCAATAAATAAATTAACTAACTAAAAAAAAAATTATTATGGCAGGATTAGTC
>Ga0209634_1002885_pt1 | contig 11887 bp, 8 predicted proteins | sample LinPmetageLP40_FD_184043 | JGI IMG/M metagenome (GOLD analysis project Ga0209634, IMG submission 184043) | Marine viral communities from the Pacific Ocean - LP-40 (SPAdes) (version 2) | ecosystem: Environmental > Aquatic > Marine > Oceanic | place: Pacific Ocean | collected 2010-08-26 | reverse complement strand
ACAGGTAACTTTACTCCTGTTACCCCTGAATAGATAAATCAACATGGAAATGGTATCACCTTACATTGTTTGGAATGTTCTCATAACTTTAGTGTTAGCTCCAATCTGGTTTCAGATTAGACAAAACTCTTCAGAACTAAGAAGACAAGACATCTTGTTAAACAAAACACGAGAAGAGATTGCAAAAGACTACGTAACAAAAACAGAACTTCGAGACGACATGGGATTACTCATGGATAGAATAGATAAAATTGGTGAAAAGCTTGACAAACTCTTTGAAGTCAAGTAAAATAGGTATATAACAATGAATAAAATAAAAGATAAATTACAACAACGAGCTAAATTTGCTAGAGGAAAAGTTGTAATAGATAGAGAAACTGGTGAAGCTATAGAGTTACCAACTCCTAAACCTAAAGTACCTGTAAGAGCACCAACTCCTGCACCAACACCAGCACCTACTCCTGCACCTACTCCTGCACCTGCACCAACACCAAGTAGTCTACCACCGAGTATAGACCCCAGAGCAGTAGCAGCAAACCCAGAAGGTTATCAACAAATGTTAGAGGGTGCTAGAGCACAAGAAACAGCAGTTCCCGGTTCTACTTTTTTGTCTAATCAACAAGTTGGAGAAGCAACACCAGCTCCAACAGCAGCTCCAACCCCATCTCCGATTACAACAACCTCAACTTTACCTGAAGTAAGAAGCGTGGGAACACCTGTTACCTTACCAAGCACATCTGGATCAAATACAAGAGATAGTGAAAATTTACAAACAGACCCTGTTTACATTCCTGACTTTGACCGAGGAGGTCCGGGAGCAGGAGGTCCGGGAGGAATTCCCGGTTACACGCCACCCGGAGGTGGTCCAAATTACGGTTTAACTCCTGAACAAATAGCTGCAAATAAAGCAGCAGCTGAAGCTGCAAAAGCAGCAGCAATAAAAGCAGCAGAAGACGCAGTTCGTTTTCAAACAGAAAGAGCTGAAAGAATTAATCAAACAGCTACAGACGCTCAACAAATAGCTTCAGGCGTAATACCAGATAATATTCCAACTATTCCTATTCCAACTTCAATTGATAGGACAGACACAGAAATAACTCCAGAACAAGCAGATTCTTTACAGATGAAAGCTACAAAAGAAGCTCAAGCTGCTACTGTTGGGGCTGTGTCTGCAGAACAAGTATCAATAATTGATTCTGTTTCTACAGCTGCACAACCTCAACCTTTTGAAGTTGCTACTATGGATGCAGCAGATATAGCTAAAGTTCCTGAAACTGCTGTAGTAGAAGCTGCTGCAGGGTCAGTGTCTCCGGAAATTTCAAACACATTAGCTAAAGCTGCTGGAGTTGAAACAACTTCTAGTATAAATGCTGCTGAAGTTGAAATTATAGAAGGGGCTTTACAAGAAAGAGTTATTGGAACTATTAGCCCTGAAGCAAAAGCTACTGCTGCTAAAGTTGCTGGTACTACACTTGCTAAAATAACAAGAGCTAAAAAACAATTACGTAATGCTGGATTAAGTGAAGAAGATATTATAGAACTAGGTAATGATCCAGAAGCATTAGAAGTTAGACTTACAGATTTTACAGAAGAACAAAGAGGTATAGTTGAAGGGCTTCCTGAAGAAGCTTTAGTATCTAATCAAATAGATACTTTATTAAAAGGCATTGAAGAAGGTGAGATTCCTACATGGGCTAGTCCTGCTGTTGCTAGTGTTGAAGCTATGTTAGCTCAACGTGGTATGTCAGCATCTACGGTAGGTAGAGACGCTTTGCTCAATGCTATTATAACTTCAGCATTACCCATAGCTCAATCAAACGCTCAAGCTATACAAACAAGTGTAACACAACAAAAATCTATTGAAGCAACTAACGCTTTAAAAGATGCAGAGATGGGACAACAAACAGCTTTGTTTAATTCTCAAAATGTTTTTAACATGGACATGGCTCAGTTTAGTGCTGACCAACAAAGAGCTGTTAACAACAGTAAGTTTTTACAGACTGCTAGTCTTCAAAATGCTACAATGGAACAACAAGGTGTTTTACAAGATGCTGTGTTAATGTCGCAAAGAAACTTAGCAGAAGCTGATCAAAATACAAAGTTTGGTATTCAAAATGCTCAAGCATTCTTAGCAATGGATTTACAAAATTTAAATAATAATCAACAAGCTAATATTTTAAAAGCTCAACAGATACAACAAAGCCTGTTAAGCAATCAAGCTGCATCAAACGCAGCATTACAATTTAATGCTACCAGTGAGAACCAAGTTAATCAATTTATGACAAGTGTTAAAGCTCAAACAGATCAGTTTAATTCTTCTCAAAATAATGCTATGAAACAGTTTAATACTACTCAAGTTAATTCTGCAGAAGCTAGAAGAGTTGCTAATGAATTTGAAGCTGCTAAATTAGATGCACAAATGGAAACACAAATAGATCAATTTAATGCAGAAGTAGAATCAAGAAGAGAACAATTTAATGTTACTAATGCTACACAAATAGCACAATCAAATGTAGCATGGAGAAGACAAGCAAACACAGCAGAAACTGCAGCACTAAATGCTGTTGCACAACAAAATGCACAAAATGCTTTTGGATTAACAACTGCTGCACAAAACTTTTTATGGCAAGAACTTCGTGATGAAGCTGATTATATTTTTAAACGCTGGGATAATGATGAACAACGTAAAGCTTCTTTGATGATTGCAGCTTTAGGAAATGAAGGAGCTACAGCTAAGAATAGTAGTTGGAGTGGAAATTTAACAGCGATAACACAACTAGTAAATGGTTGGTTAAACTAGGAAATATTATGGGTAAATTAAGAAAAATAGGTAGTAAAATAGCAGGTGCTTTTCGTAAAGTAGGACGTAAACTTAAAAAAGGTTTAGGTAAAATAGCCAAAGCTTTTGGTAAGTTAGGTCCACTTGGAAGTCTTGCAATGTCTTTTATACTTCCGGGTATAGGAGGAGCAATAAGTAATTGGTTAACCACAGGACCAATGGGTAGTTTTTTTACAACAGTTTTTGATGGTGTTTCTAAAGCCGGTAAGTTTTTAAAAGATGGCGTTGGTAGAGTTTTTAATAGAGTTACTGATGCTATTGAAGTAGGAATGAACACAGTTAGTAAACCTTTTATGCAAGAAGGGGCTAGAGGAGCAGGTAGTGCTTTTAGAGATTTTGTAAGTGATGTTACTGGTGGGTTTGTTGAAAAATCTACTATAGATTTAAAAGATGACATGGGAAATATACTAACTGATTCAAACCCCTTTACTAAAGATGAGTTTATTAAAGACATGTCACCTGAAGATTTAACAAATTTACAAGATCGTAATAAATTTTTAAGAGATGTAAAGAAATTTGAAACAAGAGAACTTGAAGGTTTAACTAAAAAAAGTACAGACACTGGGTTTGAGTATTACAAAACTGGAGAAGATGGTAAATTATTAGATAAACCTTTTAAAACAATTACAGATACATCTTCTGAATCATACTTAGCTGCAGCTAAAAAGAAAATTGAAGAGCAAGGAGATGGTTATAGTATACTTGATGGTAACCAAGAAGATCAAAGTTTTAGAAAATTTGTAAGTGGTAGTAAAGAAGCAGGTGTTTACAAAAAAATAGCACCTGTAAGTGCATATGGTACTGCAATAATTCAAAACGAAAATGACATAGCTAATTATAATCAAAGTGTAAAAGAACAACAATCAGATTATTTTAGTGGTTATGCTCAAAGTTTTTTAAACAGTGGAACTAATCAACAATTTGGTGGTTCAGTTCAACAAAGTTTTGTAGATGTTTCTAAGTTTCAACAATCAAATAATCTTACTGAAGACTGGTTAAAAACTGTTTACGGTAATATAAATATACCAACTGACCCTACTCAAGCTTTATTACTTGCTCAACAAGCAAACCCTTATGGGTTTCAACTTACTGACATATATAATACATAGGAATAAAATATGAACAATCCAAACTCAATAGCAAAAAAAGCTGAACCTTTTTTGTTTGATGCTCCTATTCCGGGACAATCTTTAACAAACAACCCTGAACAACAATACCCTTGGGAAGGACCTCCTGAGTTTACAGGTCAAAAACAATTAACTGAAAAAATATTTTTAGATTTATTAAAAGAAGATAACTTAGAAAGTGTTTTAAATTTAATGGCTAATAAAACTCCAATAATGGACATAGCTCAAATGTTATTAATGACTGGGTTTCAAAAAGGTAAAATGAATCCTGATATGATGCTAACTCAACTTGAACCAACAGCTTATATGTTGTTAGCTCTTGCAGAAAAAGCTGGTATTAATCCAGTTTTATCTCGAGATGATAACGAAGCTGTAGAGGAACCAGATCAAAATCCTGAACAAGCTTTAGCAGAAGCTCAAGAAATAAAAAATTCAATGGGCTCTTCACAAGAACAAGGATTTAAAAATATGAAACCTGCTAAAATTAGTCCTACTTCTGTAGGTGCAGATATAGAAACTAAATTAGCTCAATTAGATTCAAGTAAAATTAGAGCAAGTATTTTACAAAAACAACCAATTAAACCCGAGGTAATGTAAAATGGCAGATACGTTTAGTGATGTTATGAAAAATTATAGCAATATGTCAGTCTCTGAAGTTGGCAGTTCTTTATTACAACAAAAAGATACAAGAGAAAGACAAGCTGCTAAAGCAGATAAAAAAAATCAAAGAGTTCAACAAGCTCTTGGTTTACTTTTAGCTGGGCAGTCTGTTTTTAAAGGAGCTTATAATAAAAGAGCTAAAGAATTAGAAGATGCTTACACTTTTGAATTACAAAATAATAAAACTCAAGCTCAAGAAATAAATAATCTTGCAGCTTTAACTCAACCTATTTATGAATGGAGTCAAAGTGAAGGAGTAAAAAATAAAACATTTTTAAGTCAAGAAGAAAAATTAAATAGTTTTTTTGGTAGTCAATATTTTGATAGTTTTAGAGTAGCAATTAATCCGTATTCAGAACCAACAATGAAAAGATTGTTAGGTAATGATTATGATGTATTGCGACAAACTAGTGAGTATAGCAATGAAGAAGTTGAATCAGCTAAAGCTTATGCTGAAGCATGGTTAAAAACTGACCCTAAAAATAAACAAGAAAGATACAAAACTGTTGTGTCTGATTTAAAAGAATTGTTTAAAGGTGAGCCTAACTTAGATGCAATTGAATTATTTAATCGAGGTATTGGTTTAACTCACTCAGATTTAAACTCAGTTGAAAAAGCTAATTATCAAACTACGCTTGGTGACTATAGAGATAAGGCAGGTTTAATTCAAGGCATGAAAGATGTTTTTTCAAGGTTTGGTAAAAAAAATGAAAAAGAAGGTGGTTTAAATTTATTTAAAAGAGTAGACACAGATACATTAGCTGGACCATCTATTGAAAGAATGTTAAACTCGTTAGACTTAAAAGGTTTATCACATCAAATAGCAAACAAAGCTGTAGCTAACATGGGTAGATCAACTACAAGATGGGGGGATCAATTATACTTACCAAAAAATAAAAGTTTACTAGATCAAATGGCATTGCATTTTGAAAGTTTAGATACTAAAATAGGTGGACGTATTCTTCCTGATGATTATGGTACTTTTAAAGATAGAGCTCAAATTATAAGTAGAGGATTGTCAGATGATTTAATGGACGAGATAACAGACGCTGAAAAAAAAGCTTTGTTTGCGGATGGTGGTGCACTGTCTTTAGCTTTAGACCCTAGAAGTGGAGATCAAAAATTAATTGCAGCTATTTTTAGAGCAAACCATAAAGGCAGGAAAGGAGACCCTATTGTAGATTTAGATACTTTTAAACAAAGACTAAGTGATCGTTCTTTTAGAGGAGAATACGGTTTGGTTTTAGCAATGTCAGATGGAGTTGTTCAAAAAGGAGTATTTGGAAATAGTACAAGATATCAACCTAAAGGAAATGTTCCTAATTTAGTATACGATAGATATTTAGGTAGGGTTCCATTATTAATGGGTGAAGGAATTATTAGACCAACAAAAACAAACCCTAAGTATACTACAGACGACAATTGGGAAAAGTTTTCACCTGCTATAAAAAAAGAAGCTTATTTAACTGAAGTATTAAGTATTCAAAAAGAAAATATCTCTGAAATTTCTAGAGAAAAAAAATTAAATAGTTTATACAATAGCGTATCAAACCCATTTAATTATACTTTACAAGAATTACTAGAAAGTTCTGAGTTAATGAACTTTGCTCAACAAAATCTACAGCAAGAACAAAAAGAAATATACAAAAATATACCTAGAAGATATAGATAAAATATTTATGGCAAATCAACTAGAAAATTTAATAGAACAACTACGCCTTCAAGATCAACAAGATAATTTTGAGCCTGAACCAGTTGCTGTGTCTACAGTTCCTGAAGAAGAGGAAGAAGCTGAAGGATACAAACAATTAATTACTGACCCATATAGTAATAGAGGACACTGGAGAAACACACAAGACATATCTTCACCTACTAACAAAAAAAGTTTAAGTGAGTTAGGTCAAGACGATGAGTTTTCTAAAAGAGCTTTAAGATTTTTAGAAGGTGTGGGTAGTAACGATAATATTTTTGAATACTTAAGAGATTCTGATTATAGTTTAAGTTCTGCTTTTACTCGTTCTTTTCAATCAGACAATTGGACAGAAGAACAAAAAGAAGACTATGCTTATTTAAGAGATCAATTTGATAACACTGACATAGAAGGTTTTAAAGAATGGTTTGGAGCTTTTAAAGATATTGGTATTGATATTGTAGCTGACCCTTTAAATCTTATTAGTGCTTTTTTTGCTGCTGGTTCAGGAGGAGCAAGTTTAACTGCTAGTGCAGCTTTAAATGTAGCAGCAAAACAAGGCGTTAAAAAATTTACTCAAGCTCAACTTCAAGATAAAGCAATTAAAGGAGCAGTTAAAAAAGAAGCATTTAAATTAGGTGTTACTTCAAGTGCTAAAGTTGGAGCAGTAGAAGGTATGGCTTGGGCAGGGTTGCATAATTATTTTTTACAAGATATTGATATTAATTTAGGTATTAACGATGACCTTGATTTAGGAAGCATAGCAGCTTCTACCGGGCTTGGTGGCGTTATAGGTGGAGCTTTAGTTGGTGGTGTTAAAGCTGGAACTATGAAGTTTAAAAGAGCTCCTGAAACTAATGAAAACATGCCTGATGTTTTAAAAGACAAAGAATATAAATTTAGTAACGAAGATGTTATTGAAGAAGCAATTGATGAAGTTGAAGTTAAAGCTGCTAGAGCAGACATTAATGAAACTTCTGAAATAGACGAATCTATTATTGCTAATGATAATATTATAACTAAAGGCAAGAAAAAATTAGAAGAGTTTACAGGTATTAATCATATTAATGTTATATTAGCTAATACAATTGGAAAACCTGTTACTCGTTTTGTACAGTATTTAAAAGATGCACCTAGTTTAGAAAACTTATTAGCATCTATTAGATATGATTACAAAACAACTTTAACAAAAGGGCAAAAAGGTGTTACCGAGATTGAGTTAATGGTTAACGGTCCAGATGGTAAACCACTTAAAACTGTAGAAACTTTTGGAGAGGATTATACTAGACGAAACGGAGAATTACAATATGGGTTATTAAAAGCTTTTAATGTATTGTATAGAGTTGGGTGGAGAGCAAAAATATTTGGTCAACAAAACGATGAATTAGCTATACTCTTACGAGACCCTGATGTAACAATTCGAAGAGTAGGTGTTGATGTTGATGGTAATGATATATATAAACCGTTTGTTAAAGGAAAAGAATTAAAGGGTAATACAAAGTACGGTGAAATAGATGCTATTGATGAAGATGTTTTAACTGCATATGTAGGAGCAAGAAAACAATTAGATAAAGCTTTTATTGACGGACAAGCAGCAGGAATATTTAAAGCTGGTACAACTAAAGTTAAAAATTATTTACCAAGAATATTTAATTATGCTAAGTTAAGCGATCCTGATAAACGTGCAAGGTTTGAAAATAAACTTATTGAAGCAGGACATGCAGACCCTATTAACGAAAAAGAATTTAAAATGTTTTATGAGGTTGATCCAAAAACTAAACAACCTAAAGATTCTACTGTTAGAGGAATAGAAGAAAACAGTTTAGGAAAAGACGAGAAAATTTTTATAGAAACAGATGCTGAAGGTAAACAAGTTGGAATTAATTTTATTAGAAAAGCTGGTGTAGAAAGTGGGGAAGTTGCTGATGCTACTCCTGAACAATTATTGTTAGCAAAAAAATTAAAAGCTAGTAAAATTGTTCAAGATATGTTAGACAATAGATGGACACCAATGGAGTTAAGAATTGGTGGAACTAAAAGTGCTCAAGCAAATGGATATTTACAACCTAGAAGATTTACAAATTTAAAAGATAATGAAATTGCTGAAGTTTTAGAAACAGATGTCCAAACTATATTAGAAACTTATTTTACAAATATTTCTAGATCAACATCTAGAGCTAGATACTTTGGAAAAACTTTAACTGAAATTAACGATAGAAAAATACAACCTCTTATTAATGAATTAGTACAGTCAGGAAATTTTACAACTGAAGAAGCAGTTAAAATTGGTGACAAAGCATTTAAAATGATTCAACGAGTTGGTGGTTTTGAAACTGATGCTGGTTCTATATTAAAAAGTACAACAGCTGGTAGATTTTTATCAGACTTTGGAAAAATTAGTCAGCAATTAGCTCATTTACCTTTAGCTACTTTATCTAGTGTAACTGAACCATTAATTTTATTAAGTAGAACTGGTCCGGGAGAAGGTTTTCAAGTTGGTGGGGCAATGGCTCAAGCTTTAAGAATGGAAGGCAGTAATATTATTGATAGAACTATTAAGTTTAGTAAAAGAATGGGTGGTAGTGACAAAGTTTTAGATAAAAAAACTGGTAAGATGGTAAGAGTTTCAAGAGGTTTAAAAGATTTAGATGATGAAACTTGGGAAGAAATATATAAAACTGGTTTAGCATTAGAACAATCTGTTCTTGAAAGATTAGAAGGTTTAATGGGTGAGGGTGTTCAAAGTAATATTGGTAAAGCTTTGCAACAAGGGTTTTTTAAAACTAATTTACTAACTCAATGGACTAAAGCAGTTCAATTAGCTTCGTTTACTACAGGAAAAAGATTAATTAAAAAGAATACTAGACTTTTAGCTGAAGGAAAATTAAGTAAAAATAAAAAAGAATACTTGACTCAACAACTTAATGACTTAGGAATATATGAAGATCAAGCTATAGCTTGGCATAGAAAATATTCTAAAAATGGTAAGTTTGATGAAGCTGCTGCTAATAAAGATATTTTTTATAAACAAAATATAACTAAAGGAGCTAATAGATTTACTAAAGAAATTATTCTTAATCCAAGTACTGCAGAAGCTAACAGACCTTTGTGGTTTTCTACTCCTTCTGCCCAATTATTAGTACAGTTTGCTGGTTATCCAACAGTCTTTAATAATACTATTTTAAAAAGATTTGCAAACGAATCTAATAAAAATAAAATGTCTGTAGGTATGGGTAAAGTTATTCCAACAATGTTGTTAATGACTGGTATTGCTCATGTTGGTAATTTAATTAGAAGTAATGGTAATAGCGTAATTGATCAAGAAACTGGTAGAATGAAAGATGATGGTGCTATCCTTCTTGAAGCTGTTAGACGGTGGGGTGGTATAGGTCCTTTTGATTATGGTTATAGGTATAATCAAGAAGCAAGTCGTAATGTAGGAGATGTAACTTCAGTATTAAAAACTCTTGCAGGTCCAGCACCTCAAGATGTAATTGATGCTATTTTATATAGAAAAGGAATTGGAGAAGTTATAGCAACTAATTTCCCGGGATACTCTTCTTACGATGTTTTTTTAGGTGACGGAACAAAAAAAGAAATTAGAAGAATAGCCCGAGGAAGTCCTAAAGAAAAACCTACAAAGAATCCTTATGCTCAATTTTCTAAAGGTGGCATAGTTTTAAATGTACCTAATGTTAAAGATGAACCTGATGAAATGGTAAGCCGAGTAACGGGTATTCCTTTTGATGTCATGGCTGGTAATATTATGGTAGACGAGGAAGAAAGACTATTTAAATATAGTGGTGGTACCGTATATAGTAAACTACAAAAACGTAAACAACTTGCTCTTGGTGGTTTGTTAGGTAAAGACGGGTTACTTTTTGACCCTAGTAATCCCTTAGATTATTTAATGTTTGTGCCCGGTGCTGGTTTATTGGGAGTAGGAGCTAAATTATTAAGTAAAGGTTCTAAAAGTAAAAAAGCTGCTGAACAATTAAAAAAAATAAACTTGTATAGAGGAAGTGAATTTGCTCCTTCAACTAAAAGATTTAATGAAAGCGGTGGTTTTTATACAACAGGTAATATTGAGTTAGCTAAAAATCATGGGTTATTAAAATCTAGTAAAAATACTGAGTCTTCTGTTTTTAAAATTGATACAGCAGATGTAAAAAAAGTTTATCTTATAGATCAAAAACCTAGTAAAAAATTTACTAAACTTCTTGATAAAGAAATTAAAGAATTACAAAAACAATATAAAGGGTATGATAAAATGCCTGTGGGTAAAGGAAATTATGTTAGATTTAAAACTACACCTAAGTCTGAAAAAATTAAAGATTTAAAACTAGAGCGGAGTATTCAACATTTAACTAACCTCAAAAATCCTCAACTAGGAAAATATGGTAATGAAAAAAGTTACACTACAAACTTGTTAGGTACTAGTCAAAATATTGTAGCAAAAGTTTTAAAAAAATACAATTATGATGCAGTGGCTACTTCAAAAACTATTTCTGACCCAAACTATTTAAAAAATAATTTAAGTGAGGTAGTTTTTTTAAAAACTCCAAAATATAAAAAATTAAATTCAAATGAGTTACTAGATTTAATAGAGTCTTTAGAAAAAAATAGATTAAATATTAATGTAGGTGGAGAAGTAACAACACTTGATTTAGAAATTTTAAAATTAGGATTATAATATGAACATAGAATTATGCAAGTGGGAAATTAAAAGACACGAGGGCGAAGTCCTAGAAATCTATAACGACAGTTTAGGTTATAAGACTCTAGGAGTTGGTCATCTATGTCAACCACAAGATGAGGAATACGATTGGGAAATAGGTACACCTGTATCTCAAAAGATTGTAGACAGATACTATACCATAGACTTTGATAGGCATTATGCAGAAGCTATACATGTGTTCGGAAGCTCAGAAGATTTTAATAATCTTCCAGAAGACATTCAACGGGTGTTAGTCAACATGTGTTTTAACCTAGGTGGTACAAGACTTTCTAAGTTTCGTAACATGTTAAAAGCTTGTAAAGAAAACAATTGGAAAGAGATGGCTGTACAAATGGAAGACAGTAGGTGGTTTAAACAAGTAGGTAGACGTAGCATAGAGTTACAACAACTAGTTTTAAATTTAGTATAATGTTATTGTATACAGAAAAACAATTAGATGTTGCATACAGAATAGACTGTAAAGCTCGAGCACTTTCTAATGAACCTTGGGTTATCCGAGAAGACTTTAGACCTTTATATGAAAACTTACTTGAAGCTTATATGATTGCTTACGATGAAGATGATATACTAGGTGTAGATATACCTGAGTATTTAATAGACTCGGTAAACGATTTACTTAAATCAACCATAACATTAGGAGACTAAAATGAAAGGATTATTAACAAACATAATAGGTGCAGTAGCTCCAACACTAGGTACTGCTTTGGGTGGACCTATGGGTGGTATGGCTGCTAAGATGATTTCTGAAGTGTTAGGTGTTCCTAATAATTCAAAGTCTATCAATCAAGCTATGGCAGTAGCCACACCTGAACAGATGCTACAACTCAAACAAG
>Ga0209634_1002883_pt1 | contig 11890 bp, 14 predicted proteins | sample LinPmetageLP40_FD_184043 | JGI IMG/M metagenome (GOLD analysis project Ga0209634, IMG submission 184043) | Marine viral communities from the Pacific Ocean - LP-40 (SPAdes) (version 2) | ecosystem: Environmental > Aquatic > Marine > Oceanic | place: Pacific Ocean | collected 2010-08-26 | reverse complement strand
AAAGTAGTGTCTGCTGTTAAAGAAACAGAGTTATTAACCCCTGCTGAAATAAATCCCGACAATGATTTGACTGGACCTGAAAAGGTTGATTTTGCCATAATTTCCTCCTAAGGAAATAAGTTCTACTGTCTTGGCTTGTCTGCTAGGTCAGTCTGTAGAACAAGTTAATTAATCCTAGAATTAAATGATATACCTTATTTTAGAAAAAAGAAAGGGAGCCGAAGCTCCCTTACTATATTCGAAGAACGAATTATGCTCCTGGGGAACCGTAGATTCCACGCCAGTCACTAAAGCCGAAAGAATATCTTTCTCTTGCTTTGTATCTAACGTTACCAGTCTCAAAATCACCTTCCATGCCTGTTGACATAGGAGATCTAACGAAATGTTTAAGTCCGTTAGGTGCATCTGTTTTTATAAAGAATGCATCAGTATCTGTTAAGTAATGATTTACAACATATCCTTCAGGGAGCATGCCCATGTTTTTCAATGCGTTAATATCATTATCAGAAGTACCAACTCTACCTGGAGTCTGTAAGACTCTATCAGCTACAAATTGTAGTTGTGGTGGTATAATTAGTTTTCTTGCTTGAACATTTACTTTAATGCCTCTTTCATCAACAAACTGTGATATATCGATCATCGCGTTTTCTAATGAAGTTTCATTCAAGTCAGCTGCTACACTAGGCTCATTTGACTGATCGCCACCTGATAAGGTAGGATGGTCAGTTGTCATGAGTGGTTTGCCGTCGCCTCCTGGGAAGGAAGTTGAGAAACCGTTATTTAGTACATTCGCTGCTTTCACTTGCTTAGTAGTAGCCATTGATCTAGCTAAAGCTTTTGTGTATCTTGAAGAAAGACTATCATAAAGGTTATCCTCTATTGCTTCTTCTGTTAACGCAAACGCTAATGCTACAGTCTCGTGGCTGTACCTTGCTGTGAAAGTTTCTTGTGCTGTATCATAAGTTACAGATGAGCCTTCGCCTTTGACTGGGGCTTGTCCGAAACCTGATAACATTACTTCTTCCTCAAACGCTCTATCTGAATTTTCTGTATCAAAAATTTCAGAATGTTCGTTTTCGTATCTGTCGTACTCAAGACCAAAAAGTGCATTTAGTCCTGGTTCGAGTTCTTTTACTAATTGAGCTCTATTTATTGCCATTTTAAATTACCTTTTAGCTATTGCCGAATGTAGAAGCTGGGAACGTTACATAAACTCTAGCGTGTTGCCCAATAGAATTATTTGGTTTCTGTGGGAAACCTACTACTGTTGCGATACCACTAGAAGTTGTAGTTGTTACACCTTCTTTTGATCGACCTGTTGAAGTATTACCTGCGGTAGTACTAATAGTATTTGTTGTGCCGATAGATGCTTGAGTAGGAGTCCCAGTTGACTGAGCCTCATAAACAATATCTGGATCAACATAAACAAATGCCTTAGCATTCGCAGCACCTAAAGTCGCAACATCTGCAGTCCACATGTTCGAGAACACTACTGATCCGTCTGTTGCTTGGAATTCTACACCGTAAAATACGCCAAGTGGGGTGCCTGTTGCAGTCCCTTGTATAACCAAACCACTAGATAAATTAACAACATCACCTGAAAAGATAGATGCGTTAGTTCCGCTTGCTATTGCAAACTCTGAAGGTCGGATTGTACCACCTGACATATGATAAGCTGGTGTGAATCCATCTGGGGCGTTTGTATTTGCCATTTTTAATTCACCTTATAAAAATAAATTTTATTAAAGTTCTTAACCTAAATTAAGAACCACCTTTACCAAATGTAACCTTGGATGTTCTACTAGGTGTACTAATAGGCATCACTTGATTACTTTCTCGCATAAGATCATTATCTACTGCTTGAATCTGTTGGTCGGCAACATTTTGATAGTATGCCCTCCTTTCATCTACAGTTTCCTTGGGGATCTTAGCTAGAATTAAGCCACCAACTCCTATGACACCAGCATGTTTACCATCATCAACAGTGGGAGCTTCAAAATCGGGGTGATCATCTGCTCTTACGGGTTCCCAACCTTCACGAATACGTTTTGACATATTCGCTGGGTCAGTTTGACCTATCATTGATTCTCGTATCCATCTGTATACATATCCCTGCGGTGGTGTAGGGGCGTCTAATAAAGACGGGGGTTGCCAAGGTTTACGACGAGATACTTTATCTCGACTTTCAGCAGATCGTGGAGAACGATCTGATTCAGTAGTTTTAATTTCATCTACCATTTTTTCTACTCCTTAATATGCTTAGCATATTCTTCTAGTGGCACACCTAATCTTTTCGCTATCGCTACTTGACTCGGTGTGAGTTTTATAGTTCTACGTGATCGAGCTCTTGTAGTTCCAACACCTTTGCTAGAACCAGCTACCGTCTCTCTCACCTCTTTTTGAGTATTCCCTAATTTATGAGGGAACGACTCAGCAAGTCTTTTATCTACTTCAGTATAATATTCGTCTGAAGTAGGATCATAACCTTCACCTTCTGTGAGCTGTCTATGGAACGCAAATGCTGCAGTTGTCATAGCTAAGTCATCACCAAACCAACTATTTTTATCTGCCCAAGCTTTTGCTTTTGGGTCAGGCTGTGGAGCCTGTTGCTGCTGGGCAGGTTGCTGATTGTATCTAGTGTCAACCTGTTGCTCTACTTGAGGTTGTTCTACTTGTTGAAGTTCTGCTTTAGGTCTTACCCTTTTTAAGCTTTCTTCTTCAACTGCCAACTTAGCTAAATCCTTTTGAGCTTCCATTAAAGCGTCTGTGTCACCAGACTCATACGCTTTTTTGTAACTCTCCTGGGCTGAGTTCAACTGAGAACTAACTCTCGTACTATATTCATCATATAGGTTCTGATCGGTTTTTGAAAGTTTATTTTTAGTTTTATTTAATTCTTCTTGAACAGATTGGGCATATTCAACTGCTGCTTGCTCTCTTCTTTCTGATTCCCTAACTTTATAAGTTAGTTTATTGATACGTTTTTTAACGCCTTCGCTATAGTCTTCAATCTCATCTTCTTGTTCTGATTTAGCAACTACTTCTTCTTTTACTTCAGATTCGGCTTCTTCCGTTTCACTCTCTGGGAGTTCTACTTCTGTACCTTCATCTTCTTCTATTGTTTGCATAGCTTCTTCTGCCATGTTTTACTCCTTATGTGCGTAATGAATTTAAGCTGATTGTATGTCTTCAGGGTTGGAGACTACAGCTAAAATTTCATCATCGTTTAATAAACGCAGTTCGCCACCCTCAATCTTGAGTCTGGCTCCTGCATACCTGCCAAATATCACCCAGTCTCTAACCTGACACCATGGACCTTCAGGGAATTTATTCCCGTCACGGTAGGCATCTGGACCAAGTGCTACCACAAACCCAACATTAGTACCAATACGTTCTTTTTCTAATACTGAGTCTGCTAAATAAATACCGCCTTTAGTCTTTTGTTTGGGACTAAAAGGTAGTATCAATATTCTGTATCCCGTTGGTTTGGGAAGTTTTGATTGTAGATCTTCGTCTTCGTGTACACTTTCGGGAGTCACGGTAGGTGACTTTTCCTCTGGTTGTATGAATCGTTCTACTTTATCTGGGATTGGTTCTCCGCCTGAACCGAAGGCTTCTATTGCTTTTGACATTATTCGTCATTATCCTTGTGCAGGTCTTGTAATAATGAGAGAGTAAACGACAGACCTGTAATTTCGCCTACTATCTTTTGGTAACTTTCGAAGTTTTGAACTCCACCACCAGCAAGAGTATCTTTTAATTGCTCTTGTCTTTCTATAATTTGTTTACGTAACTTATCTAACATACTAACTATTTTTTCCTTGACTTAGCACCAGAACATTTCCAACGCTTACGTGATAAATTGTTAGGAGTATTAGGGTTATTTCTTTTCTTTTTAGATAACCTTTTCTTTATACCTAAACTTCTAGCACAATAGGAATCACCTTTAGATGTTCCTGGTTTTACCCTAGGACCTCCACCTTTGGCTTTACCTGCTTGCCCGTAACTAACTTTTTTACCAGACTTAGTTACTTTAACCCTAGCTTTTCCTCTTCTAGGTTTAGCCATGGTTTTGGGCTCTTCTGCGATTAGCATTACCAGCTATCACTTTACCGCCTTTGTGCATCATTTTAAAATCTGTACCAGATATTTTACCGTCTTTATTTTTGTCTAATTTTTTCTGACCACCGTGTAATTCACCACCGTGCGATTTTTTAGCAGTCTTTGCTGCGTCTTTAAAGTTTTGTGATGTAGGTGCACCTTTAGTTCCAGGTTTTCTCATTTTTTCACCTGAGCCTGCTGCTATTCTTCTACGTTTAGCTTGTATATTTGCGTATAATCCTCGTTTAGCCATTATTTATTATACCCTTTGCCTTTAGTTGCTTTACCACAACCTCTAGCCATTCCTCTCTTTTTACTTGCTTTACCGCCACGTTTTAATTTTTCTTTTTCACCGCCACGATTCATTTTTTGCATACCTCTATTCATTAGGGTCTCCTTAAATGTTTTTTGGCGTCGTTCATTGAAACTCCACCTGTGTTCATATTTTTCATCTTCGAATTTTTCATTATAGAACCGTCAGGCATTTTATGAAACCCTTTAGGTACTTTCCCGCCATTTCTCATACGTCTGCGGTTAGCGTTACCACCCATCATCTCTTCAAAATTTGCTTTATTTAACATTACACACCTTTAGTTGTAGTATCAGAATCTCTGACATCTTTTAGTATATCACGATAATCCTTACGCATATCACCTTTTTCTTTCATTAAGGCTTCTTCCCTTTGTTGGGCTATTTTCATTTCAGCTATCGCTTCGGTTGATTGTTGTTTTAGCATATCTACTTCAGCCCTTATCTGGTCGCTCTGTGCTTTCTGTTGTATCTCAGCTTGTTTCAATTCTACTAACGGCTGAGTTTGTTCTGCTTGTGCTTTTATTTGTTGTGCTTCTATTAAAGCTTGTTCTTGACCAGTTACTTGTTGAGTAGCCTGTGCTGCTTGTGCTGCTATCTGGTTCATAACTTCAGGTGGCATTTCACCTTCACCCATTTGCGGTAACGGTTGACCTATTGCTTGTTCAATCTGTTGTCTGTACTTCATAGCTTGATGTTCTTGTATATTAGCTTGAATTGCTATAGTAGCACTTTGATTCTGTTGAACCATAGGATTCTGTAAAAACGCAGTATGACTAGCTATATATGCATCATGGTTCTGGAATACGTAAGCTTGTATAGGTTGCCCTGTTAAAGATGCTTGTTGTTCGGTAATAGGGTCACGGGCAGGTACTTCAGCTTGAGGAGGTAAAAGACCATCTATATTCTTAACTTCTAGAGCTTCGTACATACGTCTGTATGCTTCACGTAAATCATGTATTTCTGGTGCAGCTCTAGCCATTTCTAGCTCTTGTTGAGCTAACATCACCCTTTGAGCCATACTAAATATATTTGGGTCACTTACGGGTACAATATCAACTTTATCGTCAAAATCAGTAGCTTTTATCTCTCTACTGGCTCCTGGTACCTCATATGGGTAAACAGGGGGTAAACTTCTGCTAAATATGTTAGCTAGTAGCCTAAATTCTTTTTTCTGGGCATAATGCATACGTTTGTGTATAGCACTCATTACTTTAGTCCCACGTTCTAACATAGCCACCGTAGTACCCACTGGTAACTGTTGAGAGCCAATATCGCCTACATTCATGTCCGCAATTGAAGCAAAACGCCTTCCAGAGTCAATAATTACGCTTAATAACTGACTTAATACGTTACTAGGCTCTTTATAGGGTAAAGGCATCAATGCATCACGTATTACACCACCTGGAACGTCAACATCTCTAAATTCACCTGGTCTAAGTGGCTCATCTTCGCCTTGTACTCTCATTCCACGTGCTTTAAAGCCTGCGGGGAGGTTACTTAGCGTACCAGCGTCAACTAATTGACGTAAAATAGACGTAGCGGACTTAGTTAGTCCTCCAATCATGTGAATTAGCCCAAAACCGTAAAAACCTAGTCCTGGTAGGAACTTATAGTGTACAAAATACTCTTTTTTACTGAATAATTCGTCTTCTGCTTCCCAATTACGACGTATTGACAGTATTTCACCCTTTTCTTCTAGTATAGTTACTACATAAGGCACGGCAAACCCATAATCTTCTTCTTCTGATAGCTCTAAATTGACATGCATCTCTAAAACTGAGTATTCATCGTAGTCTGTCATTGAAGGGGATATGCCTTGTAGCTCATCCATCTTCTCTTTTGCTTCATTATAGTCAATATCAGGACTAGCTTCACCTATATTTATGTCACGGTATGTACCGTTCATCTGTAATTTCTTTAAATCGTTACCTGTCATGGTCATTGAATGAGTAAAACGTGGGCTAGTCTCTAAATCAACGGTTTCGTAAGCTACTACTAAGTTTTCCGCTTTGACTAAACGGCTAGTAGCCCTACCTAATAGGTTATCGTAATAAATCTTTTTAAATGCACTACCCGCTAAAGGTAGATAAAATAATAAACTATCCATTTCAGGGTCATATTCTTTCATGACTTCTGTTATCTGATAATTCATGAACTCTTTTACCCTTTGGTTTTGACTAGCTATCTCAGGAGTTTCGGTTCCCATGACTCTGGTTTTTACTGGTCCGCCAGGAGGTAATAATTCTTTATATGATTGTGCTTGGAACTGGGTTACGGCTTCAGCCAATAATGGGTGATGTACACCTGTGGCTCCTGGGAATGGTTCTTCTCTTTCTTCTGTTTTTATACCTAGTAAATCTAAACCTTTAGTAAAAGTATCAAGCCATTCTTGTCGAGATTCTTTATCTGAATCGTAAGCTTCTAAAAGTTCATTAGCTAAAGTTGATAAATCTGAAGCGTCAAGAGTTTCAGCAAGGTTAGCTTGATGATCAGTCATAGTAACTGATTCTTCTTCAAACATAGGTATAACGTTACCGTCGGCACCTATTTCAAAAGCTGAAGTCATATCACCTTGTATATTCATTTCTTCAGGAAGTTGTACTTCCATGTCCATTGGTTCTTGAGGAGATTGACCTTGTAGCATATCCATAATTTCTATGTCTATTGAGCCGTCTTGATCAATGTTTAATGGTTCTTTTTCTATAGCCATAATTAATAATAACTTACTTTACGTTTGTAGTATAGTTCTTCTTCCTCCCAGTCACTAGGTAATCTAACGAATCCACCTTGTCTAAATCTTAACATAGCCTGAGTAGTTGAGTCTACTAAGTCGTCGTGGTCCCCAGCGGGGAAAACGGCACACTCTTCTATTACCTCATTAGCCCACTTAGTGTCTGGTGCCCAGACCATGCCCGATTCAAATAATGGGGTGCTGGCGTTAACTCTAGCTACTTTATCATTTCCTTTACTAGGTGTAAAGTTTTGTACGGGTATACCTATATTTCTAAGTTCTTGGGTTAGCGGTATACCACTAGCTTTACCTTCTATAATTACTACGTCGGGGCTCCACTCATGATATTGTTCTAAGGCTACGCCTTTTAATTCAGGGAAAGAATACTTACCTTTTATACAGTCGAGTAAAATAATATGAGCTACTGTGCCATCGTAAAGGTTTTCACCTATTGTGCCTTCTGGGTAAAATACTCCCCAAGTAGTAATAGCTGAGTAGTCAGCTGAAGAACTTTTTAAAAAAGCTGTATCGTAACTTTGAATTAAATAATCACATGTTGGTGGTTTTTCTTTTTCCCACTCCATCCACCACTCACGCCTAATTAGTGCACCTTCCTCACTGGTTGGATTCTGCATGTACTGGGCGTGCCATTTAGGACCGCCACGTAAACTAGCTTTTACGCCTTCTAGTTCTTCTAGTTTCCAGTATTCTGGCCACAAAGGTTTACCGCTAGGTAATATGGCGGGTAGTTCTATAACTTCCCATTGATCAGCTTTAGGGTCACGGGCAGCATCTTTTAATAGTTTACCCGTAAGGTCGTTAATATTCCAGCGGGTCATAACTATAACTATGGCACCTCCTGGCTGTAATCTTTGACGCGGACCACTGGTATACCAGTCGTAAGTATCTTCCATGGACTTTGGGTTCATGGCGTCTTGTTCACTGTGCGGGTCATCAATTATAAATAAGTCCGCTCCCCTACCCGCTAGTGCACCGCCAACCCCAGCAGCATAATACTCGCCTTTTAGTTTAGGGTTACTCTTCATTTGAGTTTCCCATTTACCTGCTGCTTTTGAGTCTGGGTTTATTAATACGTCGGGGAATATTTTTTCATAGTCCTCGGTAAGCATTAAGTCCCTAATCTTACGACCAAACTTAACGGCTAAATCTGCGGTGTGTGTTGCTTGTAATATCTTTAAAGCTGGGTTACGACCTACTAAATATGCAGGAAAGTAATGCGAGGCGAACTCACTTTTAGTATGCCTAGGTGGCATATTGATTATAAGCCTTTTTATTTTACCTGTGGCTATACGGTCAAAAGCGTCAGCCATCTTTTTGTGGTGAGCCCCGCCGATGAATGATGGCCATTGGTCTTTAACAAAGTTCATAAAGCCACTTTGACAGCGTTCTACCTTTTTTATTTCGTCTAGCCTTTCAGCTAGTTCTAGGTGTTCTTTTAGTACTGACTCGGGTAAGTCGTTTAAATTAGAGGTCATACTTTAACGGCATTAAACTGGCTACTCCGCCATGGTTCATTCTAAAAGTTTTAAAAGCTTCTTTTAATTCAGGTGTTAACTCTATTTTTAAATACTCTTGGTCATAACCGTCTATATATTCGGTAGCGTTTAGCTTAACCCCGTAATCTTGTTCGGTTTGCTTCATGGCTTTTTTAAGGAAGTCATTATAACTTTTAGCTCGGTTTTTACTTTCTATGTCTGGTTCAGCGGTGTATGTTTTATCATTAATTGTATAATCCTCATTCGTATTCTTTTTTATTATTTCTGTTAACTTACCTTCATCGTCATATTCCAATTTTATATTAGGATTATTTTTAAACTTTTTTTCCAAAAAAGGTATCGTTTTAGGTGGTATAACTAGATCGTTACCAGAAGGAGGAGCTAATGACCTAGCACCGTTAGGTATTAAAACGAAAGGAGAATCACTTTTAGCACCAGTTTGTAATAACATTTTTACGCTATCCGTGAACCAGTCTACGCTCCTCGGTAGGTTTTTAGAGTCTGTCGCTATTCCTAAATACTTAGCAAAATCAGGCATGTAGTTTGAAACTAAACGTTCTGCTCTTTGGTTATATGCTTCTGTTGCTTCTGGAACATAGTCTGTAATACCAAACGAATTTTGAGAATTACCAGAACTAATAGCGTCTTGCTCCTCAGTTTGAAACTTTGCGATTATTTCATCATACTCTGTATTAAAATTATCTAATTCACCAGTTTCTTTTAAAAATTTATGAAAATCCGCTGTATCTTCACTAATCTCTAGTGCATCACCCGCAGTGTATTTTCCTATTTCTATGTCCTCAAAAGGTATTTTAGGGTCATCTCCAATTTCAGAGACTATGTGTTCGACATGCATTCTACCGCCGTATTGATCTTCTTGCCCTACAGAAGCTGTTAATCTACTTTGATCTCTTGTGAGTTTATATGCGTCACTTTGAATCTCTTGTCCTACTAATACATTTTCTTGTCCATCTATAGTTTCAAAGGTGTATCTTTGGTGCATATAGTTGTTATCTCTTAACCCTTTTTCACCAACTCCTATTTTATCACCTATTGCTAAGTATGAATGTTTGTTATTTGTAAAACTTGTTTTTTCGGATCCTGGGTTACCGTAAAGCTGACCGTCATCAAACATGCTAAACCTACGTTCGCCGTAAGTTTGGCTAATTTTTTGGTCGGCATCACCAACTGTGGTAGTAGGGCTATCAAGATCGAAAAGGGGTCTTTTAGTAGTTTGTTCTGAGAAACCTGTGTCTACTGTATCATCCATGGTTCGGTTTAACCCGTAATAAGCATGAGTTTCCTGTATTTTAGGAGCGTTTTTCTGTAGTTCAATCATAACTTGAGCAGGAGTAGCGTTACCTCTAGCTACAAACTCTTCTGATAAAAAGTCTCCTATTTGTCTGTCTACGTTTTGGTTTACGTTGCCTTTACCCGTTACCCCGTAACGTCTCATACCTTGAAGTATGTTTTCTATAGGGAACACTTTATTAGGTTTTTTATAAAAGTCTGATTCAGCTAAAGCTATTTGACTCATCATCTGTGTGTCATTGTCGCCGTACCTTAAAGGCATTAAGTTAGCGGAACTGCGATAAGGAGCTTCACTTTGACTACCATCGTTCCAACCTTGTACATCTTTTATTTCTTTAGGGCGATCGGCGGTGTGTAGTACTTTGTGTTGTAAAGCTCTAGGCGCAGGGGGTGGTGGAGGCGGTGGTAGTTGTAATGGGGCAGGGTATGTTTTTAGTTTAGGTTTTACAACATTACCAGCTTTTCCTGCTACAGGTATGCCCGCTGAAAGTCCTGATATTAACGTCCCTAAAAAAGGTTGACCTTCTCTAGCCATCTTTTCACCTTCTAGGAAACCGAGTACGTTCCCTGGTCCTGGGGTAAAAGAAGCTACAGTTGCTGCGTCTTGACCAGAAGCCATAGCACTACGTTCATTGTCAAAAGCAAAAGGCAAATTATATAAGCCTTTACCTATTAAGTTACCGAATTTTTCCGTTGGTCCTGGTTCTCTAGGTGAAACGAACTGTTCCGCACCGTAAGCAGGGTCGTTAGTAGAACTCAAGCGTTCGAGCATATCTTTATACTTCATGCGTTCTAGCATTTCAGCGTAACCTAGAGGTAGAAATTTATTTTCCATTTAACTTCATTTTATACTCTTTACGTGCTTTTTGTAAAGTTTCCTTATTCTGCATTATTATACTAGGTACGGGGGTTGAGTAATGTTCGTCGTCGGGGTGTGACCAAAACCACTGGGCGGATGGTCTATCGTCAACTAGATCTTGGACTATGGCTATTAGGTTGTCGCGATCAGTTGAGGGGTGACACTTAAATAGAATAGCATCATACTGATCTAAAATTTTGTAATATTTTTCTAGTAGCTTAGTTTCGTAGTCGATTACTAGTAACCTATCTTGATCGTACGACTCTAATGAATGAGGGCAGACGGGTTTTATGTGTTCAAAGTATTCTCTCAATTTGCAAAAAATTTTAGTGAGGAGTCCCTAATTCTAGCCTACTTGGGGCTATAAGTAAAAGTCATGGTAAATGGCTCTTTAAATGCGAGCTACGGTCAAACTCACACAAGCTGCACAATAAGGGGGGTGGGGGTGATTTATTGATTCTAGCCTGTGTGTCTGGGGTTTGTGTGCCAGCTCTGCTGGCTGTGTGCCCCGCAGGGAACATTTTGAGAAATTATGTATAGTTTTTATATATATATTTTATATACTTAATATTAGGTAATACTTTACTTATATAGTATACTAGTTATATAAGGTTAATTAGTACCGCCTTATAAACTAACTAAACTAGGTACTTAAAAAGGGGTTATTATTATTAATACTAATACTAAAACTAAAACGGCTACTAGCGTAAAAACTAGCGTAGCTAAAACTAATACGCCTTTAGCTACTATAAAAGCTAATAACTTAGTACTAACGTACGTAGTTAAAAACGGGGCTACCCATAATATTAATAGGGCTAGTAAGGTTAATACCTTTACTTACGCTAACGCTTTAGCCTTATATAAAACGTTAGGGTACGGGGCGGTAGATTTAAACTACGATATTAAGGGCGGTAGGCTTATTAACCTTAGTTAAGGTTACTTAGGCGGGGGGGCGTAAGCCCCCTTTTTTATACCTACGCTATAAGATCTGGTTGTATATATAAAAGGATCATGATCTAGATGTCTTTGTCTTTGTGTCTTTGTCTTTGTGTCTTTGTG
>Ga0209634_1002879_pt1 | contig 11902 bp, 18 predicted proteins | sample LinPmetageLP40_FD_184043 | JGI IMG/M metagenome (GOLD analysis project Ga0209634, IMG submission 184043) | Marine viral communities from the Pacific Ocean - LP-40 (SPAdes) (version 2) | ecosystem: Environmental > Aquatic > Marine > Oceanic | place: Pacific Ocean | collected 2010-08-26 | reverse complement strand
CTACCCTTCTGAACACTCTGGACGATGGTTTTATTTTAAAAACCATGATCTTGTAACTATTGGAATAGATAGCCTATTTATTAGTGTACGTGATGAATTATTTCGAGCTGATGCTGACATTCAAAAAACTTTAAGCAAAATTCTAACTGATGAGGCCTGATTGTTACAGGCCGAAACGCGCTGAGGTGGCGCGTCTTAGATAACTAATTAAAATCAAATGGAATAAAAACCAATCTCAGTTGTCTAGATAATAGACGGCTTATTTTTTCAATTAAACCAAGGAACTTAATATGGAACTAATCAACCAAGATCAAAACAATCTTAACAGCAGGGCATGTAATGCCTTTATGTTATTGACCGTCAATCTATCGGTTTATGATGGCGTGGCAAAGCTAACAGAGGCGGCAAAACGTGCATTAAAAGAGGCCTTAACAGATGACGAATTCGCCTTAATTATGCGGATCGAGGTGCTAGGAAAGCAGTACCATTCTGAACTTAAATTCGTTATAGGTAAGTACAAAAAAATCAGAACATATTTGTATGAGAATACCCTGTCATTCTCTCAGTCAGGCGAGGGCCAACAGAAACGAGGTAAGCGGCTCGTTCCAGTGACGCGAGTACCTGAGGTATTAAAAGGCCTAGAGAATCTTAAGGCAGAGGCAGAGAGTGCGTTAAACGATCTGCTCCCTAGATGGGATGACCTTTGTGCTATGGCTCAATCTAAATCAGGAAAATTTGCTGATGAAATTAGCTATCCAAGTTCAAGAGAAGTGCGCGACAAATTCAAGGCAAGGGTGGCAGTACCTGAGTGCATTAGCCCAGTGGATATGGATCGCTTTGGTTCATTGCCTGCCTCATTAGCTAACGATATTGCTAAAGCATCAAACGATCAATTGACTAGCCAACTGGAAGCCGCCAAAACTGAGGCGATGAAAGCCGCTAAGGATCATATGGACATTGTTGTTAAGCAGTTAAGCGAAGGCAAGCGACTCTCTGAAACACTCGTTTCACTGTCAGCACTCCATAGCAAAATGCTCCGCGACTTAGTCAATGGGTACGACAATGATCCGCGCATCATCGCAATGGCTGACCGCATTGATTCTGAGATTGCTAACCAGTCGGTGGATGTCTGGAAAAATAGCGACCATGCGCGGCTTAAATCTATGGATGCGGCTAAAGTAATCAGCAAGGGACTAGGCGCGATGGCTCAACCTGTAACACCTGATCAAGTTCAATCAACCAACCAATCCCTAGCAGGCGGCTTGTTAGCTGACTTGTTAGATTAATAATTAACTAATTAAAGGAACATTATTATGGCTCATCAAATCGTAAACTTAGAAACACTTACTGACATTTTACCGATTGTTTATTCGGCTGATGTTATCCAACCAATTGTAGTAATTGGTATGACTGGGGGCGGAAAATCACAATTCTGCAAGACCGTTATGCGTAAAGCATTTGCCGAATCTAAAGGCCTTACCGCTGATGATATCGGGTTTATAACTGAACGTATGGCAGGGCGTGACGCAGAAGTATTTTCAGGGGCATCATTGCCTTTCAAGGGTGAAGATGGATCACTAGCAATGCAGTCCACCAAGCCGCCTTTGATCTTGGCAATCGAGAGACTAGGCACCAAGTACACAATGGTTTTATTAGATGAATTACTGCAAGCAAATGCCGACTGTCAAAAAGTTTGCTCCGATATGTTAGACCCTGATGAGCATTCAATTGGTGGGTGGGCATTGCCTAAAGGGACTATCGTTGTGGCTACTGGCAATCGAACTAAAGATAAATCTGGCGCGAATCGCTTACTTGCTCACCTGACTGACCGCGTGGCTATGTTTGAATTAAAATTTAGCATTGATACATGGGCTGAATGGGCGTATGCCAATGGCGTTAATCCTATAGTGATTGAATGCGCTAAAGCTTATTCTGATGAGGGGTTTTTCGCTGATTCTGTGCCTGCTACTGATGAGCAATACTGCTCACCTCGATCATTGACTAGAGCCTCTAGCCACCTGAATGCGTTCTTTAAGATGAAAGGAAATGACGCTTACCTTAACGGCACGATCAGAGCATTGATCGCGGCTAACATTGGTGATGGTGCTACCACCATGCTGTTTCAGTATGCAGAGATCAGAGATCAGGTGCCAACTGAGGCAGACATTCAGCGCAACCCTGAGACTGCACTTGTACCTGATGCGACTGGGCATCAAATGATTGCAGGGCATAACGCGATTGCTTCAGCAACTGATGGCGACAGCATAGGGCAGGCATTCAAGTACATCTTGCGATTGCGAACTGACTTGCAAGTGTCAATGAATGTCAGACTGCTAAAGATCGCAGGCAATAATGGATGGGTATCAAACGAGCCATTGGTCAATCAATTCTTGGCTAAATATCATGATCTAATTACTTTGGGAGTATCCTAATATGAGCAAGTTAAGAGCAAGACAGCTATTCACCAATGACCACCCTGAGCAGGCTAATTCTAAGCCGTATGTTAAGGCCTTGATTATTTTGCAGGCTAAGGCTCAAGTTTACTATTCGATCCTTGCTAACACCGATGTGATCTGGACTGATGCCATAGCAACTGGCGCTACTGATGGTGTTTATGTGTACCTGAACAAGGATTTTTTCAGAGGCCTAGCAAGTGACTCACAACGTGCATTCTTACTGGCTCATGAAGTGTCGCATATTGTTTTGCGTCACCCTCAGCGTGGCAAAGCATTCATGGATCGAGGGTATTTTAGACAGATCGGCTCAGAGCAGATCGGCTATGACGCTGGGCTATTCAATCAAGCGGCTGACTATGTAATCAATGCTGACTTAGTTAAGCATGATCTGGAATTTATTCCTGATGGCTTGTTAGATGCTGACATTGATCGGAATCAGCTAGTTGATGATGTCTATATGAAACTAGTTAAGTCGCAATATGAGCAACCTAAACAAAAACCAACGCAGGAAAATAACGATGACAGTGATGATGATAACAAGGATGGTGGTGAAGGTAATTCTCAGGGTGGCAATTCGAGTACTACTAGTGGTAACAGATCAGCTAATGACACTGATGATCAAGATCAAAACGAGACAGATCAAGATCATACTGATGAAGATAGTGATCAGGGTAGTGACTCTGACCTGTCTAATGATCCGATGTCGGACTCAACTACTGAGGGCATCGACACTCATCTAGTGCCACAGTATGACGGCACAGAGGACGAGCAAGAGGCCGCTCAGAGGGAAGATACTGACCGCATAGCTGATGCTGTGGATCAAGCTATTGATCAAGTGCAGGCTAGTCGTGATCGCGGTGAGCATAATCAACCTGAGATAGCTGATGGTTTGATGGGTGCATCAAGACGCAATGGTGGTACTGCCTCAGCAACTGACTGGAGGGCTGAATTAGCTGATCGGGTTACAAGGGTATCAGCAGGGCAGGAATCAACATGGTCTCGCATCAATCGCAGGCGATACATTAACACTGGCGTGATATCGCCTAGTCGTATCGGATCGTTCAATCGCATGGTAAAAACTATGGATACAAGCTATTCAGTACAGCAGTACAGCGATAGGGTAGACGCATTCATGACTGAGGCGGCATCTCTCATGGATACCTTAGCACCCAGTTCAGGCAGTATGTTAATCCAATGCGGTCATTATGTAACACAGGTCGATGAGGTTATGTCAGGCGATGAGTTACTTGATATTAACATTGTCGAGGGTGGTGGTACTTACATGGCATCAAGTGTTGAGTGGCTTGAAGAGAACGGTATCGAGCATGACATTCACCTGATCTTTACTGATGGTGAAATGGGGGCTGATGATTACCGCATCTGTGCTGAGTCTGGAGCGATCCTTGTATTAGTGGTAATGCCTGATCACTACTACCGCAGGAATCTTATTGCTTCAGGCATCGACTACATACTGGCTAACGATGATCCGTTAGCCGCTTAACCTATCGCTGTGTTTTGTGCGCCTGTAGTGCCAACAGAACACAGCGATAGGCCATTACTATTAACTTGTTAAGGAAAAGAATCATGGATAAATATTTTAAAACGCTAGACGCAACGCGCCATTTATTTGGAATCAACTGCGTATCAAAGGGTCAAAGATACATCGACACCGCCAAGTTAATCAAGGCGATGAAGTCGGCATTAAGGCGGCATCATGACATTGGTGCTGAGGCAAATTACATTATTAAACTTTATAAAGAGAGGCAACAAAATGGATGATAGTAAATTGTATGAGAACAGAGGCCTTAACGTAACATTTAAGGCGCATGGGGGCTTGCGTGAAATGCTAGATTACGCCCATAAAGAATACGGTGTTAACAAGTCGGAGCAGGCTCAATACTTAATGGAGACATTAATTGCAACCGAGTTAACTGGGGAAAATCAGATAGATGATTATCTACGAATGATCAAGGGCTTGATTATCAAGAAGCTAAGAACCAAACAGAGTGAACTTGAGTTTCAAATAAGCCTGAGAGAGGAGGCGATCCAGTCAATTAACATCGAACTTGGTGGTGATGATTGTGAAACAAAAGATGATAATAAGTTAGGAGAGTTGAAATGAAGAGCGTCAAGCTTAGAGGCCGAAAGATTGTGGCTAGTTGCCGATACTGTGGAAGTGATGATGTCCAGTTAGATCGGTCACCAGTGTGGCAAGATGGCGAGTGGATGATTCCAAACATTGTGACTTACTCGAATTCGATCCTGCAATATGACGGTAACAATTCAGTAAAAACACAATACGGCAGAGTATCCTGTTTATCATGCAAGGGAGATACTAAAATAGTATTTAACTTGTTAAAAGAAACAGGTAGCGCAGGTGAGAACCGTTTTACTTACCATGTTGAGGTGATGGAGCGAATCTCAAACGATAAAGATGATGGTTATGATTGCGTGTTTTTTAACCGAGAATTTGATTCAATGAAAGAAATTGAGCAAAGTCTAGGCGATCAGATGGTCAACAGGCATTGTGAGGTTAAGATTAAAAAAGTAATCAAAGAAGAGTATTTATTATAAGTTACCAAAGACGCAAGGAGTCTATTATGGAAATAGCATACCAAGTGATCATGGGCGTATTCTTAACGTCCTTTATGACGGCAACAATAATTCATATGTTTTATACAATCAAAGACGGAGGGTCAAATGAATCAAGAAATAAGATCGACAGATATAATATGGGCGAGCAATCAGTATCTTTTAATTCCATTTCCAGACTGGGGAGATGATTTTGAAGAGTGGGACGCAGATAAAGTTATCACCCATATTGATAACAACAAGGTAGAAGTTTTGGAAGATGCTGACAACAGGGAGATAGCCCGACTTATATTGCAGACGGCTGTTAACTTTAGGGAGTCGGTAAGGATTGAGGCCAGAGATATACTTCAAAAACTATCTGATGTTCTTAATGCAGTTTAACCCTTTTGCCCCATCCTTCTTAATCGAGGGATGGGGCTTTTTTAGTTTAGTTCGTTAATCGCTTTTTCTGTTTGGTAGTATTCTTTTTCAGCTTTTTCTAGCTGATGATTCTCGTCCTCAGTCCATGAGGATTCCGAGTTTTTCCCAAAAATTTTATCCCACGCTTCATCAAACCTGACCTTATTTGTAGGTCTTTGTTTTGAACCTTTACTCATTATATTTAACCTGTTAATAATTACAAAAAATCCAAAGCTCTTCGGAAAGTCTTGAGCTTTTCCTTATCAGTTATATTTAAGTCGTCAACAATAATGTCACAGACAATCTTTTCCGCCTCAACTCCAAACTTATTCTTTATTTTACGCATAGTCCTAGAGAATATTAAAAGGCCATTGCTGTACTTGTCACCTGATCCACCACCAAACGAACCCATCATTGAGGGCGTTTTAACAAAAATATTAGCCTGAGTAGCTTGTTTTAGAATCCATTCGGCTGTGGAGTGTTGCTGTAAATCTATTTTTTTAGACAACAATAACCGATCTATATATAACTGATCGGTCACCTTAACCCTAAGAAATGCGCCATCTCCCTGCTCTAAAGCAGTTCTATGGCGTTGGTGTAACTCCCTAGTGCCTGTCTCATTTACCTGTATATCAGAAATCCCAGTCATCGCCTGTTTCATGCCAGTCATTAGGTCGCCCCTCGCCCATAGTAGGTTCAAAATCTCCATAGGAAATATCTGAATATCTCCCTGTCGGTATGTCATAGTCCAAGTTAATAGTACCAGTGGTTCCTACCCATTTGAAGCGACACTTCCAACAATGAATTTCAACATTCTTATCCTTGTCTAGATGCACAGTGATGCCCAAGTCAGCCTTAGCAAAGAAAGCGGCTGATCCTGAGATGTTCATCCCTTTGGGTACTGGCGTTGATCCGTCTTGATTAGTCATCATCTTGGCAGGGTGAGCGATAAACCAAATGTGTACGTCATGCGCTCTGGCAAAGGTAACAAGGCGAGTTAACATCTCATTGATACCTTGATGCTCGTTACTTACCTCACTGCTCTGTTGAATGTAATTGTAAGGGTCAATAACTAATCCGCGAACACCTAGCCGCATGACTGCCTGCTTTGCTCTATCTAAAATGCTGTCGATGGTAGCTGACTCACCCCCACGCTGTTCAAGGAACAAGAAATGCTCAGACACCCATTTCAATGCCTCGCTTTTTTCCTCCCCACTCATGCGATCAGTCTTCCCTTGAAAGAATGGTTTGCCTACATACTTTTCACTTAACTTTGCAATGTGCAATGGTGGTGGGTTTTCAAAACTTGCAATGGCAAACTTCCAACCTTCTCGTCTTGCCAAGTTAACCATAAGCTGATCAATAAATTCAGATTTACCAGAACCCGGGATGCCTGTCACTATACTTAACTGGCCCTGAACAACGGTGAACAACCCGTCAACACTTGCAAGCCCTGTAGATGCACCGCCAACAATACCTTCTTTATAAAGATGTTCAATGTCATTGGTGTAATCATCTGCTGAGTAAACACCTTCAAGGGGAACAGGTTTGGCACCTTCAATTAGCTTTCTAAGGTACTCTGTGCCGTGATGCTTCAGTACATCGTTACAATCTTTGCACCCCTCTGGGTAGTCAATCGTCCAACACTTAGCCCTTCCTATGCGTCTAGCAAGTTCTTCACTAAGCGCAAGCCCTGCTTCATCGAAGTCAGTTGCAAGAATGATTCTATCGGCTTTCTCTAGCTTGGCTCTGGCCGTCCAGACATAGGCAAACTTATTGTCCTCCTCTGGGTTTACCTTTCGGTTGCTTACCTTTTGTGGCGCACCGTTGGGAACACTGACAACATTCTGTATCCCTGCTGAGGCGCAAGCTAATAGGTCGCTTTCCCCTTCAACAAAGATAATATCCTTTGCGTCATCTTTTACCTGATCAATACCCCAAAGGGTTCTTGCCGCACCATCTTGAGTAAAATGCTTACCCTGAATTGACCTCCACTTAACTGCTTCACGATCACCATAAACAAATCCAATTGCATCCATCTCACCAGAACCGTTGAAATATTTTCTCCCAGATACTACTGGATAACTTGTTACAGATAAGGGGTCGATTGACCTGCTGAGTAAATAATTATTTATAAGTTCTTGGTCTGATGTGCTTGGCACTGATATAGCCCTCACTTTTTGCGGTTGGACTTGCTTTGTTATGGATGGCCTGTTGTATCTTCCTGATAGGCCGCAATGGTGACATTGGTATAAACAATCCGAACCATCTATGGTTACGCTTAGAGTTTTTACGTTTTTCTTTTTTCGCTCATCTGAGCATTCTGGGCATTGAACCCGACAATCATCGTGGATATTTGAGAAAAAATACCCAAGGTCTAGATCATTCATATTTGCACTCCACTGAAATATGTGATTATAATATCTTCCGTTAGGAAGATTCCTGTTTGAAACATAATCCTAATACTTAGGAATATTCCTGTTACTTGGAATATTCCTAGCAGAATTAGTCATCTTTAAATCCTTCTCTTATCTCATCTATAATATCGTTTATCATCCTTTGTTTTCTTACGCCCCCAACTCTTAACGCCTCAATAACATCCTCTCTTATTTTTATGTGATTTAATCCAACGTGTCCACAGACAATCTCATGTTCGCTTGAAATAAAATAATTGGCCGCATCAAAACTTACTTCCTTACTGCTGTCGTAAGTGTCTTTCAATGCTTGCACGATCATCCTGCGACATAACAATAATAGTTGATCTTGGCGATTCTCTATCGAGCGCCCAAAAGAGGTGCTTTTCTTTGACTTGTCTATCGTTTCCATAAATCTTTCCTTGCATACAGTCTAAAATTACAGATTCATCGAGATCAGGTCTTCTTGAGGCGTAGTAAATCTTAATTACTACCGCCAGATCACCCTCTAATAATTCGGGAAGTGTCTGGCATTGTTGATCGAAAAGTTTAACATAATCTCTAGCCTTTTTGCTCTTTATAAAAGCAGGCCTTCCCCGAATGGTTACAAGTTGTCTTGAGTTAGCTTTACTAGCAGGCTCACCATGTATTACAAAATTAACTGTTGTCATATTACTTTTCCCGTTGTAAGATGTCTACCACTATATACTATTTACTTAACTTTACCAACTATAGGAACACTACTGTGAGCAAAATAGGTAGCTACTTAATCGAAGCAGAAGAGAACGGAGAACTTAGATATGACGAAAGAAATCAGCGATACGTTAAACCCAAAGACTTTGGTTTTGGAGGACAACATTCCTCTGCCGAAAGACCGAAGAGGGATAGGCGAAAAACTTCCCTCAGAGATGAAAGAGTTGATGAGTAGTATGAAGATAGGTCAAAGCTTTTTTATAGAGACTACTGTTGAAGATCAGAAGTCTAAGATCGGGGCTGTTAGGGCATCAATCTCTAGATACATGAACTCGGTCAATACTCCTATAGCAGGGAATTGGTTGTTTTCTGTTAGGCAAGAGAACGAACCATTCCGCGTTGGCATAAGAGTTTTTAGAATGGAAGATAGGGTCGATACATGAAGATAACTAATAACTTTAATCTACCAGACGTTGTTGTCTCTGCCTTAACGCAGGATGATTACACTAAGGGTAAATCTAATAGGTCTGTTACACAGCTTATTGATTCACCACAGGTGGCTGTACTTGCAAGAGAGAATGCTGATGACATCGAGCAAGATGCTGTTGACTTTCTTTGGTCTAGGTTTGGAACCTCAGTGCATACCATGTTTGAGAGAGCCGCTGAGTCTGCGGAAAAGGTTATTAGTGAGCAAAGAATGTTTGCTGAGGTTCTGGGTTGGACTATCTCTGGTGCTGTTGACTTGCAGGAGTTGGTTACTGGTGGGCGTATTGTTAGTGACTACAAGGTGACTTCCGTATGGTCAGTTATCTTTGCCAAGCAAGAATGGCATAACCAACTTAATTGTTACGCTTGGTTGATTAGAAAGTCTCAGAATACTGCTGTTAAGCAGTTAAGGGTAATAGCAATCATACGGGACTGGCAACGCAGACGAGCAAGTGAAGACTCTACCTATCCTCAATCACCAATAAAGATTATTGAGATTCCTTTGTGGACTGACGAGGAACAAGATAGTTATGTCGAGGAAAGAGTCAGGCTTCATCAAGAGGCTGAGTTTAAGCGACTGACTGGTGATGAGATAGAGCAGTGTACGCAGTCGGAGACATGGAAAAAGGACGATAGTTATGCTGTTATGAAAAAGGGGAGAAAGAGAGCCGTTAGAGTTCTAGGTTCTCAGCAAGAAGCTGATGACTTTATAGCAGAGATATCTGTTGAGTCTGATAAGCATCATGTTGATGTCAGAAAGGGTGAGGCAACCAGATGTATTCAGAACTGGTGTCGAGTCAGTAAGTGGTGTCCTCAATTTGCAAGGGAGAAGTTCGCATGATGGGCAGTGATAAAGAAACATATTTAAAGATGGTAGCGATATGGTCTATTACCAACATACCAGATTTAAAGGTGTCGTTAATCGGGGATAATTTTGGGGTAACGTGCAAGTTTGGATTTATTGCAAACATGGATGCAAAGTTATTTTATCAAATAGAACCTCTAGAAGTTGTTCAGTTAATAGAGAAATCGTTCACTAAACAATTTGGGGTAGATGGTTCAAAGTACAGAAACACATTTCGAGGATTTAAAAAGAATCCATTTTCAAGTCAAAACTAGGAGTGCGACATGCCAAAGAAAGAACAATACCCAGAGATAACGTATGGGGCTATCTGGAAAAACCTGTCTCAGGTTGACTGCTCAGAGAACGCTAAGAGCAAGAACGGACTGACTTACCTTGCTTGGAATGAAGCTTGGGCTTTACTCATGGAACATTATCCAGAGTCTACCTTTGCTTATCTAGACAATGAGGTATACCAAGACGGATCAGTGTCTGTTGTATGTCAGGTTGAGATACATGGCCTTACTAGGCGAATGTGGTTGCCTGTTATGAATTACGCAAACAAGACGATACCCAACCCTTCATCTAGGGATATTTCCGATAACAAGATGCGTTGTTTGGTTAAGACCATTGGACTTTTCGGTTTGGGATTCCATATATACCGAGGCCAAACTCAGCCTGAAGATATGATCGACGATGACTCCTCACAACAAGTTACAAAGAAGGTTACTGCTCCCGCTGTCGTCCAGAAGACAAACAAGAAGTCAGTTGCTGTATCAGGCAAGGTGGCTGAAGGAGTTAAGAATGAGGCTCAGGCAAAATCTGATGCAGAGTTCTATTTGTCGTGGACTGATGCTGATGCCCAAGTATGGGTTGATAAGATGTTTGAGGTAGCAGAAAAGTTTGCAGAGTCACCTGATGGGGCAAGAAGTCAGTGGCAGGCAAACAAGAAGACGATTGATCACTTAACGACCAATCACCCGAAGGCGTATGAATCACTGAAAGAGAAATTCACTAATCTTAGCAATAAGCTAAAAACCAAAGAAGGAAATAATGATGAATAAGCAATATCCGAAGGGCGAAGGCGCAATGTTTGCAAATGAAAAGAAGAACGATAAGCAACCAGATTGGAGGGGAAACATAGAAGTAACCCCATCCCAGTTGAGAGAGTTGCTTACTATGGCTAAGGCTAACCAAGCCAACCCTGTTCCTGACTTTAAGATTAAAATGCAAGTAGCTTCATGGAACAGAGTCGCCAAAAGCACTGGTGCTGAGTACATGTACTTAAGTACTGAGGTTTATAACCCTGAGCCTGCCCCTGCTCCTGCTCCTGCTCCTGCTCCTGTGCCTGAGCAATTTGATGAAGACATTCCCTTCTAATGAAGTTTGAACTGAAAGAGAATAGCGGAGTGGTGGAGATTCTTCTGCCACTTTGCAACCTTTTTCCTGAAGGTAGCTTGGAGTTGATGAACCTTTGCCTAAAGTCCAAGAGAGGGGTTTCCTTGGAAGTGAAAGCACTGGGTAAATCAAGAACATCCATGCAGGAAAGGTATTACAGGAAGTGGTGTGGCGAGTTCGCCAAGTTTGTGGGCATGACTCACGATGAGATGCACGAAGAATTATTGTGTCGGGCGTTTGGAAGTGAGAGTGTTGCGACATCTATGGGTGAAGTAAGAAGACCGCTTAAGAGAAGTTCTGAAGTTGGAGTTGTAGAATATTCCTCTCTCATTGAGATGTTAATATTTACTGCGGCTGAATTAGATTTTCACGTTCCCCCTGCGGAAAGGATGGTAGTAAATGAAAAATAAAAAAGAATTACTTAATCGTCGAGAGATTTTAGATAGTTTTAATGAAAGTGTTGAGAATTTTGAAGACTCAATTGAACTATCCGAGATGTTATTTAGCTTATCAAAGGATGCTAGTAGTGAGCAACTCCGTTATTATCTTGTGGAGTCTTCTGAGCATATAGAATTTATGTGGAAAGCATATTCTGAGGCAGTATCTTTTATGAATCAGGTGAT
>Ga0209634_1002878_pt1 | contig 11902 bp, 13 predicted proteins | sample LinPmetageLP40_FD_184043 | JGI IMG/M metagenome (GOLD analysis project Ga0209634, IMG submission 184043) | Marine viral communities from the Pacific Ocean - LP-40 (SPAdes) (version 2) | ecosystem: Environmental > Aquatic > Marine > Oceanic | place: Pacific Ocean | collected 2010-08-26 | reverse complement strand
CGGCCGAAGTAGATAATTCTCGGCGTTTTTTTCTTATACTTGAATTTAATTTTTGGACTTCACATCCCGAACTTATGTTAACTAAGTCCATCTTTTTTTTTTTTGATTTTGATTTTGGTTTTTTTATATTGTTATTCATATCGTCTTCTATATGTTCTAGATTTTCTTTTATGTATGATATTATTCCATTTTCAATTGCCCATTTAAAAAAATTTAGCTGACCAACTGTTGTTACCACCGATTCCGACTCATTATAATTAAATGATACTCTCTCACGTCTACAGAAAGGATCAAAATGCTTTTTAGAATACGCCTTAAGCTGTGCCTTATAATTTAAAAATACATTAATATCTATTATAGTGTGGTGCGCCTTTGTATCTTTCTTTTTTGTTTTAGATGTTACCACCTTATCTCCTCCCGCGATAATTTTTTTTACTGGAATCACCACAAAATTCTTTTTAGAATAATTGGTAACAAACCAATCAATAATTCTTAATGAAATCTTAGATGTACTGTTAATTATAGTTAAAAAATTATCAATGTTATCTTTTTTATTATAGAATAATCTAAGTTTTTCTAAAAGTAAATCTTGTTTAACTGAAAGCTTTGGTGGAGTCTTGCGCCTTGGCGACTTTTTCTTTAAGTTACCTGAAGCTGTGACACTCATACTTAAATCAAATTATACTTAAAATTATTAGATTTTCTTTAAATCCTTTAAATTGAAAAAAAACATATAATTAAACACTAACTTGATAGTAACCTTGGTCGGTGCCATCACCCTCCTGGAATAATGGAAGGTCTCTAGGGAAATCCGATAATTGACTCAAAAAACCTTCGGTTTGATGAAATCTATACGCTGGTGAACCACCGTTCTGTCCCTTACGCTTACTGTTACTGTTATTGTTACTCTTACCCTTGCGCTTACTAGACTTACGTCTACGTAGGTTTCCGTTATTGTTATTATTGTTGTTATTATTTCTACGTGTACTTTTTGTATTACGTCTACGAGAGCCACTTACTCTATTTCTTCCTTTGTTAGCTTTTGCGTTTGATGATCTTCTAGATTTAGGTCTTCTTTTCATACCTTTACTACAATTTGACATTATTATAATATATATAAATAAAAAAATATAATCGTGTATTTAAATAATAATAAATACGTTAGTTTGTTTTAACTATTTGATTACTTATTTTCACTTTCTAACGCAGCTATTAGTTTCTTTTTATAGATATCAACCAACTTGTCTAGCTTTTCTGCTAAAATAGAACTAATCTTGATTTCATTATTAAAAGGTTCTTCAAACATATTAACTAGAAGATGTAGTATAATCTTCTATTCAAACATTAATTTATAATTCAATTTTAATTATTTAAATCAACAATAATCATTGAGTGATCACTATCTAAAAAATACGATGTATTATAGTAAATCGGTGGTTGTATTCCTTTATAAAATACATAATCTACTCTCCTCTTATGGATAGAAGTGTATATTTTCCCATCGATATAACTATCATTATAATATTTTTTCATATGTTTAACAACTTTATTATCGGTTGAGGTATACATATATTCATAAATTTGCTTTTCTCTATATTCTTGATAGGAATAGTCTTGTTCATCTATAGAGTTAAAATCTCCAAGTATTATCGATTTACTATTATTAAACTTTAAATTTACCAATTTTTTTGCCTGTTCATAACGAACATTCTCATCTTCTTGATTCGAAGTTTTATTTATATTTGGATTAATGTGTAAATGAGTATTTGTTATATTTATAATACTATCGTTATAGTTTATATTAGCTGATAATGCCTTTCTATCATGAGATAAATCTATTATTTGTCTATCATTAAGTTTTAGACGTGAAGCTACTAGCAAAAAGGATTCCTTATCAAAAAAAATGAATGGATATCCTATACTATTTAGTTGATGTTCGATTTCATTAAAGGTGTGTAAATACACATTTTCATAAACTTTTCTTGGAACGATAACCTCCTGTAAACACACAATATCTATATTTTGATGTTTAATATACTTGATCACATTATTTAAAGTATCATTATTTTCGGTGTTTCTAAAATAATGAACATTATAACTAGCTATACGTAAAGAATTTGGTTTTTTTGTCAATATACTACTATCATTATACTTTTGTTTAAATTCAATTAAATCGCGCTTCTTATTATACTTTATGTTATTGTAAATTTCAGTTGAACGTAAATCAACACAATAATATAAAGCCATGATTATATTAGCCAGAATAAAATATATTGCCTGTTTATGTGAATAACTAAAATCATTTTTACTTAGTTGTATCGGTTTAAAATTAAAATCATTTTTATTTTTTATGAAAATAAGATACACATTCATTTTCGCACACTTGAACGAAAATGAAGTTTTGAATCCATCTAAATTATTTTTTTGAAGGTAATAAATGAGCTGTTGATTACCTTTTTTCATTTGTAATATATTCATAATAAGTTCATTATGAATATTTAGCATTTTTAGATCTCTTGTATTTTTAAATTCAAAAACATTTGAATTATGATCGTATGTAGCGAATTTTGTTGTTAAATAATCTAATCCAGCTAAATATCGTGTTTGATAAATTAAATTATCTGATAAGTAAATTAACCTACCTTCTATTAACTCAGTTAATGAATTTGAAATATGATAAAATTGTGTATCTTTTGATACTATATCCATATTATAATACTAAATAAAAAATACGATTTTTAATTAATTTAAATGATTTTATTTTTGTTATATAATATCATATGTTGAATGTAGTTGAAACTTTATTAGAAATAGTTCATGGTATTATATTTTTAATGATATTAATTCCATTTGTTTTTAATAATAGAATTATATTACTAGCTTACTTCTACTTTTTATTATCAATATACATTGGTTGGATAGTATTTAATGGTAGATGTTGGTTAAGTATGCTAGAAAGTAAATATGGTGACGATAAAATTATGGATGATAATGGAAATACATTACAATATAGATTAAAAAAATATTTTAATTTAGAATTATCTGAAAAAACAGTTCAAATTATATACTGGCTAGCCAACTATTTAGCTATATTAGTTTTATGCTATAAACTTAATAGACTAACCTTTGGAATAATATGGATTGTTGTTTGGACTTTATTTGACCAAAAATATCTTAAAACACGGAAGATCAACAAACCTTAATGCCTAGATCGGTCAATGATTTGATATGACCTTCCATTTTTATCCCCAAGAAACGGGGTGCCTCCTGGTCAAAGGAATAAACAAAGTTTTTTTCATCAATTAAATAATTTGTTTCTTCTATAGTTTCAATTCTAGTCATTATAAATTCAGACAGTTTCTTATCATTTTTTCTCTTTCTTCCACGCACAGCTGGTTCCTTTGGCACCATTTCATCATCTATTCTACCTAATGGTAGCTTATTATCATGACTTTTACAATAATCACACCCTGGTTTATATCTTCCACGAGTACACTGTTTTCCATCTAATTTTCTACCCATACATTGCTTATCCGCCGGTAGAACTCTACGATTTCTCTTTTTAATTCCTAGCTTAATACCAACTTTATTCATATCATCACGAGTATAGTCACGCAAATCTCCAATCGAAATACTAAAACGTTCGCTTATATTACATAATATTTTATCAAATTCATCAGTGATGGTTTTTAATACATCATTTGATATGAGTGGTTTGATACTATCTAAGCTGAATTCTTGATCCATGGTATAAATCCTTATATAACTTGCTTAATATTATTTATATTATTTTAAATCAATTTTTTTTATATTCTGTTTCTTCTTTAAGTCAAAACAAAGGTTAAATTATTGTGTTGCGCACTGAGGAGGTCCATCATCATCAGGATAATCTTCATGTGTTTCTTTATGAGTATGTGACTTGGAATTAGCTATAGCAGACTCTACATTTTCGGTTTCAATTTCAGATATAGTATCCAAAAATTTAAAATATTTATTTTCTTTAGCTTTATCAACGTCATTATTATCATCATTATTATCATCATTAACTTCATTTGGTTGATTAATCAACTTTTTAATATATAACTTTCGCTCTTCAGATAATGTAGTTGGAAATATAACATTAATTTTTATGAACATATTACCACTATTAGTCATACCTTCCCCTGATATTTTCATTACACTATTAGGTTGTATTACTTCGGATGTTTTACAATATAATTCTCGACCATCAAAATGTTTTATACTCAACTCCATACCACATAAAGCATCGATTAATGAAATCGTTTTTACATAAATAAGATTATCTCCCATACGTATAAAGTTAGGATCTGGCTTTTCTTTTATAATTACAATAAGATTTCCTTGGACATCGGCATCTGGGTTGTAATCTGCCATATGTTCATAAATAATACGATCACCTGTAGAATGTGATTTTTTTAAATTTAAATTTAAGGCAATCTTTTTTCTTAACTTTTTAGTTCCTCCACAATCATTACAGTAATTAGCTGGATTAATCGTTTTGCCTTTACCACGACATTCATTACACATTTGTGTAGTTTGAGATATCATCCCAGGACCAAATTGTTGAACTTTTACAAACATGCCTGAACCATCACATTTTTTACATACAACCACATCATTCGGATCTATACATCCAAGACCATCACATTTACTACATTTAATATTTGTAACCATCGCCATTTTTAATTGCGATTCTAGGTAAATATCTCGTATATCTATTTCTATTTCTTTTATTACATCAGATGCCTTTGTTTTTGATTTTGATGAACTTCTAGAATTACCAAATGAAGGACCTCCAAAGATATCACTAAATACATCAAATGGATTTCCCCCTCCACTACCACCACCTCCACCAAATGGATTAGAGTTAACACCATCTAAACCAAACATATCGTAATTTTTTCTTTTTTCGGAATCCCCTAATATCTCATAAGACTTTGCTATTTCTTTGAATTTTCCTTCGGCATCTGGATCCTTATTTCTATCTGGGTGGTATTTCAGAGCCATCTTTTTGTAGGCCTTTTTAATTTCAGCTTCGGTAGAGTTCTTTTCAACTCCTAAAGTTTTGTAAAGCTTAGTGTCATTTGAACTAAACATGGATATAAATACTAAATCAAATTAATTATGAATTAATAACAAATTAACTTTAAATACAAATTAACTTTAAATACAAATTATTGATTTTTTCTTTAACATATTGAATATGTTTCTGATACGCTAAAGACTGTGATTCGGTTTGTTCATCTAATAAATTTTCTAATCTATAATTTATTTTAGAATGCTCTACATTAGAAAATTCCAAAATTTCAGTCATAATTTTATTAGTTTTGGCTGTAGACAATTTTAGTTTATTTTTCAAGTATTTTTCGAACTCGATTGACCAAAGTGATACTATAGACATCGTTTGTAAAATCTGCTCAAATTTATCACAATTGCTATTGAGGATAGACTGCGACTCTTCAACAATAAATATATACAAGTTTAAGAGCATTTGAAGTTCGGATGGTTTAGATTTAGAATTATATTGATATTTATCTTGATCAACTAAATTAGAATTATAGGACATCTCTTGAATTATTTTTGGTAGTGAATCATTAAAATCCTTCCAAAATGTTGGATATATCTCAGTCGTTTGAGATTTTATAGATTCCATATATTTTTAATGAATTTTTTTATTCAACATATTAAACACATAAGTAAACATCGGAATTTTCAAATATTTGATATGTTTATTAAAATCGTTTACACAAAAATTATATAATTCTTTCGCTTTTTCTTTTCCTAAAAGTAAAATAAAACTAGTACTGTCTTTATCGACATCTTCAAAATCATCAGCTATCTGAAAACATAATGAAAAAATAAATGATATGTATTGTATATCGTCTGTTGATATCCTTATGCTTTCATTTTTAGATAACAGTAAAGGTAACTGAAATGATAGATAAAATAATGGATATGTTTTCAGATTTAATAGAATCACCTTTTCCATCAGATTCATATCATTATTTAAAATACTATTAGCAATGTTTAGTATTAACTTGTTTGATAAAATTAAATCTATTATTTGTCTATATTTAACATTTTCAATATTTTTATAGCCACATAAGTCCACCAGTTGACCTACAGAAGTAAAGTTATTATTCATAAATACCATACTTGCTATCTTAGTTAGCAAATGAGTCTCATATAAATTTGTAGTATTATTTACTATGTTCATCAATGAAACTAAAGACTTATTAATCATGTAATTCGCAATTATATATGCCGATCTTACACCATATTTAGTATGAAATGTAGGTATTCCTCTCCGTAACGTATCATTATCCATACTTGGCAAATCATCCAAAATTAATGACGCACAATGTAGATATTCAACTAGTAAAATTAATTTATCTCTACATTGTTGGCTAACGTCAAGTTTCGCACACATCTCCATTATTATTATTGGACGTAGCCTTTTACCACCAAATATAGAATAATTCAAACATTCTCTAAATTGTTTGTTCTCAACTTGTTTTATATTTATTTCCAGAATTTGATCAACTATTTTTTTTTGTGATTTAAAACTATTCATCTCTAATAGATAATTAGATAATTATAGAAAAATATAAACAAATCAATAATCAAAGTAAGAAGCTCCAGAAAATTTTATAGCACACACATGATCACTAGTTTGCCAACCACCTACTCTAGATAAAAAGGGTTGAACAACTTTTCTACTTTCTATACCTTCTCTACCTACACTATCTACACTAATCTTGCTACACGCAACAGTTTGAATATTGATGTTCTGATTATTTTCATCAATAGAAACACCGATATGACCATATGATCTCATTTTATTTGTGAAAGGATCCATTACTTTCACTTGTTTACCCGTTTTGATATCCGCACAATAAAATCGAATTGCCTTAATGATATCTCCATTATCATACGTTTTCACCTTATAGACGGCACTATTTTTTGGAGCTCTAAATTCGAAAGCATCCCCTTTTTTAGTTTCAGAACCTAATTTTACATCATCAAATGGTTTGTATTTGTAATTTTGTATTGAATGAGTTTTATTACCATCATAAAAAAACATAATTGAGTATAAATCTCCATTATTTTTATTTATTGAAGCCGAAACACCTATAATCGGTTTCTTATCTGGTAGCCATTTGTCATTTACAATAGCACACTCTTGTTTAGATACACCAATAGTATCTGGGTTCATAATAATAAATGTTTTTGGATTATTATCATCAGTGCTAACATTTATATGATAAATAGGATTCGGATTAGAATCAGGAACTGTATCTAAAGCATCAGGTGGTGTCAACCCACTTTGATCAGCAAATGCCTTCCACCCATTAGTTGCTGTTCTAGAAAAGTCCAAAATAGTTTTTTGTTCTATTTGTTCTTTTTTCATCGGAGTTTTTCTATCTTTCTTAAAAGAACCTGTCTTGACTTTACATATATTACAATTTGATGATGTACCTTGTGGCCCACGTACACCTAAATCCCCTCTTGGACCTTTTACTCCTTTTACGCTTTTTCTAAATTTATAATACACAGTGATAAATAAGAAGGTTCCAAAATTTAAGATAAAGAAAAATGAGACTATTTTTAGCACGTTCATAATTTCGCCATCATCTATTTTTTGCTCAAAATGATCAACAATATATTTCATGATCGCAAAAGATAAACCGAAAAATATAAAGCCTACTAATCTATAAGTTTGCCACGATATTTCTATTAGCACCGGTGACTTTTTAAATACATTGTTTTCCTTTTCTACACCAGCATTCGGCAATTTACTTAATGAACTTCCTATAGACTTCTTTGCGCTTTCTAAAGACTGATTAACAGAATCCATAGTTTCTTTAATAATACAATATAAATTATTTTAATAAAATTAATATTTTAGCTTCATGTAGCATCTTCATTTTCTCTATCATCAGGACAATTTAATCTTGTTGTGTCAGGCGCGGTCTCTTTTGCTGACTGAATCAATCTGTTCATAGGTACCGATTCTTCGCTAACTACGCTCAACATATTTTCTGGTTTTTTTAAAAAACTATCATTTCTAAATTTGGTTAGATAACTATCATAATTAGAATCATTTGTATTATAATTTATAAATACCATTTGACATCCACTATCCCAGGCATATTTAGGATCATAGTTTTTAGTAAAGAAAGAATTTTCACTTGGCATCACCATAGTTAAATTATTTTTGTTAAAATCTCGCAAAGATTCGCTATCATATTTAATAGTATCTTGCTCTGAAACAAATGGATCTAATGAACCAAAACCGATTTTATTGATTTCGGTTTTATCCCAGCTATAATTTATTAATTCTTCTAGCTGTGAATTTTGATATCCATCACTCGAAAGTATCACAACTTTTCCGAGAAGTTCTTTTATTTTGACTTCGGCAATATTTCGACTTGAATAAGTATAATCATTCGACAGAAGGTTACTTTTAAACACTTTGTAAAGTATCTGTTTGATTTTATTTAAACATTTAACATTTCCATTAGTATTTAAATTTAAACATAATATAAATGGATCTCTATAGTTATTCACATATCCATTAGAAAATACTATAGTAGCGATCGCATTACACACATCCTCGAATAATAGAGAATTTAATCCCAATTTCCATTCTCCTTCCTTAAAACCAGTGGTTACAATTGGATACGCATTCTCATTTAGCGTATTGTTAAATATTTCTAAATACACACATCTCGCACCACCAAGCAATATCTCTCTCATTACTTCAATCGAACAGTAGTCCAATAATTGATTTTTTACCATATATGGTCTAAAGGCACATGACATGTAAAAATCACACAATTTACTATCGCGATTTTCTCTAGTATTTACTTGCGAATTAATAAACATATAGCTTTTGCTTATCGCCAAGTTATATAAGGCTCTACTTTGTCGATATGAAAATGACGCAAAATATCCAACTATACATAATATCAAAATAACTATACATGCCAGTATAAGCATTTTATACGATTGTATATTACTTTCTAAAGTAGAAACTGTATTATCATTATTAAAAGAATTATTCAAACTATTATTAGCTCCTTTATTATTTGATGTTTTAGTATTCGTTTTTGTATTCGTTTTTGTATTCGTTTTTGTATTGGTCTTTGTATTAGTATTTGCTTTTCCATTTTTACCAATATTCGTTTTATTACCCTTCATTCCAGGTTTTGTACTAGAACCAGTCATTTGTCCCAGAGGCATCTGTCCTGCCATTGAAGTGCTTCCATACATTCCTTGTTGACCATACATTCCTTGTTGACCAGGCATACCCATAGTTGATCCACTATATTGAGGACCCATCATTCCACCAGGACCCATAGTAGATGGCATCATACCACCTTTTAATTTCATGTTTGATTTAGACTTCATACTTATATTATACATTTTTTTATTTTTTGTAATACTTAAAAATTATATATTATATATGTTATACCAATGAATTTTGAACCAATTTTAACTGAATCTGACAATAGATATGTTTTGTTACCTATTAAACATAATAATCTCTTTCACCTATACAAAAAAGCTTTAGCATCATTCTGGACTGTCGAAGAAGTCGATTTATCCAAAGATATGAATCACTGGGTTCAACTCAATAAAGACGAACAACACTTTATCAAAAATATTTTAGCTTTTTTTGCTGGAAGTGATGGTATTGTATTAGAAAATCTTGCGTTGCGATTTATGTCTGAAATCAAATGTTCTGAAGCTATATGCTTTTATGGATTTCAAATTGCGATGGAAAATATTCATTCTGAGATGTACTCATTACTTATTGATACATACATCAAAGATTCTAATGAAAAAAACCATTTGTTCCACGCAATAGATACTATCCCTTCTGTAGGAAAGAAAGCTAAATGGGCTATTAAATGGATTAATGACGAACAATCTAACTTTGCTACAAGGGTTGTTGCCTTTGCGGCTGTCGAAGGCATTTTCTTTTCAGGTAGTTTCTGTGCTATATTTTGGCTTAAAAAACGTGGATTAATGCCTGGTTTAACCAGTAGTAATGAACTTATTAGTAGAGACGAAGGGATGCACACAGACTTCGCTGTCGAGATATACAGTATGCTTCAAAATAAATTATCATATGAGACAATCAAGGAAATTATTTGCGAAGCAGTTGAAATAGAAAAAGAATTTATTATCGATTCTATACCATGTAGGCTTATCGGAATGAATAGCGATCTAATGTCTGAATACATTGAATTTGTTGCGGATCGTTTGATAGTTCAGCTCGGTTATGATAAGATCTACGACGCAAAAAATCAATTCGACTTCATGGAAATGATCTCACTTGAAGGCAAAACCAACTTTTTCGAAAAGAGAGTTATGGACTATTCAAAGGCTAATGTGTCAAGCGAAATTGATAGTGAAAGCAAAGCTTTCTCACTTGATGCGGACTTTTAAATAATTTAATTAAGTTTAGATTTATTTGATATTAATACATGTACTTGATAATTGTATTGTATTAATCATAAATACAATCATTATATTTATTAAATCTAATAATTGTATTTTTATTTTTTAAAGAATCCAATTTTCAGGTCTTACAATCGCATCATAGTAATTTCCTCCATGATTCTCTTCTAAAGTATACTTCATATTTATTCCTAAATTTTTATTACGATCTTCTTGACTATTATCTTTATATGGTAGTAGTGTTATACTATGTAACACCATTTGCTGTCCTATATCTGTATCCGTTACTAAAACTGCGACATGACCCTGATCAGTTGAACTTCTATACTGTCTTACTAAAAGAGTTCCATCAGGATAATCTTTACTGGCGTTATTATTGAACGGTTCTAAAACATCTTGGTCTTTGTAAACCATCCAATACGCTAATGTTCCACCCATACCAGTATATCTATGATTTGGAATTTTCTTACCAGCAAATCTTAACAATAAGTTAACAAAACCAGCACAGTTACAAGTTGTTATTTCTAATCTTTTTGGTGGAGGTTCATCTTTCGCAAACATTGGAGCAGTCTCAGGGATCACACCACGTATCCACCATTCATAGGGGACACCAATCAAACTTTTTCCATACTCCAAAATTTCATGTAATTTTGATTCTGATTTTTTTAAATTGTAATTTAAATTCATACGTAACCTATTAAAAACAAAATAATCAATTATAAATCAATTTTATCAAGTTATATGAAAATATGACTAGAAACCAAAAAAGATTAAATAAAAAATGGCAAAAGAGACAAAACATACGATATGAGGATGAACATAATCTACTTAGAAAGATGACACTCAAACAACAATTAGACCATACACGCTCACTAAACCACGTTAAAAAAAGAGCACAACAACAACGAAATACTGGACGAAGCGGATGGAATACTACTAATTTTCCAAATTAAATTTATTTAGTTGAATAACTTGGGTTTAATATTACACTAATGTTTCCAAAATAGCCATAACAGAAACATTGCTTAGAGTCATCAATCTAGTATAAATATTAACTATCCCTGGAAAACAAATGTGATTATCTCCTAAAAAATCTAAATGTTCATATAATGTTTCATTAGGATCAATATATCCTAATATGATAGTTTACCTGTAATATTTGTATTAGACCAACTAATGTAAAAATAAATAAATTATATTTCGTTTAATGTTCTATTTCAACATCAAGTATGTGTAAAGATGATTGTTGATTCATTTCAATTTCACCATCATTAGCCAAATTAGTACCAGAATCTTCAGCTTTAATGGTTGTTTTAGAATCTTCAGCTTTAATGGTTGTTTTAGAATCTTCAGCTTTAATGGTTGTTTTAGAATCTTCAGCTTTAATGGTTGTTTTAGAATCTTCAGCTTT
>Ga0209634_1002877_pt1 | contig 11907 bp, 16 predicted proteins | sample LinPmetageLP40_FD_184043 | JGI IMG/M metagenome (GOLD analysis project Ga0209634, IMG submission 184043) | Marine viral communities from the Pacific Ocean - LP-40 (SPAdes) (version 2) | ecosystem: Environmental > Aquatic > Marine > Oceanic | place: Pacific Ocean | collected 2010-08-26 | reverse complement strand
TCAGCTTTAAAGTTATTACCTACTGTAAGTTCATTTAATAACTGTGTTATAGCATCCATTAATCTATAGTGTAAATTATATTCTCTTAATGTTTCAGGTTTAATTTTAAATTTTTTATCTAGTTCATTCCTCATTTCTATAAGAGATTCTTTTACAAACATATTCCTTAAATCTTTATCTATCTCTATTTTCATTTAGTATATCCTTGATCACTTTTTAAAAAAATACTTTTTCTACTTAGTATCCATGCTTTAGGTATATGTATTCTGGCATTACTAAATGGTTTGCTATATGTTGAACCAATACAAATAGCTTTATCATCTTCAGCTATTAAAAATCCTACAGTAATACATTTAGCAAGATCAGGTTTTTTTATTTCATCCCAATCAGCATCTGCTTGAGCATCATGCCATTCAATTATTAATATAGTGTCAGTATCAATTTTTAATTTCTTGTTTTTCTTAATCACTTGGTATCTCCACAGGATCTATAGTTTCTTTAGGTACTCTAAAAAACTTTTCACCTTTCCATACATACTTATTAGGAACTTCAACAAGAGGTGTTTCAGCCAATGTATCCCCTTGAATAAGATAACCATAGGTTTGGTCAGCATTAAGGACGAGAAAACAGATCGGAAGATTGTACTTATCTTTGTTAAGAAACTTAGCTTTTCTCCCTGGTATTTGGATGTGAGCATATTGAAAATCTTTTCCTTTCCAAGGTCTTTTAATTTCGACTTCACAATAAAAATCTCCTATAGAATATTCACTACCACCAACAGGTGTAACTATTAGATCAGGGCCATATCTATCTATGTTATCTACTACATGATAACCTTTAGCTTTCCAGTATCTTTTACCTGCATCTCTTGCAAGTTTATCAAACTCTTCAAATAATTTTCTATCAAATTTTTTAAACATAATTTATCCTTGACAAGAAATACATTCTTCTGCATCTTTCAAAGCATCTCTTGGAATTTGAGTACCTACTCTATCAGCTTGATTAGCTGCACTTGTTCTTAAATAGTATAGTCCTTTTAAGTTAGCTTTCCAAGCCCTTACATGTACAGAGTTTACATAACTTTTATCACTACCAGCAGGAAAGAATAAATTAACTGACTGTCCTTGACATATAAATGTTTGTCTATCTGAAGCATGTTCTATAACCCATTCTTGATTTAATTCAAAAGCTGTTTTAAATATAGATTTTTCATAGTCATTTAAAAAAGAACAATGCTGTACTGATCCTTCATTACTAATAATAGATTTCCACATTTCATCTGTATTTTTATAATACTTTAATAAAACTTTTTCTAAATATTTATTTTTAATTAAGTGTGATCCTGCCCTAGTTCTATGCACATAAGCATTAGACTTAACAGGTTCAATACTAGGGGTACATCCACATATAATAGAGCTATTAGCATTAGGTGCAATAGCTAGTAAGTGTGCATTACGTTTACCTGAACCTTTCATATCATCAGGTTCACCTTTTTGTTTAGCTAACAATCTAGTTTCTTCTAAAGCTTCCATCTTAATAGTTCTAAAAATACGTTTATTAATACCCTTTGCAATAGGACTTTCAAAAGGTATATTCATTTTTTGTAAGTAACCATGAAAACCCATAGCACCTAGTCCTAAAGATCGTTCAGCTATAGCACTACGTTTAGCTTTATCTAATTCATCAGGAGCATTATCAATAAACTTTTGTAACACATTATCTAAGAATCTAGTTAGATCCCTAATCATATTAGTATTTTTCCACTCATCATACTTTTCTAAATTAACACTAGATAAGCAACATACAGCAGTACGTTTTTCATTAGTAGCTAAATGTATTTCATTACATAAATTACTACCATGTATTTTTAAACCTAACTTCTTTTGTTCTTCAGGTAAATATTTATTAGCTGTATCTATAAAGTTTACATAAGGAGAACCAGTTCTAAATCTAGCTTCTAATATACGTTGCCATAAATCCCTAGCTAATATACTATCTCTTACAACTTGTGTATCTGGATCTTTTAATTCCCAAATAGTATTAGACTCTACAGCTTGCATAAACTTATCTGTTACGTTAACAGCATTAAATAAATTAAAACATTTACGATTAGAATCACCACCAGTAGGTAACTTAAAGTTAATAAACTCCACAATATCTGGGTGAGACACATCTATATAAGCTGCATAACTACCCTTTCTAGTTTTACCTTGCTTATAAGCTGTCATTTGAGAATCAACAACTTTTAAAAAGGGGATCGGCCCTGGTGCTTTGTCACCGACAGCCCTCACATCTGACCAATGACCACCGACCCCACCACCTTTAACAGATAACCATGCTACTTCAGAGTTGTGAGATATTAAATCTTGTAATGTATCACCTACATAAGTTAAGAAACAAGATATAGGTAAAGCTTTCCATTTCTTACCTATGTTAGGTGCATTACTAAGAACAGGACTAGCAAACATAAACCATCTTTTACTAGCATAATCATATATACGTTGTGCAAAATCTAAATCATCTTCACAATATGCAACAGATGCTCTAGCAAAAGCTTCTTGAGGAGACGTCTCATGTTCAAGCATATAATAATCTTTTAATAATTCTTTAGCTTGTTTAGATAAATCTGTATCTCTTGTATAACAAATATTAATACCACAATATTTAATAGTATCCATTAGTAAATCCCTTTATTGCTCTCTAATAAATCAATTATTTTTTCTAAATACCATTTAGCTTTTTTTGCATCCTCTAATGCTTTGCCTTTATGCCACATTCTTAATACATATTTAATTACATTACCTTGTGAGTAACCTATTTGAGTTGTAGGTGCTTCATCTATAGCATCATCTATAACTTCAATAGTTTCATACTTACCTTTATTATAATGGGGAGGATGATTAACTAAATCAATCTCTTTATTATAAGAAGGAGCTAAATCTTGATTTGCTTTATTCCAATTATATAATTCATCTTGTAGTTTCATGCATTACCTACAGTCTTAGTCCATGAAGATAAATTATATAAAGTTTTATTTTTATCTTTAGCTATCTTATTAAAATCTGATTCAGATATTTTATCCATTTCATCTGCTACTCTTTTAGCAAACTCAGTATTAGTATTTAATAAATTAAAACAAGTTATTAATGCATACATAACATCTTTAAGTTCATCTTGTTCTATATCTTTTAATTTTTCTTGAGGCATTACTATAGCATTAACATCTACTGTATGATTCCATTTATTATTTTTAAAGTTAGGTTTTAAAACTATAGCTATATCATCATTTATTAAACTATCATCACTAATACTTTTTTCTTCTACATAATCATCTAACATAATTTTTTTCCTTTAAAGGGTATAAAAGTTTGTTTAATTTTTATTTGTTCTTTTTCATTAAGCCACTCTATTGGAATTTTTTTTGTTGAATATAAAAAGTTATGTTTCTCACACCAACTAGCATATGTTGATTTAGATTTTTTACTTAGCTTAGATCTACAATTAGTAAATACAAATCTAATATCTAACTCAGGATGTTGCTTCTTTATAAGAATATGTTTTCTTCTATCTTGTGCTGTGAATAAACCTTTAGTTTCTATAATAATTCCATTGGGCAATAAAAAATCAGGTGTATATTTTCTGTAAGCTAAGTCCTCCCATTCTATTTTTATTGGTTCATATTTAACAACTACATTATTAGATAGTAATTGATCTTTAACCATTACTTCTAAACCACTTCTAAATCCTCTATTTATTTTTTTTCTACTATACATTAGTAAGTTCTGTATAACATACCATTGGAGGCTCTTGTGCTTGTGATACTACTGATGGTCTTTCTTTTAAGTTAGGCCAACAACTATGTCTATAAGAACAAAAAGAACATTCAATACCTAGCTTCCTATTACCACTAGGTTTTTTTCTATATGTTTCAGGCACATCTTCATAGCATCTTCTAAATTTATTTGTTTCTAAATCTTTAATAAGTTGTTTAGTTTTAACAACAAATTTATTTGTATCTATTTTTCCATTACTAGATACATGTTTAAAATGTCCTGTAGCTTTGTTAATTACCCACCAGCCATTAGGTTTTTTGCCCATAGCTTTAGCATAACCTGCTAATTGAGCTACATAACCAAAGCTATCTTTATCTGCAAGAGTTTCATAATCTTTAAATTTATTTTGATATGACCAAGGACTAGCAGATTTAATATCATCAACCATATCATCTATAATAATATCAGGAGTACCCTTGATCTCACCTGAATCTCCAAGATCAAGGGTTACATGCTCTCCATCTTTGTAACTTACACCTGCTGCTTTTAATAAACCTTTAAAGATAGCTTCAACTATATCTCCTAACATCATATTAATAACAAAGTTAGTTGTTGGTGCTATAGCTTTCTCAGGTTCATTCTTATCAAACCAAAGTTGACAATAACTTCTACCAATATTAGACATTCTTAATCTAAATTTAGTATCTCTTTTATCAACAAATTGTTTGATAAGTGCAGTACGAACATCACTTGTAATCTGATCTATAATCTCTTCAGATAAAATAGAGTCAGCATCTTTTACTTTACTTAAGTATTGATGTACTGCAAGCTCAGTAGGGTTATTCATTATGCAGCTTCTTCTATATCAACAAACTCATCTACTACGTTTTTAACATCTTTATCTGCTTTACCTTTTATAATATCTTCATGAGTACCTATTACCCAATCATTATAATTCTTTAACCACTCATTAAAATCTGCAAAAGTTTCTTGATCTTTTGTTTCTAACTCAATAACTTTAGGTACTAACTCTACTGTAGGTAAATAATATTTAGCACCAGTAGGTATTGTCCTTTCTTCTGTACCTAACTGTAAAAAATGTTGAGGTAGTATTCTATTTTGTTTTGCCATTTGTCCAATAGGTGTACCCATTATTTTAAAAGCATCACGATTATCTACTTCCCAAATAAAAGGTATAGCTTCTTGAGGATCTACATCAAGACCTTTTTCATCTACTGCATTATCAAATGTAACTTCTCCTAAAAGAACTCTAACTCTTTTAATGCTTTTAATTAAATCTTTTGTTGCTTGAGGTAAGCTTTGATAGTCATCAATCCAACCACTAGATTTACCACAATTAAAACCACCATCAGTATCCCTAAGATCAGACTTTAAATCATTAGCCATAACAGTTTTAACGTATCTGTTTTTAGTATCCCCATTACCTTGTACAAATTTCTTATACATAAACTTTTGATTAAACAATCTGATCTTGGGATTAGTTTGATAGATTTTTTCTCCATCAGAAAGTTGTAATACATAACTACCTGCATCAACAACTTCTACTTTTTTTGTTTTACCTTTAATAACAGTCTCACCTAATACACCTGCATGATCTATTTTAAGTCTAGCTAATGTACTGCCTTGTTTTTTTACAGCTATATCTGCTGACATACCCATTGCTTCTGCTAATTGATTAAAATTATTTTGATTTGTTAATGTTAAGTCTGACATATGTTTGTAACTCCTTATATATTTTCCTGGTCTAGCCAGTTGTTACCTATTTTTGCGTCTAATATTAATGGCACATTAAAATCTACATACCATTTCTCTTTAATTAAAGGTACTAAATTACCTTCTATCTCTTTTATAATAGCATATATTTTAGATACTTCACTAGGGAATACATCTATTACTATACTATCGTGTACTGTATTTACAATTACACTACGTAAGTCCTTAAGTTTCTTATAAAATTCTACTAATACAAGTGGTACTATGTCAGCCGTGGCTAATGATTGTACAGGATAGTTTTTTATTTGTGTAAAGTAAGTTACTGATCCATCTTTTTTTCTTTCTACATTAGGAAATGAAAAACGTCTACCAGTAAAAGAATTAAGATAACCATCACGTAAAATAGATTTAGCTAAACACTTATGCCAATTAGCAATACCTTTATACTTCTCTAAAAAATGTTCATAGTATCTAGCTTCAGCTTTAGTCCTACCATAACCTGATGCTCCATACAAAGGTGCAAACGTATGTGCTTTAGCTACTTGTCTAGTAGTAGGTTGTCCTGCATCACTAATAACTTTAGCAGTATAAGCATGTACATCAAACCCTTCAGTTACTTCTTTAATAGCTACAGGATCTTGACTTAGAAATGCAGCAACTCTAAATTCTAATTGTGCAAAGTCAGCCTCTAATATTTTTCCATTATTAAATCTAGATACAAATACTTTTTTAACAGGAAACGTAGAACCTCTAGGCATATTTTGCATATTAGGATTAGCACCACTAAATCTACCTGTAGCAGTTACGTGTTGATTAAGTCTTACATGTAACTTGCTATCATCTTTAATAAAGTTTTGAATACCATCTACAAAGTTTGATAAATAACTATTAATAGCTGATAATCTTTTAAGTCTACCTAAAAATATTTTAGCTTCTTTCATATCTTTAGTAGATGCAGATGCCTCTAATAATTCTAGATTACCTTTACTTGTACCAAATCCATTAGCAGATGCCCACTTAGCAGATGGTGGATTAAATTTTAAACCTGCAATATCTTTAGTATCTTTATATACAAGTCCATTAATACATGATGGACATGTAGTAGATCGTTTATATAACAAACCATTCTTTTTAGTTTTATAAAAATGACCTTTACCTTTACATGAAGAACATTGCTCTGCTTTAGTTTTGTATAAAGTTTTAAAGTGTATAGATACTAACTTTCTAAATTCAGGTTTAGGTGTGTATTGATTTAATGTAGATAAATTACCCCATGCTTTTTTATCAATTAGTTTTCTGCTAAACAAAACCCAAGACAATTGTTCAGGGCTACTTAAATTAATATTAGTATCACCCATTAAATGTTTACAGTATGAATTTAAATCTTTTTCTAAACTATTCTTTTCTTGTATAAAATCTTTACGAACTTCATCTAACTTAGCTGTATCAATTTTAAATCCTGATTGATACATACGAGCTAGTACAACAGTAACTTCATTTGTTAGTTGTATTGTTGGTGGATATATGCTACCCTTTAGTCTTTTAAGTTGGTTTTCATACACGTCTTTTGTTGCACCAAGATCATGTTTTAAATAAGTTTCAAGCTCTAGTCTAGGTATTTCTCTTGTACTATATCCTTTTTTAAAATACTCTTTAAGTGTGTCATCTTTCTGTGTATTACATTTGTATCTTTCAGCAACAGCTTTAAGTCCTAGTGGTGCTGTAATACCAGCTTGTAATATATATTCAGCAAGCATAGTATCAAACACTTTACCTTCATATGTAAAACCACTTTCCCATAACCATAGTAAGTCATGAGATATATTGTGACCTATAAGTAATGTTGTTTTATCTAAGTAATCTTGTATAGCAAATTTATTAGATATAAGATCATCATCTCTATTAGTATCCATGTGGTCGAAAATATAAGTGGATGGATCTTTAGCAGCCAATGACTGAACACCAACCATAACCAAAGTATTTTCCCTCTCGAATGGATCAAGGTGTAACTTATTGTTTCTAGTTGTTGTTGTATTTTCAACATCTAATATTAATTCCATATGTTATCTTTCTTATTAAGATGAGTATTCACCTGTAGTGTAATCAAATTCACAATTTACAATTCTATGTACACCTGATATTTTATTCTTTACTATATTTAAATACCTCATACCATCATCTTCTGTTTGATCATTCATTGGTGGATTCCTAGCTATTAAAATCATTAAGTCTGATTCACCAGCTAATCCTGTCTTACTACCTTCTATCATTGCTTGACTTAATACTATCTTACCTTCAGCTTCTGCTGATAATTGTGTACAGTAAACAACTAAACATCCATATGTTTTACCAATATTCCTAGCATATATTGCATTAGCTTTTAATGCCTCATGATTATTAGTAGATGCACCTTCTTCTGAAAACTTACTACCTATGTCCATGATTACAATATCAGGTGTAAACTTTTTAATAACTGACTCTGCCCAACTCATTGTTCTACCTGTTGCATCTATAAATTTAATATTATTTTTTATAGAATCGTATATAGAATGAGCTTGTGTTTTATTATTTGTAATTTGTTCTATTGTCATACCTGTAGCAGCAGTCATATATCTAGCAGCTATACGTTCAGGCTTCTCTTCATTGCATAATACTAATATGTTTGCACCTTGAGATGCCCAACCATTAGGTGATGCACATAATGTAGCATGAAAGCTAGACTTACCTACATTAGATCTTGCACCTATAGTACATAGCATACCACTATCAAGTCCTTGAACTGCTTGATGTAATGATCTAATATTAAAAGCCCATCTACTATTAGATAAATTACTTTCTAATAAATAATCAATAGTGTTATTTATTACGTCTACTTTTATAGATGGTATAAAATTATCTTGATGTGAGGTTATAATATCTCTTAGTGGTTCTAAACTTTCTACATCACCATTTACATATTGAAAACCTAAGTTAGCAATTAACTCACCAAGGTATTGTCTATACATAATACTTATTAAATCTTCAGCTACATCAGATTTAATTGCTGAAGTATTTTTTAATGCAGTAAAATGTAAATCATATTGATGTTTTTGTGAGGTAGTTAATGTAGGATTCTGTAAAAAAAATAAGGATCTAACTTCATCTAAAGTTAAATCCCTATCATATTTATCTATAGCTTTATCTATTACATTTTTTATTTTTCTTAAATCTTTAGTAAAAAAATTATCTGGGTATGTCTTACCTTTTTTTTCTATATAAAATTGTTTATTTAATAAACTTTTTATGAGGGAAAGTTCCATTAAAATCCTTTATAGTATTAGTTAAAAATAATATATCTTCATCCTTTCTATATTTTATATCATCTAAAAGTTTAAGTGCTATTGCTTGCACATTATTTGCTTTTAATATTTTTGTATACTCTATAGTTTTAGCTGCTGCATCAGGATCAAGTGCAACTATTACACGTTTAAAATTTCTCAATGCTTGAATATGATTTGCATTAAGTGACGTACCTAATATGGCTACACCAGTAGCACCTAATGTTTCTACGACACATGCACTAATAACATCTTCAACTACAATAGCTAATTGATGTTGACCTCTAATAAAACCTTCAGCATATGTACCATATCGTTTCCATTTAGGTACAACACTATCATCAAGTGCTCTACCTACAGCATCAACTATTGCTCCATTATCTTGTACAGAAAATACAATTCGATCTTCTTTAATATCATAATATAAATCTAAGTCTGCTGCCCAAAGTCCATAGCTATCACAAAATTCATATATTAATGCATCATTTGAATTACCATCATAACCTGTGTAAGGAACTAAATATTCAGGCATTACAAATACTTCAGGTAGTTTTACATTAACATCATTAGTATCTTTATCTATTTTAAATTCTTTCATGCGTTTCCTTATTTCATCAACTGACATATGTATATTTGTAACACCTGCTATCTTACAAGAATTAGCATAACAATTCCATAATAACTTTCCTGCATTATTAGTAGCAGTAAATGTATTAAATCTATTACACTCAGGACATTTACCTCTATGCTTATCACCATCTGATAAATCTAAGTCCTGTACATATTGTTTAACATTCATACTTATCCCCATTGATTAACCATAGCATTTGCTATACCTGAAAAAGTTCTGCTACGATCTATACTATTTCTAGGAGTTTTATACCAACCTTTTGTATACTTATTGCCATTTTTAGTTGTTATATATGTTATTTTTACCACGTTAGTAGGTTCTAACTTTGGTAAATTTTTTAACCATAAACAAGTTTTTTTACTATGATCATGTCCGTGATGATATGGTTGTATGATCTGTGTATATTTAGGAAGTCCTGCCATCTTGGAAGGAACAGGATTTTCTATACATATTTTTTCTATATTAGCATTTAACAACTTCATAAATAAAGTTGTATCAGGCTTTATGTTTTGTTGCTTGTTAAGTCTTGCTCTATTCCTACAAAGAAATGTACATACTGGATGTCCTATCAATAAGTCCCATCCTTTATCTAAGTGATTAAGTACATCATCTTGAATATGCTGACCAGGTATTTCTGTATCTAATAAATCACAACTCCAAGCATCATGTCCTTTTGATTTAAAAGCTTCTCTAATTATTCCTGACATTTCACAAGCAATAAGTACTTTCACTTCATTCCTTCCATAATTTTATTATTAGGAAAATATTTATTAAGTACAGTTAATTGGTCTTGATATTTAGCTATTTCATTTAATTCTTTTTCTATAGTTTCAACAATATTAGAATGTTCACCTACACCTACAGATCTTTCCATCATTAACATTACATTAGTTTTATGTTTAGCTATCTGTCCTTGTGCATGATTATATAAAGCACACTTAATCTCTTGAACGTGATCTATCATTACTATCCCCTTTATTATTTAATAGTTTTTTAAAACAAGATTTACATACCCAACCAGTAGGTATTCGTCCTCCACCATATTGCATTTGTTTGAACTCATTACAAGTTTTGCAATACATTCTAGGTTGATTCACCCTCTACCTCCACAATGAGGTCGCCTACTAAATATATTATGAACATTAATTTTATTAGCCATGCCTATACCATAAACATCTTCTCCATTTTCTAAAGGTCTAAAGTATCTTATCCTACACTCTCCTTTTTTAGGGTTCTCTATTTCCTTTATAATTAAGATACCTTCTTCAACTAATTGTCTGCAAACATATCTTAAAGAACCTGTCCTGACTCCAATAGCTAGACCTAACTCTGCACTAGTCCACCCCTCAGGTCTATTATTATTTGTTATTTCATCTTTAATTTTTTTATGAACGTTATTAACTCTTGGCATTTAACCTCCTAAATTTCTTTTAGATAAAGCTTCTGTCGCACTAGTTAATGTATTTTTTAAATAAGGTGTAAGTGACTGTGCATTGGCATGCCCAGTCACAGACATGATTTGTGGTAGTGGTACACCTGCATCTACCATTTCTGTAGTAGCAGTTCTTCTCATATCCATAGCTTTAAAGTTAGGTAGTCCAGCAACTTCTCGTATTTCTCTAACTTTATTACCAAATAAAATTTTGTCATATGCTTTTGTACTAATTTTATTATAAATAATTTTAGGAGCTATATAACTTTCATTATTATATTCATGAACAGAAGCAAAATCATTTTCTTGTTGTACTAAAATCTTATGTAACTCATCTGTTGTAGGTAAGTATACTTTAGCTCTACGTTTAGATTGTTCTAATGTAAGAACTTGATTGTCAAAGTCATAGTTTTTAAATTGTAAAGTCCTCATGTCACCTAACCTTTGACCCCAAGTATAAGCCATATGAACTATGACACCTATGTTTCTCCACTTAAACTCTGAGTAAGCTGTATGTATAAACTTATATATATCTTCTTTACTTTGTACTTCTTTCCTGGGCCTATGATTTAACTGAACAACTCCTGAAAAAGGATTAGTATTTACATAGCCATTCTGGATTCCAAAGTTAAATAACTTAGACATAACAGCTTTACAATGATTAGCAAAAGGGATACCCCTTTCAGCAAGGGAGTTATAAATTCCCTGTGCTTTAGGAGTATCAAAGTGTTTCATAGGTAAGTGTGGGTACACTTTATTATCAACCATAGTGTGCCATACTGCATCAATACAATACTTATAATCACGTTTAGTGTTAGTACTTAAATGTTTATACACTAATGAATCATAGTAAAAGTCAATAAGTTTTTTAGTGTTAGTATGTTTATTCTTCATGACTTTTAGTCCTCAGTTCAGCTTTTTCCCAATCTTCTTTCTTAGGATTAGCTTTGTATATAGTTATTGCTTTTACAAACTCTAAATCATATATACTATTAGTTAATACTATATCTCTTTCATCAT
>Ga0209634_1002876_pt1 | contig 11909 bp, 2 predicted proteins | sample LinPmetageLP40_FD_184043 | JGI IMG/M metagenome (GOLD analysis project Ga0209634, IMG submission 184043) | Marine viral communities from the Pacific Ocean - LP-40 (SPAdes) (version 2) | ecosystem: Environmental > Aquatic > Marine > Oceanic | place: Pacific Ocean | collected 2010-08-26 | reverse complement strand
TCAAAGTGAAAAAGGACTTTAAAGTGGTAAGGCGTAAGCATGGGTTGTATAACGAGTTTGAAGTAAAAGGTTTGGATATGCTGGACAAAGAGTTGGAGCGTATGGGCAAGGAGTTAGCAACAACCCTTGGTAAACAGGCTGTTGAGAAGGCACTGCATCCTTTAGAAAATCGTGTAAAGGCAAACATAAACACACAAAACCTAAGAGATACAGGTGCGCTAATGCGCTCGGTTAGGACGACAGTCAATTTGTCAAAAAAACCACGCGGCATACGCGGTGAGGTACGCGCTGGCGTTGATCGCCGGGGTCGTTACAAAAAAACAGGACAAAGAAAGCCTGCTTATGCATTGCAACTTGAATATGGCACAACTGATAAAAACCCATTTGGCGCACAGCCTGAACGTCCGTTCATGCGTCCAGCTTTTGACGGTTACGAAAGACAACTAGCAGCAAAAGCGCGTAGCGCACTGTATAGCACTATTTTTAAATTTAAGCTTAGAGATACAAAATAGGAAAAACTCATGGCGACATCAGTATTAAGAACCCTAGCACTACGTCTTAGACTTAACTCTGCACAATTTCAAAAAGACATTGGCAAAGTTGACAAGCGAATGAAACGTTTAAGCGGTTCTATGCGTCGCTCTGCAAATATGTTTAACAGCCAATTAGGTCAACTAGGTGCAACGTTTGCTACTGGTTTTGGTTTAGCGGAGCTTACTAATGCCGCAGATACAATGGTTAACTTGCGTAACAAGATGAACGCAACTTTTGAAACGTCACAAGAAGTCGCGCAAGGAATGTTAGACATTAAACGAATAGCTCGTGAGTCTCGTGCTGACTTGGACGCGGTAGGTACACTTTACCAACGTATTTCTGTGTCAACGCAGAACATGGGAGCAACACAAGAAGAAGTTGCTGCTGTTACCCAGGTAGTGAGTAACTCATTCCTCATGTCAGGTACAACTGCATCAGAAGCAGCTAACTCGGCGCGTCAGTTTGCTCAGGGTCTTGCCTCTGGAACGTTACGTGGTGACGAATTTAGGTCTGTATCGGAAAACAACGTTGTGTTAACGAAAATGTTAGCTGAAGGCTTAAATTTAACTGTTGGTGAATTACGGCTATTTGCACAAGAAGGCGGTCTAACTGCTGAAAAGATTTTACCGATTTTAACGGGTCAATTAGAGTTTACGAATGATGCAATTTTAGATATGAGACTTAACGTTTCACAAGCTAGAACGTTGTTTAAAAATAGCTTTACTGAAATGGTTGATAGAGTTAACAGCGTTTTTAAAGTGACAGATAGAGCCGCGTTAGTCATAAAAGCTTTGAGTGACAACATTCACATACTTACATTAGCTGTGTCTGGGTTTGCAGTTATTTTGATGACTAAAGTGTTAGTTGGGTTCGCTGCTTGGATAGCAATGACAATTGCCACGTCTGTTGCTGTAACTGTAAATTTAATTGCGAGCATTACAGCGGCTACTATGGCAGTAATTACTTTCACTGTTTCTTCTATAATACCTTTGATAACTGCGATGACAATGCTTGCCTTGGCGTTTATTTTCAATCCTTTTACCATATTTATGGCAAAAATTGCAGCAGTGGCCGCTGGTATAGTTTATTTAGAAAATGAATTTCAGCTTATAACACGGTCTGTTAACTTTTTAATAAGTTTATTTACAAAAGCATTGCCAGCGGCTTTCGACATGGCAATAGCAAAAGGCAAAAGTTATTTTAACAAATTTATGCTTTTTATAGCTGAGACAAAGGAAGGATTAAATAAATTTATACAAGCACTTGGTTTTGACGGTTTTGAAAGTCAAGCAGATAACATAACAAAACTACAAGCAAAACTTAAAGGTTTAACAGCAGATTACACAGAAGCTGGCACAAATTTTAAAAACGCAATAATTGACCCTCTTACTGAAGAAATTACCGAACCAACGGCTTTGCAACAGTTTTTTGAAAACACTAAAAAAGAATTTGAAAACTTAATGCCTTCATTTACAAGTGACGGAGAGACAAGCGAAGGCGGTATGTTTGGCGGCATGGTTGAAGGATTTAGCGCAGGCGTTGATGGCATTTTAAATAAAATAATGGAATCAAATCCTGTACTGGCTAAGTTTTGGGCTACGCTAAAAGGTCAAAACGATCCAGATGTAGCTGCCGCTGAAGGCGGTGGACAAACGGCAATGGCTGACATGTCATGGTCTGAAAAATGGATTGCTGCTATTGGTAAAATAAAAGAAGCATTTGCGTCGATGGGCGCGAGTAGCAAACAAACAGTAAAAGGCATGATTGAGCGTTACGATACATTTGAAGAAGTGCTGAACAAAGGCATTAAAAATCTAAAAAAGAATTCTCATATCCGTAAAGGCATCTTGATGAAAGAAGCAATTATTGAGGGCAAGGCTGCTATCTTAAAAGCATGGAATTCCGCGCCCTTCCCCGCTAACTTACCTGGTGTCGCTATTACTACTGCCGCGACTGCTATGGCTATTAGAGACATTATGAAAGGCCAAGCTCACGACGGAATGGATTCATTACCTTCAACTGGTACATATATGCTAGAAAAAGGTGAGCGTGTTGTATCAAGTCGTACTAACAGAGATTTAACAGACTTTTTAGCGTCCAGTAGCGGTGGACAAAGCAACATGAATACTCAGCCTGTAACTATACAAGTTAACGGTATTTCAGACCCAGATATGGTTGTAAACGCTTTAGCATCACGGCGCGGAGAACTTGAGGCAATGATGCGTTCTATTGCGTCTGAAAACACAAGACTTTCACCATTTTAAGGAGGTAAAATGATAACTATACCGTCGTCTATCAGCACTGCGCTTGCGTCTCCAGATTACAGGGTTGCACTCTTAGCGGATTTACCCGGAACTGGTATGCGAGTGACTGATAATCACCGCGCCATTACCTTTAACGGCGTTACTTACTCAGCAACAGACGGCTTATTGTTAAAAACCTCAAACGTCAACAGGACCACGTCAATAGAAACTAACAGCTACAACATAACGTTTGCTGGCGCTGACAAAAGTGCCTACACGCAGTACTACGATAACACGCACGTTGGAAAGCCGGCGTCTTTGTACTTAGCCTTTTTAGACGACGATTATGCATTACTTGATTCGTCCTCTGTTATAGAAATGTATACAGGAATAATAGATACCTGGTCATTGACCGAATCAGGTACTACGTCAGATTTTACAATCAAAATGACAAATCACTGGTCAACGTTTGAGCTAGTAAATGGTCGATTTACAAACTCCTCAAGCCAAGAAGAAATCTATCCTGGCGACACAATTTTTGAGTTTTCAGCTCAAGATAAATTACCTTTAAAGTGGGGGTCATAAAATGGTTTGGGGAATTATTGCAGCAATAATAGCGGTTGCCACATCAGCCGCGTCTTACATGCAAGCAAAGAAAGCGGAAAAACTTGCGGCCAAACAAGCTGAAGAAATGGCGGCTGTTCAAATTTCTGGACACAATAACAACCGATCTTTGTATACGGTATATGGCCAAGCCTTACTAGGCTCTACGGTTGTTTGGAAAAAGTTATCAGGCAAACGCGCACAGTTATCCTTAGCTAACTTTACTGTGTTATCAGCGGCCACTGGCAATGATTTGATAAGCCAAACAACTGATACGCCAAAAAGATACTTATATAGAGCAGTAACGCTTTGTAACGGACCTGTCGAAGCTGTTACCAATGTGCTTATTGACGGAGAAAGCTATCAGTCATCACGTTTTAAACAAGGACATAACCGACACTTTGGCGCGGCTATATCACTTGGTCCTGCTGCCGGTCTTTATTACAGTAGACTAAGAAATTATTCAGTAACTGATTTTGGCCAGTGGGATAACACAAAAGTTGGTAAAGGCGTATGTCATGCAATGGAGCGTCTTTATTTAGATAAAGATAATCCGGCTTACCAAGGAGAGCCAACAACACAATATCTTGTAAAAGGTCGCCTGCTTTATGACCCTCGACTTGACAGCACTGTTACCGGCGGGTCTGGCACACACAGATCAGATAATAGCTCAACGTGGGCTTATTCAGATAACCCTGTCCTAGCGTTACTTGATTACGTGACAAACGATGAGTATGGGCGCGGCCTAGCTTATACAAATCTTGATTTAGCTTCGATAATTGTATGTGCTAATGCTTGTGATGTTTTAGTTGACATACCAGCAAGATTGCAAAATTCAGGACCAGGCGCTGACACCATTACAATTTATGATCCCGAAACAGGCCAATTTATAACTGTTGAGGTTGGAGATACCTACCCACAATACCATCCAGATCAAGACACAACTACCAATAAACAAAAACGATATCGTATTAATACTGCAATAGACGGCAGTAAAGAAATACTGGACAACATACAACAAATACTAAATGTATTTAAAGGTAATTTTGTCTACGTTAACGGCAAATACACTGTGACTATGGCAGACGTTGCCAACTCTGTTTTATCAATAACTGATGATGACATTATTGGCGGCCTTACAATCAGTGATGGTGATCGTTCGCAGCGTATGAATCGCGCAACTGTAAAGTTTATAAACGCTAATAAAGATTTTAAAACGGACCAAGTATCTTGGCCTGAGATTGGAACAACTGAATACAACGCATACTTAGCAGAAGATCAAAACGAAAAATTACATCGTACTTTTACAATAGATGGTTGTACTAACTATTATCAAGCTGAAGACACTGCTGAGTTTATAGTTAGAGATGGACGTAGCGGATTAACTGTTAGCGGTACTTTTGGTTCTCGCGCTTTAGCACTGACGCCTGGTGATGTAGTTGCAATTACTTATGACTCAGCAAGTTATTCTGGTAAGTTTTTCCGAGTTCAGACAGTTGCGCTAAACATCCAAACAATGAATATCAATCTTACTCTTAGAGAGTATGACTCGTCCGTTTACACTTGGAACGCAAACAAAGGTAATGAGCCGCTAGGATTTTGGCACGAAGAGCCTGTTAATTTATCACCAACCTCCCCTTCTATCGGCACAGTGTCAACGACTACGCACGACCAAGCTGACAGCACGGCTGTCATTGTGATGACTGTGCCTTTTACTGGTGTTCCGGCAGAAGCGCACAGAGTTGAGGTCAGCGCATCTGTACAAAATGAAAATAAATTTACAACAGTCAACGTTACAGATTTACCAACTGAGACATCCGCAGCTATAACACTAGGACGCGGTGGTGTGACGTATGACGTGCGTGTGCGTTACATTATTGTCGATGTTAACGGTACGCATCTGCCAAGTGCGTATGTACGAACAACACACGCGGTCCCTGCTTTAGCTTCTGCAATTGGAACAAAAGTTGGCGGGATTAGTGATGGCGCAACAGCTAACATTATTTACAGACAAGACGAGCCGCCAACAGGCACTGACCACAACGCTGGTGATCAGTGGTTTGATACTAACGATGGAAATAAAGTATATGTTTGGTCAGGTAGTAATTGGGTTTCAGTCCAAGACGACCTGACAGTAAATGCGGTACAACCAGGCGACAGCAACGTTGACTTAGGTGTAAGAGTTGGTTCAGGTTCTAGTGTATTTACTATTGACAGTTCAGGTGTCTATCTAGGTAGCGAAACCTTTAGTGCTGCACCCTTTAAAGTTGCGCCAGATGGCTCCGCAACAGCGACTAAGTTAACAGTTTCTGGTACAAGTCCTACTATATCTATTGGAACTGACGATACTGACACAGTTACTTTAAGTACAGCGTCTGATCATCGCATGTGGGTTGGTAGCTCCACGCCAGAATCAGCTAATTTTAAAATACACAAAGATGGCACGTTGACAGCAAAAGGGATGCATTTGCAAGACGGCAACGCAAATGCCTATTTTGGTGTAGATGGTTTTACTGACTTAGCTTACTCCCAAATTGCCTCTAACATACAGACACGAGTAAATGTATTTGAAAGTAGTGGTACTTTTAACCCAGTTGGTAGTGGGCTTAGTGGTTTAAAAGTCAATTTAACGACAAGTTCGTCGCTAACAATTAGCGCAAGAACGTCTAACTTGTTTTCTGGGTTATCTATTGGTTCAGTTACAGGCGGTCCGTCAGTATCTACGGCTCATGCTATTAGTTTAATCCCAGATAACTTTACTCTGACTTTACAAAAATCAACCACATCAGGTACTAGTGGCTTTACAACTTTAGTAACGCAAACATTTACAAAAGTTACAAGCGGCAGCACTTCAGCATCAACCTATCTTGTAGAATCCACAGCCTACGTCCCCCCAGGTACAACAAACTTTGCAACACCAGCACAAGTTAACATTACAAATCACACAAGTATTAGTAATTTAAACGCCGACGGTGATCGTGTACTTGAACACACAGCCACTTATTCAAGCGGTGTAGTTTACTTCAGAGTGTTAGTGTCTACGACAGACACAAGTTACGACCAAACTGTAAACGCTGTATCAAGTAACTGGCCTCGTGTTTTATCAATAAAAGATAACGGTGCAACTGGTTTTATTGTTGTTAGCGATAGCCCACGAGAAATAACACAAGCGGCTGGTACAGGCGATATAACCAGCGTTTTAACTGGCACGAACCTTACAGGTGGCGCAACATCAGGTGCTGTTACTTTAGACCTGGCTAGTACAATTGCTGGAGATCACACCTTTAGTAATAATTTACAGGTGCAAGGTAATTTAACTGTCAACGGAACAACAAATTACATCAACACTGACAACCTAAACGTTAAAGATAAAAATATCACAATAAATTATGCATCTGGTGATTCGTCAGCTAGTGCTAACGGCGCTGGTATAACGATACAAGATGCGGTCGATGCCTCAACTGACGCCACTATTTTATGGGACTCAACTAACGATAAATTTGATTTTAGCCATAAAGTAACTGCACCCAGTTTAGATGTGGGTGGGTTAATAGAGTTTAATTCTTTATCTGGAACTGGATCTGTAAGTGTTACGGATATTCTGAATGAAAATAATATGTCATCCAATAGCGCAACAGCATTGGCAACTCAGGCATCTATTAAGGCTTATGTACTTGCTAACGCACCTGCAGGTAGCTTTTTACCTCTCAGCGGTGGCACATTAACTGGAGGTTTAACAGGAACTACAGCTACCTTCTCAGGCGCTCTATCTGCTCTCTCAGCGACCTTTGGCTCTGGAACTAATACCTTTGAGCCAGCTAGAACAAAACGCGGCACAGGTACGATAAACAACTCTTCATATTCGGTTGTGGCAAAAGTTCTTGGCGATAATCTTGGCTCTGCTGTACAGATGAGCGTAAATGGAACATCGGGAAATGTTGTTATAAATACTCTTGTCACGATAATGGTCAGCCATTCTTTAGACATAACCGTTGAATCAACCACAAATCCTTACACCCCCTTGTTTATAAAAATAATATCAGATGGAAACGAAGATTTTGATATTTATTTAATGAGAAACGACACGCAATCAGGCAATACTACTGTTGCAATAGAAATAATGTCTCTCAACAACGAAACAGTTTTCTTTACTAACTCAACAACATACAGCACAACAACTCACATTCATGAGACTGGTTACGGCAAAAAGCTTACATCTACTGGTGGGACCGCTGTAGGTTTAAATCTTCAAGGTGTTTATACAGGTTCTAATTTTCATACAGCGCCAAGCGGTGACTTTAAAGCGTATAGGCCGTCTGGCGGCACATCCTTTACATCTTTGAGCATGGATTCAGGGGAAACTGCTAACTGGCTTAATTCTTGGAGCAACAAAAAGCTGTCGCTTCATAGAGATGGACATATAGAGCTTTCTGGAACTCGGATTATTGATTCTAGTAGAAATTTGTTGAACATCGGAAATATTACTGCTTCTTATGGCGGTGATAGTGTTACTGCAAATATAAACATAACAAATACATTATCAAACGCGTTTAATCACAGCTTAAACACTTTTGCCCCAAACCTTACAACGGATGAGTCAAATATACTTGTATTTGGTCGTGCAGGTAGTCTAAAAAATGCTGGGTATATTGGATATTTATATTCTGGCACGGCTGGATCAAACAATAATAAAATTACTTTAGGGCATTGGGGAAGCAACCATCTCGTCACTATTGATGGAGTAGGAAATACTACCTTTACAGGTCAAATAATTGCCAACAAAGAAATACGCATACAAACAACTGATGATCAAGACCAGGAGTGGTATCTCTACACTCACACCGATGACTCGTTACGGATTAATTATAATGGATCAGGTGCAGATGCTTTAATTTTTGATACTTCAGAAAATGTTACATTTAACGGAAACATTGGCGCTGGTGGCGCTCCGGTAAGCGGATATGCTTTATATGCGCGTGGAAGTATTGCTCAAGATTCTGGAAGCATAAGCGCGTTCGGTAATTTAACAGCAGGGATTGGGTATGTTAAATCGGCTAGTGGTGGATCGGGTGGCTACTACGTAGCGAGTCAACAGGTAATTGATGGCAGTAGAAACCTAACTAACATAGGCACAATCTCTAGTGCAGATATCACAATTACATCTGGAACAGGCGGCACAAATACTACTGGCCTACGCTTTATAAATACCGACAATCCAGATGCAGAAGCGTACATAAAGAAAGTCGCTTATTACCTTAATTTTAACGCAAACCAAAACGAAGGATTTTTGTTTTCATCAAATTCTGGTAGCAACATTTTGATGAGGATGCATGGCGCTAACAACAGCACTCGTCCAAATTCGGTTAATATTACAGCTTCTAACGGCTTGTATATTAATAACACTCAGGTCGTAACAAGCGCTCGGGTCTTTGATAATGTTTACAGCTTGCGCGTTGCTGGTGGTGGTAGTTATGTTGATGCTGGCTCTCAGATGTATATTCATACAGATGCGGCTGGGCATGGTAGATTAGCTGTTTATGACATGATTTTTAATACTGGCGGCAACAACTCTAGAGCTGGAACTTTAGAGTTAAGTCACGATCACCATGTAAATATAAGTAGCGGTAATTTAAAGATGGGCGCTACCACAGTTATTACCAGCGCTCGCGCAGGTGCGCTTACATCTGCATACCTTGGCGGTACTGGAAATTTAGGATCAATTACAACAAATAAAAAAATACTGTTAAAAATTGATGGTGGATTTAGTACAAACAATTCTGCTCAAAATAAAGTTATGGGCTTTATTGGGACAACCAACAGTGAAAATGACATCTTTAGCTCAACCTATCAATCAGGTGAATTTATAAAGAATTTTTATCTTGGGCTTACAACTGACAACTCATATTTTAATGCCAGTAGATTTTCTATTGTCCAAGGTGGAGCAGAACGCTTTAGGATGGCGCAGGGTGGTAATTCTACATTTTATAATAGCTTAAATATTTTAGGGCCATCCACTAGCTTAATTGCTTATCTAGGTGGTGCAACGCAATCGCAGTATAGCGATCTAATAATAAAATCTAATAGTGGAACTGGTGAAATTTTTAAGGCTGGTACTGGTTACACCCTTTGGGGCGGTGCATCTGCATTAAATATTTTTAACAGTAATGAAAAAATAGCTTTCCACCCATCTAGTCAAGAGAATGTTGTACAGATAACCTCAGATGGCTTGTTGCTCAAAACAGGAAAAAAAATAAGAGATTTAACTACTGCTGATAGTTATATAGATTTTGATTCAACTAGAGCATTTATAAACGCAAGTACAGGCGTTCTTTTAACTATTGGTACGGCACCAAAATTAGCTACCTTTAACACGCACACAGCCGTAACTAATAAGTTAATGGTTAATCAGATTGCTACACCTGAAAAGAACCTAACAATAGGAAGCTCTCAATCAGAAGGGATACAGTTTAATTATGACACTAGCAACAACTACAGAAATCAAATATTAAATTACTGGAATAGCAATGCCGACACGCGCATGGACTTTAACATTGCGCGAACAAGCGGTCAGACTCCAGTAACAATTATGTCTGTCGGATACAATGCCAACGTAGGTATTGGCACAGTAGCACCACCATATCGCTTATCTCTAGAATCTACCGCTACAGGCTTGACACATAATTTAAAGCTTAACAAAGGGTCAACCACAGGTGATTACGCGGAAATTGCTTTCCAGTTATGGAACGGTGCTGGGACAGGTTTAAATACTTTTGGAGGTACTGGTAACTCTAGACCAAGTATTGTTTTAAGAGCAGAAAATGAAAACGGTAGTAGCGCGGCAGGTTCTTTTGTTGTCGGTGCATTTACTGGAGGGTCTACAAATGCAAGTTTACTTGAGAAGTTTAGAGTAGCAAGCTCTGGTGAAACTTCTATAAGAGGATCTGGGAATGTTGGACTAAGAATACAAAACACAAACCAAGGGGTCAGTGGTAGCGATGGCGTAAGAGTAGGGTTAAATGCGGTCCATGCTTTTGTGTGGAACTATGAAGCATCACCTTTAGCTTTTGCGACAAGCGGTGGAGAGCGCCTTTCCATTGGCGCAACTGGCTTATTTGATTTTAAAACAAATAACTTAACAAACATCGGGACTATATCTAGTGGTGCTATTTCGTCTACAGGATTAACAGTAACGAAAACTACGCTAACAGATATTGCATCATTTATTAACAATAATGGTTCTATTGTTTTAGGCCATTATGGGGGCGGTTCTCAAATAGACTTAGGTTCTAATATTGCATTTAGAATAAGACAAGGTTCAGCAATTCCATTGTCAATAAATTCAAGTGGTAATGCCACCTTTGCCGGAACTATCTCAAGTGGTGCTATATCTGTAAATTCTAGCCTTGTAACATCTGCTGGCGACGGTTCTTTAGAAGTAGCATCTGCAAGTTCAGATTTATGGACTGCCATTAATACAGGGAACAATGGCTATTCCTCAATGGCCTCTGAGATATCAGTAATTAATTCTATTGATAATACTAATAACAGTTTTGCAGGTATCTTTTTTCAAGCAGGAGAAACATCAGCGGGGGCACAAATTAGCTCCGCAAGAATAGGAGCAGTAAGAACAGGAGCATTCAGTGCGGATTTAGCTTTTGCCGCTAGAAATTCTGGTGGAACTATGGCAGAACTTATGCGCCTTACAAGCGCTGGCGCACTCCAAATAAACGGCACCCCTGTAATTGACTCAAGCCGTAATCTGACTAATATATCATCATTAAATGTAAATCATTCTTCTAATTTAGGTGACACACAGGTTTACATTAAAAAACTTGATAATGGTACTAACTTACAAAGATGGGGTGAAGGAACAAGCGGAGCAACCACATATAGATTTAGAATTGATCAAACTTTTAGATTTATTGCAAATAGTGGTTCAGGAGATAATTTTAGTTTAGATTCAGCCACAGGAAATGTATCAGGCATAGGCACAATTAATAGTGGTGCTATTACGAGTACAGGCAATGTTGATGTGGCAACTAATGGCGGCTCGTTTACTGTCGGTGGAAATCTTGGTGCAGAATATTGGACAAAGTCTTACGCAGTTAGCAATACTAATATCAGTGCTTTAACAAATGCTGATGGATCGTCTTTAGAAACTGGTGGAGCCTACAGGTTTACAGGTCATATTGATGGCACTGGTACAGATAACTCATCAAGAGCCGTATTTTGGAATGAGGATGGAACTTGGAATGTAAATATTACTGGTCAATCTGGCACATCTTCAAATCATATATTATTTCTAGTTAGCAGTGGTGTTCCTTCCGTAAAAACTTATCACACCAACAATTACACTGTAAGAGTTTGGCATGAGCGCATTAATTTAAACGAAACCACTGGCACAGATAATACTGAGCATTATTTTGGTGCTGATGGTTATATGTCAAAGATTGGCAATGACATAATTTTAAATCATCTTGCAAGTGAAAAAATGCGAGTAAATGCCAGCGGCATTAATATTACAGGGAT
>Ga0209634_1002875_pt1 | contig 11912 bp, 18 predicted proteins | sample LinPmetageLP40_FD_184043 | JGI IMG/M metagenome (GOLD analysis project Ga0209634, IMG submission 184043) | Marine viral communities from the Pacific Ocean - LP-40 (SPAdes) (version 2) | ecosystem: Environmental > Aquatic > Marine > Oceanic | place: Pacific Ocean | collected 2010-08-26 | reverse complement strand
ACTTGGTGGAACAAAGTGCATATGTTTAGAGATGATTTAGGCATAGAAGGAAGAGTTGTGTTTATGGATCTTGATATTGTTATTATTCGAAACATTGATCATTTATGGAATTTTGAAGGTGATGCGTTTGTTATTATTCAAGACTTTAATAGATGCAGGATACCAAACTACCATGTACGTAATTCTTCAGTGATGAAATTCAACGCAGGACAAGAGGCGCATGTGTATAATAATTTCCAAGATAATCATGTACAAATTATGAAAAAGTTTAGGGGTGATCAAGATTACATGACATCATTGTATAGAAACGGCCCCATTTGGCCTCGTGAATGGATAATGTCATACAAATGGGAAATAGGACTAGAACAAGGCGAAAAGAAAAATTCTCCACATGATAAATTTGTAAAAGAAAGATTCACTAAAGAAACAGTAGTAGAAATTAAAAATGGGCAAAAAACCACTGTGGAAAAAATAAAAAAATATCATTTGCCTGATGATTGTGCAGTAATGGTTTTCCACGGCAAGCCTAATCCAGCAGAAATCAAACATGATCCATTAGTCATAGAAAACTGGCGATAATTATTAGTATGGCGAAATTATTTGACTTTCCAAGTTATTCTCTTCAAGAAGTACCAGAAGCAATGGTTTTTATTCCTAACAATGATCCTGATGGTCCTGCATTTGATTATGTCCCGTTGACTCAACATTTACAAGGCAAACGTGTTGTGCTTATTGGCATTCCCGGAGCATTTACTCCAACCTGTACAGAAAAACATTTGCCAGGTTTTGTAAAATATGAAAATGAATTTTACAATGCTGGTATAGATGAAATCTGCTGTGTCAGTTACAATGATCCATGGGTAATGAATGCATTCAGCGATTATATAAATCACGAAAATTCCCGGATCGTTATGATAGCAGATCCTAAAATGAGTTTGACAGATCTAGATCTAAACAGTTACAAAGGCACAGAGTTAGGAGTAAGACTTAATAGGTTTGCAATGGTTATTGATAATAATACCATTCATAAACTTTTCGTTGATGAAAAAGGCCTCACAAATGCTACTTCTGAAAATTGCTTGGCTTTTGTAAAATCAGAATATAAAATATAAGCATGGCAGTAAGCAGTTATGTTGGTGAAGAAATTATTACCAACATTATTATAAAGCAAGGCGAAAAAACTTTAGAGAAAGAATACTTTCCAAGGTCAGTGTTTAATGATCCAGAAGGCAAGTCTGCCTACATTATTGGGAATGGTGAATCAAGAAAAGATTTTGACCTATATTCGTTGCCTCAAGATACCTATGGTTGTAATGCACTCTACAGAGACTACGAGCCAGATTTTTTAGTTGTAATTGATCGTAAAATGTATCAGGAAGTAGTAGAACAAGAATACGACCAAAAGAACACTGTGTACACAAATCATTTGAACATCAGTAGATATGGTGGCACTCCACATCTAATTCCAAAGAATCCGCACTATGGAGCAGGCAGTTCATGTATGCACATTGCAGTCATGGATGGACATACTGATTTGACCTGTATTGGTTTCGACTGTGCAGAGGATGGACCTAACAACAACATCTACAAAGACACTAATGCATACAATAAGTCTGATGTAATTGTTCATCAAACTGTGTGGGCCAAACAGATCTATGACTTTATGCTGTCCTATCCTAGTGTCACATTTAGATTTGTAGAAGGCACGTTACCAGAAAAATTTTTTAATCTAGCCAACTGTACTGCAATTTCATATGCACAATTGACTGACCGTGTAAATACGCAGAATGACAAAACTATCTAGGAGACCCAAAAATGTCGCAACACATTTATTTGGATAACAGTTATACAGATGAACAAATTGCTAAGATGCAATCGTCAGATTCTGGCTCTTGGGTAATAGATAACTTTATTAGTAGTGCAGACGTAAACGAACTTCGCAAAATTATAGATACTGTAGACTATCCAGAACATGGCTCTACAAGTAAGTACGCCGGCAGTGCATATGAACATCCTCCATATGGCCCAATTATGCGAGAGATATTTCATAACAAGTTAACAAGTGAAATAGGTGACCACAAATTAGATTTTTTTGCTTGGCAAGAAGCAATTAAGCCATGGAAAATACATGCTGATCTTCGATGGTATGCAGATAAAATCCCACACAAAGTAATATTAATACCACTTGATGTGATAAGCGATAACAAAGAATGGGCAGACACATATAGCATAACCTTCAAACAGAGAAGTTATTTGAGGAATAATGCAAATTCAAACAAAGGTACGAAGGGTAACACTGATCAATCCAGTTGGAAAAGGCCCATAAACCAAAAGAATATAGAAGATTGCTGTGATGGCTACAGGATTGACAAAGCAACTTGGAACACATACATGTCTCACATGCCATATGATTGGGCTGAAGGATTAGAAATAGACACCATTTACAAGTGGAAACCTGGCAGTGCAGTAGTTTGGGACCAAACACAACTACACTGTGCAGACAATTTCCTAGCCAGAGGAATAAAAACCAAATTAAGTATTGTGATAATGACTAATCATGCATAAGCATAACCGCAATTTCCTACACACAATTAACTGACCATATAAATACACAGAATGACAAAACTACCTGATTCAGTAAAAATAGGTTGGAAAGATGTAAAGATCGAACAGGTCAAAACATCATTTTTAAAGAACAACTCAGACTACTGGGGACAATATGTGGCCCGTGAAAGCAAAATTGAGATTCAAGAAGAGGCTTCAGGTGTTGATATAGCCAACACATTATTGCATGAAATAATACATGCAATTGTGTATCACTCATCCATGAATGCTGAAGGCGGTCCTCTCAAAGACGGCGATGAAGAAGAGCAAGTCGTTAATTCCATGACCAATTGGTTAATGGGTGTATTCAAAGACAATCCATGGTTATTAGACACTCTTAAAGAAACCATACATCCTAAAAACTCCAAAAAATAAAGACTTTTTGCCTGGTTGACTTGTTTGTGGTTATACCATATAATAAAGGTAATAAGAAACACAATAAGAGGTAACAACAAAATGACAAACGCACAATTAGTTTTAAACAACATACAAGAACAACTTTGCCACGAGGGCACAACTTACAAAGGTAATTCAGGCACATACAAATTTGTGATGGGCAGAACTACTGATGAAGGCACAATCAACGGTGTGGTAAAAAAGATCGACGAGAATGGAGAAAGAACAGCAGGTTCATTCAAAGTGCTTGAAGATGGTACTGTAATGAGATTCACCGGTATTGCTACTAAAGTATCAATGGCAATAACCAAAGAAGTACAATCACAACAACCAACAATTGAAGAGGTTGCTCCTGAGGAATCAAATGAAGAGACTCAAGAGGCCATTGCTGTCTAGACAACTAGACCTTCAATTATCAAATATTACTAAACTGCTTTTAAGTGCCGAGTCCGATTGGGCAAGGCACTTTTGGCAATATACAAAAGACAGATTGTTATTCAAATACAAAGCGGCCTTTCCTAAAGTCTGTTCCAAATATTCAAAAGACCGTATACTAAACTAGTGCCACACTGCAACATTATAATAAAAGATGAAGTGAATGTTAAACTAGAAGGCCTTGATTTGATTACAAGGCGCAAACTGACAACAAAATTCAAATACGAAATACCAGGTGCAAGATTTATGCCTGCTGTTAAACTTGGCAGATGGGATGGCACTGTTTCATTCTTTTCACAAGGCGGATTAACTTATGTAAATTTGTTAGAAGAGATTATGCCATTACTAGAACAATACAAATACACATTTGATCTCACTGACGAAAGAGAACCATATGACCTAAAGTTTGACAAAGTTGATGCTGATGCTTTTTCACATGTGGCATGGCCTGCAGGACACACTAACGCAGGAGAGCCAATTCAATTACGCGATCATCAAGTAGAAGTTATTAATAATTTTTTAGATAATCCACAGTGTTTGCAAGAAGTGGCAACAGCGGCTGGTAAAACTATTATCACTGCGGCGTTAAGCAAACTGATAGAACCATACGGCAGAAGTATTATTATTGTGCCAAATAAATCTTTAGTGACACAGACACAGGAAGATTATGTGAATATGGGTCTTGATGTCGGCGTGTATTTTGGAGACAAAAAAGAAGTAGGACACACACATACAATTTGCACATGGCAGTCACTGAACATACTCGAAAAGAAAAGACTAAATGCAGAAGGTGATTTGATAGAAGAATTTAAACGCGACGTGGTCTGTGTAATTGTTGACGAAGTACACATGGCCAAAGCAGATGTACTTAAAAGATTGCTAACGAATGTATATGGTTATGTGCCAATACGTTGGGGACTAACTGGTACAATACCTAAAGCGGATTATGAATTTAAATCCTTACACGTTAGTTTGGGTGATGTCATCAACAGAGTTTCTGCTGTTGAATTGCAAGAAAAAGGATTACTAGCCAATCTAAACATTGAAATTATGCAACTTAATGATTTTGTTGAATATAAAAACTATAGAGAAGAACAAACATACCTAGTAACCAAACAAGCAAGAATTGATTATATCGGCAGAATGGTACAGCAAATGGCACAGAGCGGAAACACGTTGGTACTAGTAGACAGAATTAAATCAGGCGAATTGTTAACATCAGCAGTTCCAGGATCTACATTTGTAAGTGGATCAATGAAAGCAACTGATCGAAAAGATACCTATGACGAAATTAAAGAAGGTGAAGGTAAAGTTATTGTGGCCACATATGGTGTTGCCGCTGTTGGTATAAATTTGCCACGCATATTCAATCTTGTGCTACTAGAGCCTGGAAAGTCTTTTGTAAGGGTCATACAGAGCATAGGTAGAGGCATACGTAAAGCCAAAGACAAAGATCATGTGCAAGTATGGGACATATGTTCAACTGCTAAGTTCTCTAAAAGACATCTCACTGAACGTAAGAAGTTTTACAGAGATGCACAATATCCGTTCACAATCACAAAGGTTGACTACGACTAACTTTCCAGCATATAATTAAAGTTATATGCAAATCTTAACATTAGAAAATACTACCTATCTTTTAAACAAAATTCCTGATGAAGTCGATGATGAAATGCGATTCAGTGTGTTGGACAATTCAGACCCATCAAACCCTGATTTCTTTTTTGTGCCATTAATTTATCTCGAATCATTCTCATCACCTTCTGCTATTTTAGAAATAGATGGAGACAAAATTCAGATGCCTTTAGACTGGCATATACTGTTGGGAGATCCAGAGTGTGGCGATTTAGAAATATTACCATTAACGTCTTTGAACGATCGATCATTTCATGCATTTTGTTTCAATCCGATCACAGATTCTATGCCAGCATACAAAGAAGTAAAACTAGTAAACATATACAACGAAGTTGAATGGTATTTTCCGAGAACACGAGCCAATCAACTGCTGACTGTTCCGCTTAGTAACGTACAAAAACCACGCTGTGCATTTTTCATTAAAGAAATAAACAGAAACACAGATCAGGTTATATTAAATAATTTGTTCCATGCTTAAATTTAAATTTCAAAACTCTGGTCCATTAAAAGTAATTGCAGGCCCTTGCCAAATTGAATCACGCGATCATGCAATGTTGATGGCAGAAAAAATTGCTGATATATGTCATGAAGAAGCAATTCGTTGGGTATACAAATCTTCATTCGACAAAGCAAACAGATCATCCATGCATGGCAAACGCGGTGTAGGCATAGACGAAGGATTAAAAATTTTACAAGAAGTTAAGGATGAATTTGAATGCGGAATACTAACTGATATTCATTTGCCGGATCAAGCAGACCCTGTAAGCAAGGTAGCAGACATATTGCAAATTCCAGCATTCTTGTCAAGACAAACAGATTTAATTGAAGCCGCATCAGACACAGGCAAAATTGTAAATGTAAAGAAAGGACAGTTCATGTCCTACACAGATGTAGGCAACATTGTAGAAAAAGTTTTTAGCACTGGCAATACAAACTGTATGATAACAGAACGCGGTACTAGTTTTGGATACAATAATTTAGTTGTAGACATGCGTGGACTAGCACACATGAAGCGTTGGTCAATGCCTTTAATATTTGATGGCACACACTCAGTGCAACAACCAGGAGCATTAGGTTCATCATCAGGCGGAGATCGAACAATGATTGAGCCGCTGTGTCTATCAGCAGTAGCACAAGGAATTGCAGGAGTGTTTTTAGAAGTGCATGACAATCCAAAGAAAGCACCATCAGATGGTCCAAACATGCTAGAGCCTGAAGACTTTCAAAAATTGATTCGCAAGTTAAAAATATTAGACGCAACAGTTAAAATGAAACTATGAAGATAGAAATAGAAAATCATGGTATAGCAGAACTAGACTTTGATTCTATCTTTACTTTTTTAGAATCATGCAAACCGAAGTATCGATCAGAATGGGATCCGGACTATTGGATCAGTAACAGAGACAAACTAGAAACTGGTGCTCAAGCACTGTACAGCAAAGAATCCTCCATGTATTATCAATATGCAGATGATGGGTTAAATGCATTTGTTCCAGACAGTTTAATTAAACAACATCATATAAAAACTGATTTTATGGAAACCAAAGTGTTCAAATATGCACCTGGTTCATTTATGCCTCCACATGTTGATAGATACAACAGTCTAAGAGCCAAATTTGGGTTGGATGACTTTGGTAAAGAAAAAATAATTAGATTATGGATCGCACTACAAGAACCAATGTTTGGTCATGGTTTATTTTTCGAAGATGGTCAAGCGATGACAGGGATGCCAAAAGGCACAGTGTTAACTTGGACCTATGGTGCTAGGCATTCGGCGTGTAATGCTGGCTTAGATGAACGATACATAATGACTGTCACCTGTGTGATAGATGACAAATCTAAATAAATCAAGTATAATACAAATATGGCGGCAAAGTTTTTAGATATCAAACAAATGATGAAAGCAATAGACTTGCGAGATCGCCAGTGGTATAATAATCTGCCACCTGAAGAGAAAAAACTTTATTCACCTTATATGACACTGAAATGGTCAGCCTCGGTCAACGGTGATAGATTCTTCAAAGAACATTATATTGAAATGACAAATGAGTTGGTTAATAAAAATTTATGGACATTGAGTAAAAACCACAAAGGATTGCTTTGGAAATTGAATGCAATTTGTGGTGCAACTGTTACACAATTTCATCAGTGGATATATCCTAAAAAGAAAACTAGTTCTACAAAATCCAAAATGAAAGAGTTACAAGCAATATACCCAAACGCTAAACAGCAGGACTTGGACTTACTAGACAAAACTATGACAACTAAACAATTTACGGAATTAAAGAAACAGCATGGAATCGACAAATAAACCAGAGTGTCCTAAGTGCGAATCTTACTTAGATAATAAAGGAAGATGCAAAAACTGTGAAACATTAGAACTATTCTCTATAGGTTTAAAAGTATCCAGAAGATTGAAAAAAGAAGCATTAAAGGATCCTGGTAAAGAATTGCTTGAATATATAGAAGCAAGAAATCCTGATGCCAGCAGTAAAACTTGATTAACCAAACAAGTGCTGTTAAACTAGATATTATGCCAACGTGTGAATACTGCAAAAAAACATTTTCAAGACAACAGACACTTGATGTTCATATGTGTGAACCAAAAAGACGCTGGAAGCAAAAAGACAACAAGGTTCATGTGTTGGCATTTGAAATTTTTCGAAGATTCTATGAAATGAATTTTTCTAATCAAAAGCCAAAGATGTTTACTGATTTTGCACAATCACAATACTACAAAGCGTTTGTAAAAACTGCAACATTCATTACAGAAAATACACCGATAGAGATTGGTGCTTTTATTGATTGGCTTTGCACATCAAAAATTAGAGTTGACTCATGGGCCAAGCAAGGCACTATTGATGCTTACATAAAACATTTAATTAGAAATGAACCAGTGCCACAAGCACTCAATAGAACTATATTAACTATGGGAGAATGGGCAGAGCAAGAAGATGCAAGACTAGAAGACTTCTTCAAGTATGTTAATCTTAACAGAGTGTGTCAATGGATTGTTAACGGAAGAATATCTCCGTGGGTATTATTGAACTGTCATACTGGCAAAGATATGATTGTTACAATGCATGAAGATCACATAAAAATTATTTTTGAAATGATCGACCCAGAGTGGTGGAAGAGAACGTTTAAAAAAAGAGATGAAGATCTTGACTTTGTGAGAAACACCTTGAGAGAGGCGGGTATAGAATAAATGCCAGATATAGATATAGACTTTGCTGATAGACAAAAACTGTTAGATTTAATTCCACACACCCGTGCAACTATCATAGATAAAAAAGGCATCAAGACACATAATACAGGAGTGTATTTTGTTACCACTCCCAGTATGTCAAACGACAATCAATGTTCTTTAGATTATCAAGTGGCAGATGCACTTGGATATTTTAAAGTTGATTTACTCAACGTGAACATTTATTCACAAGTAAAATCGAGACACCATTTACAACAACTAATAGACACACCTCCACCATGGGAAAAATTACAAGACAAAGAATTTGTGGACCAACTGTTTCATTTAAATAATCATTTTGAAGTAGTCGGCACACTGAAGCCTATTACACTAGAACAACTTGCGGCCTGTTTGGCAATAATACGTCCTGCTAAAAGATCTTTGTTACACAAAGGTTGGGACGAAATACTCAAACACGTGTGGACTAAACCCACAGATAATGCATATTATTTTAAAAAAGCACATGCAATGTCATATGCAATGGCTGTTATGATTCATATGAATCTAATTAATTCTACGGACTAATTGTACTGTTTTTCTTCTTAGTTTCTTATTTGATGTAAGATCACTCAGTTTTGTAATAGGACCAAATACCACTTCAGTTTCTTTGAGTGAAAAGGATCTTAGACTAGGTCTAAACACAACAAAGTCGTTGCCAATGAACATATTGACTGGTGTTTTTCTATTGCTCTCCCACCACCAATTTTTACCATGTTCTAGAAATAACTCTGTGAGTCCTTTCGGTATAAAGTCATAACAGTATATAGAAATAATTCTTGCGTCACAATTTTGTATTATGCCCACATATTCTTCCTTACCAACCTTGATCAAAGACAAAAAAGGATAGTTTTTTTGGATTTCTTCTAAATTCAACGCCATTTCGTAATAGTTATTACTCTCTGGTATTCATCAGTAAAATAAATGGTTTATAAATATACTTAAATGCCATGCAATATTATGTTGGATATAACCTCTCAAATAACATCGATGTGTATACAAACACGTCAGGAGTGGAAAGAAGGTACGAAAAAGTGTATGAACGAGTAATAAAACTGTACAAAGAGTTTGACAACACCTTCACCATCACGGTGAAGAATCAAGATCAGAAGAAACAATTTGTTGCCGGAACAGAATGTGAACTCCAAATTTCAGACGAAAGTGGTTCTCTAATACGCACTGTAATCGGTACTGTGCTAGATGATGGATCTACTACAACTACCAAAGGACAGATACAGTTTACATTATCCGAATCTGCTATGCTTGATTTGGATCAAATATTCTACCATGGTGTGCTACGATTCACTGATACCGATTCAACTGTAAAACTATTGTACGCTTCTACGCGATATGATGCGGCACTGCAATTTGAAGTGGTAGGCGACACATCACCAGAATTTATAGAGTCCCAATTGGTTACACAATTTACAATCATTGGTGATGAGTATTCGTCTAGTTCAGTAGATGCACAACCTAATCGCAATTCAAATTCCGCGTTGCACACTGCTGTGTATTACTTGACAGATTTTACAGGCTCAATCAAAATAATGGGAACAATGTCAGACGGAGCATCATATGGTACAGAAGTTCAGCAGAGCGAATTCTATCTTATTGATCGACAGACATATACTTCTGCCACAGGAAACTTTCCAGTATCATTTACCGGCGTACACAAAAGAGTTGCATTTGTAATTACTCAGGATGATTCATCCACTGTGCTCGCTGGAGTTGATAAAATTCTTTATCGGTCTTAATGACATTTTTATTTTTTTTACTACTAGTAAAACACTTTGTTTGTGATTTTGGATTACAAGGACGATTCATAGGTCGTTATCCGCCAGGATCAAAACGTCATCTATTCAGTCCAGCACTACTACTCCATGCATTTGATCACGCCCTTGGCAATGCGTTTGTGTTTGCTATTTTCGGTTCAATGTTACATATGGTATCACCGCAGGAATACACAGGATTTTTTTGGCTTGCACCACTGCTATTTGGATTATTAGATTTTGTACTACACATATTCATTGACTGGCGAAAAAATATAATTGTCTATAATTTGAACATTAAACAATCTGACCGTATGTTTTGGAAAATTACCACAGTTGATCAAATACTACACGTGACCTGTTATTGGTTGTACGTTTGGCTGTTTGACAAATTTTTCTTTTAGTCTATAATACAATTAATGTTTCCGGAACTAAGACAGACTCTCGAGTCACATCTGCCTCCGCGTAGAAAGAAAACTCCATCAGGCTGGATATCATTCAATGCTCCTTGTTGTGTAAGCAACGGAGAATCTGCAGACACTAGACAGCGAGGAGGAATAATGTATCTTCCAGATGGTGCTGTGCAGTATCATTGTTTCAACTGCGGATTCAAAGCAAACTTTACTCCCGGTAGATATTTGAGTACAAGATTTAGAAAATTTTTAACATGGATTAATGTTGCGTCTTCAGAAATAGGCAAACTCAGTATGCAGGCAATGAAACTGTCTCAAGAAGTATCGCCACATCAACACACACAAAAAGAAGAAATAAAATTTACAACTGCACCATTGCCTAAAGATGCAATAAAGATTGCAAGTCAAATAGATTATCTTACACAGCGTGGTATGTCACACACTGAGTTTGATTTTTATTATGCAGATCAAACACACAAAGGAAGAATAATTATTCCTATCGTGTGGCAAAAAAGAAACATAGGATATGTTGCAAGAGCAATTGATCCGCAAACTAAACCAAAATATTTTGCAAATGTACAACCAGGTTCGCTGTTTAATTTGGATGCACAACATTGGTCACGCAAACACATAATTCTTGTAGAAGGTGTGTTTGATGCTATTGCTATTGATGGTGTAGCCATACTAGGATCAGAGATAAATGCAAAACAGAAAGACCAAATAGATGCACTGAATAGAAAAGTTATCATTGTGCCTGATCGTGACAAAGCCGGAAGCAAACTGATCGATCAAGCATGTGATTGGGGATGGTCAGTGTCTATGCCGCCATGGCATAATGATATTAAAGATATCAATAATGCTGTGATTAAATACGGAAAGATACTGACTATGCAGGCGATACTCAAACACACATACGACTCAAAAGCAAAAATCAAAGTGAATGAAAAACTATGGCTATAAAAAAGATTAAAAAATTTTTACGGAAAAAATTACAAAAGCCTGAACCACAAGTTGAAAAACGTCCTTTTAATCCCATGGTTAGAAAAGACAGTGAACACATGACAGAAAAAGAAAAGATGGACCAAGGCTTTGATGGTAAAGCATATATCATTAATGGGATGGAAGGTGACTGGTAACACATGGCGTTGACTGTAGAACATAGACAAAAATTGATCGAAGGATTGAAAGCGTTTGCAGAGTTTAGAAAACAAACTGGTATTAACGCATTAGACAACTACGGATACCGAGAAGCATTACAAATACTAGAACTAAGAGCATTGCTACCGTCCATAGATAAAGTGCCTGGCCGTACTGGTGCTGATGCTAAAGCAGAAGATCAAGGATACACAAACATAGAATTAAAAAGTAATCACTTTGAAAAAAACAAACTTACAATTAGCAATTGGCCATGTGCAA
>Ga0209634_1002874_pt1 | contig 11913 bp, 8 predicted proteins | sample LinPmetageLP40_FD_184043 | JGI IMG/M metagenome (GOLD analysis project Ga0209634, IMG submission 184043) | Marine viral communities from the Pacific Ocean - LP-40 (SPAdes) (version 2) | ecosystem: Environmental > Aquatic > Marine > Oceanic | place: Pacific Ocean | collected 2010-08-26 | reverse complement strand
ACCTATACCATAATAAAATAGCATTTCTGTAAAAGGAATTTGTTTGTTAAATTTGTTAGGTACTACTCTAACTACTTGTTTACCAACTGATGGTTTCCAGAAAAGTGATTTTCCACCTCCTGATTTGTTTGTAGATTGCTTGTTTAACGATTCTAAGCGTTGTTTAATTAGGTTTAAATCCATAATAACTTTTTTTTAGTTTATAACGTTTATTTAATATGATGTGAATATACGAACGAATGTTCGAGAGGCCTAACTATACTTCAAGAATTTTATGAATCTTTGTCTTTAATTGCTTTAATTCATCTCTTTGAGTAAGTAAAACTGTATTTCTATAATGCTGCCAATTAATTGGAAATTTAGTATCAACTACACCTCCATTTAACTTTTTAATTAATTCATTCAGGGCATTAATAGTATATAATGTATTTGATTCTTTTTTTCTATGTACAAGAATTGTATTTTGTGGTAAGCTATCTAGATTTGCCTGATCAATATTATATGTGCAAACATATTCATCATTGCTTTTAATATGCAATACAAATATCTTATTATACATGATATTATACTTAGAAGTAAGATTCTTTATTAATGAATCTAACTCTTCTAATGTTGTAAAAGTACAAAATAATTTATTATTCAAATCTTTTATATTTAATGTAGAGAATTCGTTAAAATCGTCTACAGTATACATATTAACTGGTTTATTTAAAATCGTAGTTGCTTCCATAACTTTCTTTTATTTGTAATTTATATTTTTTTATTATTTGTTTAATTTCATCAATTAAATCTTCTTCCCCTTCCCTAAAATCAAACAAAAACGAATCATAAGTATATAAGACCAGCTTAGTTTTTCGGTTTCTTAATGATTTAAATATATCCCACAATATACGAATATTCATTGCGGTCTCCAAGTTTTGAAGAACATAATTTAATAATTTTTGAGGTTTCATGTCATCTAAAGCGTCTTTTCTATACACATGCTTTGAAATAGGACACTCTATCCAGCCTTCTTCGTTAAATCTTTGCCACAAATCATCCACATATATTTGTACTCTTTGAAAAAATTCCAGATCTTTAAACTGCTCGAATACTCCTCCGTATAGTTGTTTGAATGTTAGCTCTTTAGATTTTTGGTAATCCACTCCATACATTTTTGCAAAAGATTTATGAATATCTTCATCCCCAAAATCATACCCCACCAACAAACCCAAAAGAGTAGGATGATAAGCACCAATATCCAACTCAATAAACTTATCATTACGTGGAATAAAACTCTTCCTACATCCATTATCTTTATTAAGTGCTGCGTAATTAACTCCATTAAATTTATTTGAGGGTCTTGTTGTTAATGTTTTAAAGTTGTATTGCGTGTATACATATTCGCTACGCTCATCATAAAAGTGCGATTTAAATTCTTCTCTATTAATTTGTATTCCACTTTGCTCCACGGCGTTGAAAACCACTGTGGCTTTGTTGTTGTAAAAGTCATTGATTGGTTCATTTATTTTATCTTTTAGGTCATTAAATATATTCTCACAATACTCATAATGTTTAACTATTGGTATTATTCTATTTATATCTCTCTTATTAGGATATTTACTGTAAAAATAATTATGTGTTTGAGTTGATTCTGGTATATACGTAGGGGTAGTTAATGTAATGTCAAAGAGCTTTTGTAATATTAAATAATGTAAAAAACTCTTTTTATCACGTACATACACCTTGTCTAATGTGTCTAATACACATTTTATTGCGTTTATACCAACGTTTAATGTTTCACTATGGGCATTTGTTAATATAAATCCTTTTGTGGCATTTAACGGGCGAACATAAACAGCACAAATATTACTTTGTGTAGGGTGTTCTAAATTATTATATGGAATTATTTCAACAAATGCTTCCTTTCCAATATAATTTTCGAATAAATTTAACTGCTCATCATCTTCAACTAACCAAAACATAACTTTTATTTTGATCCAATATACGATGAATTTATCTACAATCCAAGTTTAATCATAAATACTTGTTAAAATAATATTATTTCCAGTTTTATGAGATTTACCTGTCATAATAGTACCATCTAACATTACATGATAAAATCCAATATATGCTGTTCCATCAGGAAGAACAAGTCCTTCTTCTCCTTCTTTTGAAGGATCCCCAGTATATAATATTTTTCCACTATCAGGAGCATAAAATTGAAGATAATCAAGACTAAATGTTGTTGGTTTATTTAAAAATTCTGTTAGGCCTGATTTATTAAGACTTGCTTCTTTTAATTCTAATATATTTCTATTTGCTGCCGATACCTCTGCTTCTTCTCCTACTAAAGTCCATTGTATTTTAAAAGGTATATATAGTTCATATAAATATTGAATATCTTGATCTACCATTTTATTATAAGTAGTTTTATCTAATTCTGTGTAAATATTTTCATTAGTTTTAACTACAAAATATCTCATGAATACCCCTAATTCATATTCTTCATCTGTTGGTGTTGGGTAGTATTGTTGTGGTACCTGTTTAGTAACAGATATGTCTATTCTTCTTATATTATTGTAAGTATCAATATCTTCCATACTTTGATATTTACCTGGTGCTGTTTCTCCATCCCAGTTTGCAGCATATTGTTGAAATTGTTTTTGTTGAGATGTTAAATCCCATACACTATCTATAACTGCAGTTATTGGAACTATTTCTTCTGTTGGTGCATCATTTGGATTTTTACCAGTAAAAAATTTTCCAGTATACATAGTCCAATAATAACCAGTATAAGGTGCTCCTGTGACTACATTTTTATACTCTTCTCCTTTAGTATATAAATTAGTTTTTATTTTATTTTTAGGTATATACATTATTAAGCTACATAAGGGTTTGGTAATAAATTTCTACCTCTTGCTAATGATTGTACAGATTGATCAAAAGTATTAGGTAAAGGTGATGTTGCATTTATTATTTCCATTTTAAAAGATCCAACACTATATAAAGTATTTTTCAATTTATTCATTGCTGCTGTTGATTGTGATTTTGCAGGATTAAGATATTCTTGTCCAGTTCCTTTTTGTCTACCTCTTTGTAAATTTTGGGCATTAAATTTAAGACCAGGACCTATACAACCTAAAGCCCATCCAGGTGCTTTTGGAAACATATGAATTAAAACTGCAGTTCTAGTATATCCATTTCCAAATATTTTATTAAAAGCATATCCTCCTTTTTCATTACCTATTAACCAAAAACATTGACCATGTTTACCACTAACATGAGATTTAACTCTATAATTATCAAGAGGAATACAACTAACTCGATTTTGATTACCTTTATCAGGTAATTCTGATGTCGCTAATGAATATAATACAGTTTGTTCATCTTCTGCTAAAATATCCATTATACCTAATGTTTGAGTACCATCATCCATTATTCTTGTTAATCTTATTCTTAATAATTCATCTTCAGGTGGTTGTTCCCCTGGAGGAGGTGGTAATTGATTACCTACACTACTACTATTACCCTTAGATGTTGGAGACGAACCTCCTATAACACCCGCAGCCATTGAACCTGCAATTCCCCCACTAGTAGGTGATTCAAATTGTTGAGGTTTAGGAGTTGATTGAGTTCCAATTTTTGTTATCCAAGCAGTATTATTTACTGTATGATCTGTAGTTTTAACTAATATTTCTATAGAATCTCTATCATAAGCTATTGGTAGAATTTTTTCATCAATTAAAAATTTATTATATAATTTTATACCAGACATACCATCTATATCCAGATTAAAATTAAAAGGTAAGAAAAAAGGTGCTGCAAGTTGTCCTAAACCTCCTTTTCCTTTTGGTTGAGATAATACTCCTACTATAAGATTTATATATGTTGTATGTAATTCTTTAATAGATTCAATATCTGATTTATCAAATTGTCTATCATTAATTACATCTTCAAATACTCCCCCATAATTTCCTGCAAACCAACCCCAAAAACCTCCACTTGTCATTTTTTTAATTGAATCTTCAATTTGTTCTTCTTGAGTTTTTACTACTTTTCCATCATCATCTACCTCCTCTGAAGGTGAAAAATCACCTTTAGTTGGAATAACTCTATCTATTATACCTGCATTGTAATTAGAAAATGAAGTTGCATTTCCTGATATTTGATTACCATTAGCTTGAGCACCAATTGTAATCATTGCTGAAAAGTTAGAAGGTATACTTCCATCAATTCCTAAATCTCTTATTATACTTCCTCCAACTCCAGGAGTAATTCCAAAAGTATTAAATCTACATAATTTACCTTCAGATAACTGTGGAGGTTCTTGAGTAAATCTTTGAGGTGCATTTTCTATAAATTTAGCAGCATTACCATCATCATTTAACTTTATAGTAATACTATTAATTCCTCCTAATGTTGAAGATATATCTGAAATTATTGTATTTAAAAAATCTAATAAAGATAAAGCATTATCATCATCTCTTGGAGCTTGTTGTAAAACTTTTGCTATATGATTTATATTAACATAAATACTTGCTAATTTTCCAGTATAAACTTCTCCACCTTTATAATCCGATCCATTTTTAGTTATAAATTTATCCATCTTAGTTGCTGGGAAATCTCTATTAACCCCTGGAATATTATGTCTTAAATGAGGAATTACACATACTAAAGGATTAGGGGAGAATTGTCCTGGTGGTGATAAAATATAATTTTCATCATTTTCAAGATCTTCATATTTCATATCAAATCCAAAACTTGGTATTCCCGTTTTAGTATCTTGAATTATTATAAATTTTTGGATAAAAGCCATTAAATAACCAAAAGTAACATAAGCTTGAGGAGATTCATTATTATCATCATCCGTTGAAGTATCACCTAATGTTAATACTGCTTTTTTAATTGTAATATTTGTTTTTTTAAAATCATTAGAAGGTAAAGGAAATTGTTTTAATTCTGCATCATGAACTCCATCAGTAGTATTATCTCCCCATATTCTTCCTGGTACTTTATAATTTTGGTAAATACTAAATAACCAAGTATTTAATGATGTTTTATTAGCATTAGCTACTAAAGGAATTTCATCACTTTTTTCTTCATCTTCTTTACTTTCTTTTTTATTTTTAATAGTTTCATCATCTATAGCATTTAATGAAATATTTACTTTAAGACTTTCTAATACATCCCCCATACCAGTTAACATAATTGTACAGTCATAACTTCCATCAGAATTAAATGTCCATTTAAAATTACTTATTTTACCATAAACTGCTTCATAATTACCTGCATATTTTTCTCTATCTTTTTGTATTCTTTTTGTAAGTTCAAAATGATTTTTTTCTGATAAATTTGGATTAAATAAATATTCTAAAGCTTTAGTATTGAATGATTGAAATGTTTGGAGGTTTCCACCATTATCTAAATATGTACTCCATCCAAATTCAAGTAATATACTATATCCAGGACGCATATATAAAGCATCTATTAATGCTAATTGTGTTTTACTATAACATTTTACTTTTATTTCAGTTTTAGTTAAAGCACCGTTATTCATATATTTTACAGAGGCATCAGTAATACCAGGCATTGGTATAAATCCTCTATCAGTAGTACCTCCCCATCCATAAGCTCCATTAAATGTTTGATTTGTTGTATTTAAACCAGCATTAGCTCTAAAACTATTGCCTTCTTTTGAAACTGCTCCTCCCTGTAGTATAAAATTTTTAGCTAATCCACTTCCTTCGATTTCCGATATATTAATTCCATCTAGTCCTCCTAATCTTTTTAAGATATCAATTCCACCTCCTTCATCTTGTAAAAGATCTACAGAACTTGCTAGTCTAAGCCAAGGTGTTTTAGATTGTTGGTATAGTAAATCTTTAGTATTATTTCCACTTCCTCTACCTAAAGAAAGTTGTCTTTGTTCAATTTGTGTAGTTACCCATTCTGAAAATGGTGATCCTAATATATTCATTTTTATAACTCATTTAAATTATTATAACTACTTACTATACCACTAATATCTATAGGTATAGCTATCTGTGAACCAGGATTAAGAAAAAGTGATCCAAAATTAACTTTATTAGGATTTCTAATTGATATTATCCAATATAAAGTTACATCATTGTAAAATTGATTAGCTAATAAATCTAATCTATCTCCCCATTCGGTCTCAACATAAATATCACTTTCACGGGCTCCAACCTCAGGATAAAAAACTGTGTTATAGTATTTATCTCCTATAGTTCCAACAAATCGATTTTCATTTCTTAATATTTTTATATCTTGATATCTATTCATCTTGTATTATGTAATTGCTGATCCTCCTTGGTTGTAGGATTTATAAATTTCTGAGTAATTAGTTGTTTTTGAATTATTAGCTAATGCTATATATTTTTGAGTTGGATCTACCATACTATCTGCCTTAGCTGGTATGAATTTTTGTATTGGTATAAATGTAAATCCTGTTACTTTTATCATATGAGGTAATTCTTTAACACTATTATCAGTTCCTCCTGCTTCATTAATACCTATTTCCCATGGTGATTCTTGAGGAACTCCAAAAGTTAAACTTTTTATTATTCCTGGTTGTTCATATAAATAACCACCCATTGTTAAACGTACAATATTTCCTCGCATAAACCCAGCTGCATTATAATCTGGTGCAAGGGTAGATGCTAAATAATTTAATTTTTTATACATTGGAATTAATTCTGCTTTTGATTGAGCATATACTGTCCAACTCATAGAAACTTCTCTTCCAAATCCTTGATAATTATATAATTCTTCTCCCCTACCTGCATAATTTACAGAAGCCCATTTTGCTGAATAAGCATCATTAAATGAATCTATAAATGCTCTAAAATGAATATAAGTGGCTCTTCCATTAGCAGCATCGTTATTAATAACAGCTATTCTAAATTTTATAGCATCATTCACTGCTAATTTTTCGTCAACTCTTTGACTTTCATACATAGGTAAAGCATTTAAAGTATCTAAAGCTTGTAAAGTTTTAGCATCAACACCATAATGTAAAACATCTTTAACTTCTCTACCACCATTAGTTGATGAATTATTTAAAACACCAGCGTTTCCTCCTGGATTTCCTAAATTTAATCTTACATCTATATTTTGATCTACATAATCTGGTGATAATGATAATACTGATGATTGTGTAATTCCTGTTTTAATAGTTTTCCCCTCTACTTGAATAACTTTTCTAAAGTCTGAAGGATTTTTTAATCCTTTTCTATTTCCAATTACTCTATCACTATAAAGTTGAGCTTGAGTAAAAGTAGCTGTTCCATTTTCTTGAGTTTTTGAAAGATATGATTTTAAAAGACCATCACCATCTTTTAAAGTATATGTAGTGGAATATACACTATTATTAAAACCTTGAAGAGCATTAGTAATTTGATTTCCATAATCATTTTGACCAAGTTCAACATTTAATTCATCCATTAATTGAGGTATGGATCCTGTAAATAAACTAGCAAATGTTCCAGTAACTCCAGAGCCGGATATAAATAAATTTCCTTTAGAAATTTGATCAAGGTTTAAATTATTACCAAATGTTGTTGTTGGTTTAGAATATACATCATAATTATTAGGACCTTCAGGATTTATAAAACCAGCTTTCATAGCTGCTGCTCTACCTGATGCTCCACCATCTGGGAAAGTAAAGTCTTCATCCATACTACCATATATGTAAGGACTTATATTTGAAAGACCATCATATGCCCTTGCTAAAGGCTCAAAACCTCCATAATCACTAAATGCTAAGTTAAAAATAGAATTATTCCAAACATCAGAAACACCTCTATAATTAGCATCTTTTACAAGAACAGATGGTACTGGTCTTTTATATATTGAATAATTTCCTGATGAAGGAATTTCTGGGGATGAGGTTGATAAAAATCCAGATGTTTGTACTTTTGCATTTTGTCTACCAGTTCTTTGATCAGCAAAAAGAATATTAGTATTACCTATACCTAAAATTGAACCTGGTCCTCCACCATATTGTAATATTGAAGCTTGGGCTACTCCACCAGGATTTAATATTATATTTCCTCCTACAGTTACTGATGGTGTATTAGTATTTACAGCAGTATTTAAATTAACTAATCTATTGGAATTTTCAATATTATCTGATGTATTTTGCATATTTACAGTAGCAAAATAACTATTTACTCCTCCATTATTAGAAGATTTAAAATCAGTTGTTAAAGGAGTATTATCTGTAAGAGGATTTATACCAAATAAATTAGTAATTCCTGTTGCAACCGGATCTACTGCTGCTTGAAGTAATGTACCTACAGGAGTATATAAACCTTGATTAAGTCCTCCTCCAGCATAACCTGCACCAAAAGAAGCTTCTGTTTTTACATTATTACGTGATAATACATTTTGTTTAGCTATAAATTCAAAACCATTAGGAGATCTTGTATCAAATAACATTTGTGTTAATCTACTTACATCATTTGCAACAGCATCAACAACACCTAAACCTCCTCTTAGTAAAAAATCTACAGAATCAGTACTTAGACCAACATTTTCTTGATCTGCAAATGTTTGATTTGGGTTATTGTATTCAACACCAGGTATACGTTTTATAATGTAAGGTTGATTACTTTTACCTGAATCAAACCTATCATTTCCGTAAGTGTCCCATTTTAGTTTATTAAACCTCGTAGTTGATGTTATTAGTGGCATCTATGGGTTTATTTGTTTTTTATAAGAAAGCCCTATCTGTTCCTTGGAATCGATTTGCAGCTTTAGCTCCATCTTTTCCTCCTTGAGCTAATATGAAATCATCATACGTACTTTGATTATTATATTGAGTAAATCCTGCTCCAGAAGCTAAATCGTTTTTAGGTCCAGTAAATGCTTGTAATCTTGTTGGTTCTGGTAGAGGAGCTGTTCCCATTTTATTGTTTACATTTTCATATTGATTTACATCTGATGCTAATGGATTACCATCATACGAATATAAATTATGTAATGAAGATTGCATGTCTCTAGTACTAGGTCCTGATAATGCAGGTACAGCTTGAGATGGGTTATTAGGATAACCTAATCTTGAACCTCCTGACTCATATTTGTTTTCTAATGATTGTGCCATAATTTTTAATTTTAATTATTTTGTTATAAATATTAACCTATCTTGGAAGATGCAATTGCTAAGTTTCTTCCTACTTTAGCACCATCTAATAAAACATCTCCTCCTTTTTCTACAATTGCTATTAATTGATCTAATTTATCAGCAATCATTGATTCTCTATCATCCCCTTCATCTCCTCCACCACCACCGTCTCCAATTACTCCTAATTCTGCTAATCTTATTAAAGGTGCTGCTACTGCAGATAAAGTAACTAAACCTGCTATAGCAGGTAATGCTAATAAACCTGATACAGCCATAGCTGCTAATCCTACTGAAACCCCCATTAATGCTGGTCCTAATAATAATAAAGGTCCAATATTTTCCATAGTAATAGCTCCCATTAATTTAACAAATCCATCTGCTACTGCTGTTACTACAGTACCTATTCCTGAAAATATTGAATTTATTACTACCCCAAAAGCTTCAATACCTGGAGCTGCTAATTTAAGAGCAAATCCTATACCTATTACAGCTGCTGTTAGTATTCCTAAACCTAATGCTAATCCTATTAATGCAGGACCTGTTAAAGCTGCACCCATAGCAGCTAATCCTCTTCCTAAACCTGAAAGAGTTTTACGTAACTTTTCACCTGGAATCATTGCTAATATTGCTAACGCTGGTGCTGCTAAACCTAAAGCTAGCATACCTGGAGCTGCTATAAGTGAAGCAAGTGCTCCTTTTATTACTCCTTTTCTACCCATCTTTTTAAGTCCGTCAGATAATCCAGTTAAAAATTCTTTTAATTTTTCCCCAATTCCTCCCTCAGGTGCTTCAGGTGTTTCTGGTAGTTCTTCTGTTTTTTCAGCAATTTTTTCCCCAAAACCTAATGATTCTTTTAATTTATCAGTACCTTCTCCCTTTGCCACATCCACTAACCCATCCTTTAAACTTTTCATGTTATCTACAATCCCACCTACTTTATCTTTAATAGATTCAAAGGCACCACCAACTGCTTTCAGTTTTGAAAGTGCAAATGCAGCCATTAAAGCTATAAGAACAGGTTTATAAGAAACTATTTTTGCAATAAAAACTACTACACTAGCAAATATACCTACAATAGGAGCTAATGCTTGAGAAATTTTAGCCATTGCAGCTTCCATTTTTTTAGATGCTTCTTCTTGTTTCATTTGCTCAAGTGTTTGTTTTTGAGCATCACTTAAACCTTCAGCTGACATATCAGTTGTTAATTTTTGTCGAATTAGCATTTTTGCCATTTCTTCGGTACTCATACCTAATGCTGCAGCTTGTGCCTTTTGTTGAATAGCATTCATTTTTGAAAAACTTAATGATGTGATTCCCTGATTCATTAACTCTTTAGAAACCCCTTCTAAGTCATTTGTTAATGCAAATTGTCTTTCTTTTTCTAAATTTAATTGCTTACCAGTTAATAATTCAGCTTCCATTTCGGCAGCAATAGAATTTTCAAAATCAAGTAATCCTTCTGCTAATTTTTTTACACCTGCTAAATTAGAACCCATAGCAGCTGCGGCTGCACCTGCTGCTCCTAATTTTTCAGGATAACCAGTATATAAAATACCAATATCTTGAGAAACATTAGCTACATCTTCTAATACTCCTTTAGCTAATATTCCTGCTTTATTTTGACCATTAAAGGAATTTACACCTGCTACAAGAGCTTCATTATTTTCTTTTAATGATTTACCATTTGCCTTAGAAAATATAGCTAACTGACTTGCTTGTTTAGCAGTCATTCCCATCTTATGCTCAATTGTTGCAGCTTCAATAAGATCTTCTGGTTCAAAAATCTTACGGGCATTCATTCCAAGTTCAATACTTAATGCATTAGCAGCTTTAAGATAATCAACCATAGTAATAAATCCAAGATTTGTTGAATCTACTGCTACTGAAATAGAATTACCTGCTTCACCTGTAGTTCTTTGGAAATCAACTGCTGCTTTATCTACTTCTTTAAATCCCTTTATTAAAGTACCAAGTACAACTGTTGGATCTGTTAGAGTTTCGCCAAGATTACTAAAAGCACTTTTCATCGCTACTCCTAAAGTTGCTAATCTACTAACTTTCTTGCCTCCATCAGCTGCTTCGTCAGTAAACTTCTGCATATCTTCATTTATCTTATCAATTTTAAGTGCCTTTGCAAAGCCTGAAGATATAGCTTCTAAACCTTTAAGAGCATTACCAGCAACCCCTAATGCTCTATTTGATTCTTTTCTTTTATTAACTTCAGCATCAATATCATTTAATGCTTCATTTTCTATTTCAAATCCTGATTTTTTAGCAGCAAGTAATGCTTTTTCTGCGCTTGTTAATTGTTCTAACCCTTTTAGACCTTTTTGTTTTAATTCTACTTCTGCTGCTGCTCTTCCAATTGCTTCTCTACTTATCCTTGCTTTAGATCTAAGTTTTTCAAGTTCTTTATCACTTAAACGAGTTATACCTTCTTGTTGGTTTGCTAATTGTGATGCTATGCTAACTAAAGAATTATATTCTTTTTTTGCCTTTTGAGTTGCTGTTTTATTTTTTCCTATTTCAGAAGATATACTTTCAAGAATTCCTTGGTATTCTCTAAAAGAATTATTCAGTTCCTTTTGGGCAGCAGTTCCTTTTCTTGTTTCTTCAGCACTCATTAGGTGATTTTATTATAAATATCAAAAGTATCTATTTTCTAGATGCCTTTGTTGTATAACTGGGAGATGATGGAGGTTTAGTTTTAGCATTTTTAAGAAATTCAGGAGATGTTACCTTTCCATCAGTTGTTACAGATTTACTATTACTACTTTTACCTTGTG
>Ga0209634_1002872_pt1 | contig 11918 bp, 7 predicted proteins | sample LinPmetageLP40_FD_184043 | JGI IMG/M metagenome (GOLD analysis project Ga0209634, IMG submission 184043) | Marine viral communities from the Pacific Ocean - LP-40 (SPAdes) (version 2) | ecosystem: Environmental > Aquatic > Marine > Oceanic | place: Pacific Ocean | collected 2010-08-26 | reverse complement strand
AAGTCCACCCATGTTCATTTTCTTCTTAGTAGCTGTGCCACCATACATCATAGGCTTTCGCATACTTGCTCCACCACCGTACATCATGGATTTTCTTTGTCCGTTATTGTACATTTTCATAATTATCTTCTCCTTGTTGTTTGTTTTGATTGTCGTAAGTTAAAGTTTGGATCAGTGTACGCACTTGTTATCTGCTCACGACCTGACAGTCCATACTCCCTAAAATTAACTTCGTAGTTGTCATTTAGTCTTATCTTCTGCTCGGGTTTATTTCCATACATGGAACTATATTTTACTAAGGCATTTGCTAACCCATTAAACAACCTAGCTTCGTCTCCTGCGTCTAAAGGTTTTCCACTCTTAACCATTTTTATAAATAGATCACCCACTTCTTTATCGCTTAACATTGCTTTGAATACACTATGATTCTTAAGTCTAAATTGTTGTAGTACAGCTTCTGTTCCTACATATCTAGCAGATATAACTCCTCTGTTTATAGAGTAAAATCTACTAATATAACTTTCTATAGAAAAGTTTCTAGGAACACCTGTTAAGTTTGTTTTAGCCATTACTCTAGAGCTTTCGTTAGCCATGAACTCAATCATACTTTCGTAGAACTCAAACTTTTCTTTGCCAAGTATTTTCTCTACCATAGTTTTTCTAGAACCGTTGTTGTATCCTATTAGTTCTTTTAGTTGTTCCACATCCATATCATATTCAGTTATAAGAGTGCTTTTATCAGTTCCTACATCCATTCTTCCTGTTTTTCTAAATACAGTTGTGTCTAATTCATCTAACAATAACTCTTCTAAAACCATGTCTATTTGTTTGTCACTTCTTCCTGTCTTTTTTAAATTATTTTTTATATCATTTAGTCTGCTGTTTCCTCCATCTAGCAAACTACTTAATATAGACTTAGAATCTTTTTTGTTAGCAGAAAATTGAGCTAAATAATTTCTAGTGTCCTGCATGTCATCTCTTAAGCTTACAGCTTGATTTACAGCCTTAGTAGATTTGCCATCTACAAAATTTTTAACTCTATTTTCTCCTGCATCAAATACATCTTTTCTAACATTTCTAGGACTGTATTTAACTTTGTCTTTAAGTATTTTATCCACATTAATTAAAGCTACCTTTTTACCATCGGCATTTATACCAGTTAAATTTTGTGAAATCTTTACTAAGGCAGATTCAAATTCATTCCAATCTAAAACTCCATCTTGGTATTTTTCAGTTACCCACTCACCAAAATTTAATTCCAAACTAGCTTTAACTGCTTTTCCGTGATCAGTGTCAATGTCTACAACTTCAACATTGTTAGCTTGCATACTGCCAAATCCTTGATTAAACTTTCTGTTAAATACAAGACCGTTGTTTTTATCCATCTTTGCAATTTTATTAAAATCTAACCAAGTTATAGGGTCATTTTTATATTGTACACCTAAAGGAAAGTTAGCGTTCATGTCATGTTTTTTTCTACCATCTTTTATGCCTAAACCTAGCATATTACTAATAACATCATTATCAAAAAATCTTTGTTTATATCGTGTGTATTTGTTATTTGCATCTATAAGCAAGTCTGCTGCAGTCGTCTGAACTCCATCTACATTGAGGTATAGATTACCAACATCTATTTCATTTGGCTTACCTAAATTAACTTTAAACTCGCCAAACTTTTTATTTACCCCGTTTAACATTCTTGTATACTGAGCTACAAGTTCGCCAGAGTTTGTTGCGTTAGAATTTTTAGCAGTGTATAATAGCCTACTTATACTTGATCTCATTTCTTTTAGTTGATCAAAATTAAGAGGTAAGGTGGATACATTAAAACCAGAGTCTATTCCTGCTTGTCTCGCCACCATTATAGCCTGCAATTTTCTAGGTAGATTAGTATTTACTAACCCATCAGGAGCAGAGTCTAGTATGTTAGTAACTAGTTCGTCTATATTTTTTATACTTCCCGGAGGTTGATTCTCAAAAATAGTTTGCAGTGTATCGTCTGCTACACCATTCATAGCCTTTATAAGTTTACCTTGTTTTGTTTGAGGTATGGCATGTTCACTTATCTCTTTAAATAGCTGACTCTCATCCCCATCAAGTATAGTTAACATTTCAGAAAACAAATCACCACCATCTGCTTTTGCATTTTTACCTACGATTGTACCTGCTTTATCTGTAAAATTTGCGTTATCTAAGATTTGGTAATTTTTACTTACTACTGAGTACTCAAAAGCTCTGTTGTTTTCTAAATTAGCAGCTAAAAAATGTCCACCTCTTTTGTAGTTACTTGAGTTATTAATTTTAAAACCTCCACCCTTTGTAGATGCTTTTGAATATTTTTTAGCATCTGCTAAAGAGAACAGACCATTAATCTTTTTAATGGCAGTTGTTGTTGCGTTGGCTATAGAACGTTTTACACCTGTATTATGATTATCTAAATCTAAGGAAGAACTTTTTCTTATATCACTACTTGTACTATGTTTGTATATATCATCTAGTGCCGATGTAATATCTGTCCTAGTTTCATTCCCTAAAGATTGATATACTTTATTAGTGCCTTTAATGTCAGACATAAGCATGTTAGGTAAATATTTTTTTAATGTGTCAATATCTAAATTAAGTTTGGCAACTCGTGCATCGGCATACTTCAAAGAGGCTTGTATGGTACTGAACACATTCTCTGCGGCTGATCCGGGAACAATATTCATCTTTGCCATACTTAATGACGCAGCTCTTAATTCATTTACAAGTAAAGTCTGTTCATTAGCTATTGCTGTTAAAGTTTCTACATTTTTAAATTTGTGTAAATCTCTAGATTTTATATTTAATCTTTCGGCTTCTTCTACTGTTTGTAAAACAGCTAACCCAGACATTCTAGCAAAACTTCTCTTAACTACTTTTTCATCGACCCCTGCTTTAATTAATTCTTGTTGTAACCCATTAAAGTATTCTACTCTTGCCAATAAAGCTTTTCTAAATTCAGGATCAAAGGTGTTTATATTTTGTGCAATATTTGTAGCCAAGTCAAAATCATTTTGTTTAAGTGGCCCTAGTCTGTTTCTTAAAGCAGTAATAGAACCTCTAAATTGTCTTCCAACACTAAAGAACATACCTGTAAATAACCCTACCATCTCACCTATAACAGGATCAGTATCTTCAGTAGCGTAAACTGTTCCTTGCCCTGCTACAGACGCACCTATTATCATATATTGATTTGTACCTGCAATGTCTCTTAAAAATTTAGGTATGTTTTTACTTACTAACCCAGCGTGTAAATCACGACTTGTTGTTTCAAAAGCTTTTTCTAACTTTAACAATTCTTTTTCTTCAACAACAGTAAGTTGTTTACCTTGTCTTTGGGATAGATAACGTTGGTAATCTTTTCTGGAGTTAACTCTTGCATTTACAAGACTAACTATTTCAGGGTCTTTTCCTAATCTTCCCGCTGCATCGTCTAATTGAAACCCTGCTTGTAGTTTAGTACCCGTCATCAATGAATTTATTTTTTTACCTATTGTTCCTACAATTGGAAGTTCAAATGCTGTGCTAAATAAGTCACTACCAAATACTTGAGTCTCTCTTATTTCTTGCCATTTTACAAGTAACTCATCCATATCCAAAGCACCTTTTCTTCCAACTTTAAAACCCCCACCTAAATCTTGGTATGTTTCTCCTTCTGCCCATCTTCTAAAGTTTTGCACTTCTTTTTTACCACCTAATGTAAGTAATTTCCCTTGAATACCTGCAGGAATTAAAATCTCAGAAGCTATTGCTAAAGTTCGGGTAGGTAAATTACTAAAGTCAGCAGCTAAATCTACAGAAGTTGCCATGTCTATATCTAATCCCATAGAAGCAAAGTGATCTTGGATTATGCTGGCTTGATTAGGTAGTATTCTTTCAAAGTATTCTTGTCTGTCTATGGAGTTTTCTCTAATAGGACCTAAGCCAACATTTTCAGGTATAGGGTCTTTTATTTTTCCAAACAAACTATACCCCGTGTCGTATTCTTGATTAACAGCATCAAAAGCTTCAGACAAAATAAAATTTGGAAATTCAATTACTGATCTTATTGTTCTCCTAGTTCTCCCTTTTATGTTTGCATAGTCGTTAAAAGCAGGCTCAAGTATACCATCTAAAACGCTATCTGTATCTTTCATTCTATATCTTATAATACCTAGTCTTGTTCTTGTATCTACACCTCTTTTTATTAGAAGCTCATTTAATTTTTTTACGTATTGTATTTTGGATGTTGTCTCGTCTAAAGGTAATCCTGTAAACTCCTGAATTGTTGCGGCTATAGGTTCACCCCCTACAAAAGGAATTGCATCATAAAATTTTGTAGGCTCACTCATTCCTTCAGGTGGCTTTAAAAATTTAGCCAAAGCTTTTTCATAAGGTATTTTAACAGGGCGATGTTGTGTTACAGAAGAATCTTTACTTGGCATAATTTTAGCAAAGTGTGTTCCTTTACCTAAGTTTATTGCATTTACTCTCTGCTCAAACGTAGAATTAACAGGGAAAGGAACAAAATTTTCTGTGTCTTTATCAGGGTTTTTTATCCGATAAAAACCTTTATAATTCATAATACGGTCTTTTGTTTTGGGGTTATCAAAATTTAAAGCATCAGATAATTTTACGTAAGGCACTACTTTTCTAAAGTCCGTAAAGACTTTTCTATCTACTTGATCACTAATGCCACTTATATCTATGCTACTAAAAGGAACTTTAAATGTTTCATAGGTTCTCTGAACTTCAGTTACAGCGTCAGGTCTTCCAGAAAAACCTTTTTGCATCTTATCTAAAAACCCTACTGAGCTTGCATCAAACTTTTCACTAGTAGTGGTTCTTTCTACAGGCTTACCATCAATTCCTTTGACAGTTGTAGTAGTACGAGGATTACCACCTACGCCTGCAAAATCTAAGCCTGCATTAACCGTATTGTCTTGGTTTTCATTTTCTTTTATTTCAGGTTCTGCCAAAATTTACTCCTTAACCTAGTTCTTCGTCAAATAGTTCATTCATTATTTCTAAATTCTTTTTCTTTTTTTGCATGTCAGTCTCAGGTCCTAAATTGTTTGACCCTCGTCTACTTGCTTCAGAACCTTTTTGTTCCATCCGAGAAGCTATGTATGCTGATTTTCCTTCTATGTTTTTTTGGAATAATACATTTATTTTGCTACCTCTTAGCATCTTCTTAGCCATCAAAGCTGCATACCTTCTTGCAGGCTTTCCACTTAGTATGGCTTCGTTATACACAATTATTTGATTTAACATATTTCTTGCTGCTTTTATTGTGGCGTATTCTTGTTTAGCTTCAACAAAAGTACCAAAGTTAAGAGCTTTTAATATGTTCTGAACATCTTGGTCAGAAATAGTTCTACCACCAGTTCCACCTTGAATTGCACCTGCCAATTGATATGCAAGCATAAACTTGTTATATTCTCTAAGAGCTATCTTTCTTTTTATCTCGTTACTATATTGTTGTTTTGTTTCTGGGTCTATTATATCTAACTTGCTCGGGTCTCTCAATCTTTGTTTTATACCATCTAGCACAGATGCGTTATATGCTCTAGCCTTTAGAGATGCAGGAGTGTCATCCAAAGATTTATATGATTCTTCTAAATCAAAAGGACTTGTAAATGCAGACTCCATCATAGTAGCATCTTTTATTAACCCCCCTGTAAGATTTGTTCCAAACTGTGTGTCTATAGCAGTTGTTGCTAATGCAATTATACCGTTTTTAAGTTTTATAAAATTACCTGCACCACTAGATATATTTATGAATTTACCATCTGATGTGTGGTAAGACATAAGTAAGTTATCAGCAGTGTCTAACCCTTTTATGGATGAGTTAGTTTCATCCGTAAGTTTATCCACTTCTTTTTTAGGTATAACACTATCGCCATAAGTTGCTCTCACAATTGCATTGTCTATGGAGTTTCCTTGTTTAGTAACAAAGCTTTCGATTAAAGATATTCCATTTTCTAAATAGTCGCCATCAAATACAGTTGTAGATTGTACAGCGGCAGCGAACATTTCGTTTACTTCACGTATTTGACCCGAACTAGGTATAAAAGATTGTTTTCTAGGATTTAATACATTTTTAAGCACTTCTAAACTAGTAGGAATCCTTTTTGTACCATCTTTAAATTTAATTGGAACAGTACCTACTTCTTGTTTTAGACTTCTTATAAGTTCAAGTATAGGTTGCTTCACTGATGGTACTAACTTACCGTCTACTCTCAACTCTTTAGTTGGATTCTTTGGGTCTTTGTCGTATGCAATCAAAGGTATTAAAGCTTTGTTTAATTCATTTTCAGTGGATGACTGAACTATGCTAGATATATCATTTATTTCATCCACATATTCTTTTTGATAAGGAAAATCGAATATTTTATCAGTTCCATCGGCAAGTTTTTCTACAGTAACAAAATGTTTAAATTTTCCATTAGAACCATTGTTCAAACTATTCTGGTAATTTTTTACTTCTGGGGTAAACTCACGAGTAGAAAAGCCTGTTGCTATTTCAATTTCATTTTTTATACCGGGAATTTTTGCTAGTTCAGGAAAATTATTATAGAAAGTCTGAAACGGATCAGTGTTATCGTGGTTCATCATAACTCCTGTAACAGTATTAGTTTTGTTGTACCACCTTTTGAATTCACCAGCTATAACAGCACTCAAACCTTTTTCGGTTGCTCCACTCTCTGAAAGACCGGGAATTGTTTTAAATTTATAGTTCCATCTTCCTAGCTGTAACAATGGTTCTTGTTTATCATAAAAATATAAAGTCTCGTTAACTGGCTTAGTCGAATCATTAATATTTTTTTTGCTTGTCTTTAATGTAACAGAAGCTGTAACTTTGTCATTAGCTGCTACGTTGTTAGCTTTCTCGGCTGCATCGATACTACTAATATTTTTAATATCTCCGGGTTCTCCGTTTTTATTAAAATTTTGATACCGTTTAGCAACGCCTGAACCACCTGATTCTGCTGCGTCTTTTTGGTCTTCTGTCATTTTTATTAAAAAATTAGGATTATTTTTAAGTTGCTCTTTAAACTCATCTCTTAATCCCCCTAATGGTGCTACATAATAAATTGTTTTTGATTTATTAGTTTCCGCTGCTTGGGCAGGTTTAGTAAAAGCATCAGAACCAGCTATATTTGTTTCCGATACCACTTCTCTTTTAATATTTTTCTTTTTAACAGTAGTGCCTGATTTCTTTGCCTGCTCATTTATTTCTTTTACACTTGACCCTACTATATTACTACCATCTTCAGCAATAGCTCTGTATTGTACTTTAGGGTCTACTTTAACATTATCTGTTTTTCTATCAAATTTTTTTGGATTTTCAGTGGCTATTCTTATGCCCTTTTGATTAAAAATACTAGGTGCTGAAAATTCAACTACTGCACCAGCTTCAATTTGTTGCCCAGTTAGTCTTTTCATATTAGTATCATAAAATATTAAGCCACCTTTTTCTGGTTCTTTTGTTTTGTTTTCTTTTTCAATAAGTGCTTTTTGTCTTGCAAGATACAGTTCATCATAGTCTATTTTGTTGCCTATTTTAGTTCCTACTAATTGTGACTTATCAAGATTTGCTAAAAAACCACCTTTATCATTTTCAGGACTTTTTTTAAATACATCAAATTGCTTTTGTGTTATGTTACCAAGTTTAGGATGGGCGTATACTGGTTCAGCATCTTGTTCAGGTTTTATCAGGTTATCACTTCCAAATAATTTAGAACCATAATATTTTGATCCTTTAGGTACGCCTTTAATTGGATTTAAAACTTCAAGACCTCCATTTTCGAGTCGATATATATTTTTAATTTCGTTTTCTTTAGCATCTTTAGCTTTAATTCTTGTTATCTCTGCTGTTCTATCTCTGTCTTTTTTAACTTTTGTAGATGCCATAAAGGCTAATAATAATAAGGGATTCATGTTATTGTACTTCCTCTTCTTGCATCATTTCTGCAGGCATAATTTCTTCTTCTATCATAGGCTCAGGCGTGTTTATAAAGTTTGGTTCTTCTTCAGGAAATCCTTCTGATTCTTCTATTGCAAGTTGTTCTTCTAGTCTTACGTTTCTATTTAACTGCTCATTCATTTCATTAAACGTTTCAGGATTTCTTTGTTTCATTATGCTAAAAAACTTTTCGTCATCAACTTCAGGATCATCTCCTTCTTTTGCTACAAAGACTTGTGGCATGAATCCGTTGTCATCTGCTAAGTTCATAAGGTACAAAGCAATAGCAGGCTTAATTAACTCTGCTACATCTGGAGTAAAGAAGCCACCCATAAAACCTTTTAAGGCAACTTGATTAACTAACTCTTCCACTGTAATACCTGCAGTCATAAGCTTTAGCATATCTTCTTGACCATTGTTTGTTTCTAATTTCTGTATCACATGATCAATTGCATCGTTAGGATCAGGATACACTGCAGGTTTATCCCACGCCCATTTACCTTGAGGTTGTGTTAAAGAATGTCCGGGAGGTCCTGATAAAGCTCCGATTTTATCTAACATCATTATGTTCCTTAATTTTTAATACTGGTTACGTACCCTTTTTTCATTGCTCCTAGTTGCATGCTAGGGATACGATGTGCAGGTCCTATGTAATTACTTTTTGGTATAGCTGAATTAGCTTTTTCAATTAGAAAGTTTCTTATGTTTGGCTTTTGTAAAGCATCAATTACAACTCCACTTGATCCCATAGGATATTTACCAGCTTGTGTAGTTCCAAAATTTTTATTTCTAGATGCGTAAGTGTCACTACCACTGACCCTATTCAACGACATACCAGAACCTAAATCGGATGGATCAGCACCTAATCCTTGTCTTAGCAATTGATTAACTACAGACTCTCCAGCGGCTTTTGTAAGGTTACCTCCTACTTCAGCTAATGCCTTAGATGTAGAAGGACCACTAAAAATATTACTTATGCCTTTTCCGAATGTTGAACTCAATAAGGGGTTTACAAAACCACTTTGAAAACTTTGGTATGCTTCACTACCAACTACAGCATCTTTTGCTAAAGATGTTCCAATCATTATTGCTGAATTAACGAGTGTTCCAAACATATTATACCTCTTTTAGAAAATGTTGTCTATTGTTTTTACAATTAAAAAATCATCAAACTTACTATCATACTGATCAGCGTTTGCATTTATAGCCGCAGATTGCATGGCTGCATTATGGGCCCTGTCTATATTGTTTTCGCTAGTACTCATAGTCCAAGTGGCTTGATCTTTGTATAACTGCCACAGATTGTTTTGGGAAGTTTGAGTAAGACCTAACAGTGTCTGAACATTCTGTTGATTTACTGCGTTCTGAGCTGCACTATTTGATGTATTAATACCTCTTCGCCACACTGCGTTTGATTGATCTATTTGTTGTCTTGCGTTAGAATTAAACTGTTCTCTTGAAGCTGTCATTTGTGCATTAAATTGGTCAACTGCAACCTTTTGGGATATGTTGTATTGGTCTTGTGCAGCTTTTCTATTTAACGTAGAAGCTTCTACTGAAGTTTCAAGTTCAGCAAAAAACTGATCTACTTCATTTTGTGTCTTTGCGTTAAAGGCTTTTGCAGCATTACTAGAAGCATTATCTGTAAACAAAGAACTTACTTTTGTTTGAAAGTTTAAAGTAGAAGACGCTTGCTCATTTGTTAAATTTTGCAAATCAAGAGTTAAAAATGATTTTGCATTGTTTACAGCGGCTAATTGTCTGTTATTTAAATTGGCTGTGTCCATCGATGCAGTAGTAACAGCATTTTGTAACGTTGTTTGTTGTTGATTACTTAAGTTTTGTAACTGAATTGCTGCATATTTGTTTGCATCAGCCGATGCTATAGGAACGCCAGCTTCATATATAGCCTGAACTATAGCGGCAGAAGCCATACTGGATGAACCTAATCCTCTTTGTGCCATGATTGCAGAAGCTTTACGTACAGTTGGGGCTGCCCATGCAGGAAGTTCTGTACCATCACCTATACTCTTAAACAATTCTCCTAGCTGATAAGACACTGTAGCTTTTTGATCAAGTTCTTGCGTTTGTGCTTCAGCAATAGCTCCCGTTGAAAGTGTTCCTTGTGCAGCATCTATTACAGATTTATCTGATACCGTTCCTGAAGCCGCTGTCATTCCCCCAACATCACCTACAGTAGAAGCATCGTATGACGCAGGAGTTACTTTATCAGGTGCTTCTTGAGTGTATGCAGTGCTATCTATTGTGCCTGCATCGGGAGCAGTTGTAGTTGCTATGTTGTATTTATCTGTCTCCAAAAGTTCATCAGGTTGAACTTCTTGAGGTGTAACTTCATATTGTTTTGTAGTATCTAATTCGGTAGCATCTGCTGTTTCAGTTTGTTTTTGTAGTATAGAAGTACGTAAGTCTTCTCCACTCTTACCTGCTAAATCAGTATCATCTATTGCCATACTCTAATCCTTACTTCATTACTATTGCGACAACCAAAGCTACCACACCTAAAGTTCCCACCATAGACATAGCTTCTATTCGCCACATTCTTTTGTCTAGTGCTTCTAGTTTATCATTGACTGCTTGATAACGGATGGCACATTCTTTTTCGTGTGCATCTAACTCTAGTTGTACTTTTAGTTCAGGTTGCATACTCATTTTCAATTATTAAGCTCCATACTTAGGCATACGACTGTCAGGGAATGTCTGCCCTGCACTTGGTTTGCCCTGTGATGTAAACGTCTGTGCTGTGCCATCACTTGATAATCCTGTTAATGATACAACTGCTGCATCTCCACAGTTACTATGACTTTCTGATAACTTAAATGTGTTGGTTGCAGTCTCTATTACAAAGTATGTTGTATTTTTTACTAATCCACCAATTACTGCTGTATCTTCACTATCAGAGTTTTGTCCTACATCATAGTAAACTTGCTCATCATTCACAAACCCATGTCCATTACTTGTGATTGTGTTATCAGATGTACTGACTACACTAGATGATGTTGCATCTATTTCTTTAGCTGTCTGTGATGCACCTGCTGTTGTTTCATAACAAGCCTTTAACTCATCTATATCAGAAGCATTGTTGATTGCTGTTTTTAATACTGTGTAGTTTGCTCTGACTGCTGTTCTGTATGCAGTTATTCCACTTGGTACTGCTGTGTTTGTTTCTGATTTACGAGTTATATACCAATCAGTTTGTGATAATGCACCTGCTGACATTGATTTAGCTGAAGCAACTTTGTTTTCCTGTAATCCTGCTAGTGGCTTAGGTAGCAAAGCACTTTCATCATAGTTCCAACCCCAATAGTATTCTCCATCATATGATTTAGGGTCATCTTCCCATGTAACACCCATTGCTTCTTTTCTATCGGCATCCCAATTCGCCCATCTACCTGAGTGCATAGTGCCATCATTATCTGTCCAGACACGACCTACTCTTATTTGTCTGCCATCATATTTCCAAACCATCTTATCGTCTCCTGTTATTTTGCATTAGCATACTTAAATGGTGCTTCGGCAAATGCCATGTATATATTTTCTTGACCTGACACATTCATATTACCAACCATTCTTAATTTAAAACCATTTGCTAAGAAATCTAAATCCCTACCTGAATCATATTCAACAGCACTACTTCCAGCACCTAAATCTGCATATAATTCAATGTCGTTAGGATTAATTGTTCTTCTTGTATTGTCATACATATTCCAATTTTGAGTAGCATTTCTTGCCTTAATTAAAAGCCAAGCTGGTTTAAATCCTGTATAAACAAACGGACCATCTGTACTTGCATTTGCTGTATAACTGCCAATCTTTGAGTAGCCTTCTACTGAATGAAAAGCATATGCCACATAATTAGAACCTGCATTAGCTTCATTCCAATCACCTAGAGTTATTAATGTAGAGCTAGGTGATGTTTCATTTAAAAATT
>Ga0209634_1002871_pt1 | contig 11918 bp, 7 predicted proteins | sample LinPmetageLP40_FD_184043 | JGI IMG/M metagenome (GOLD analysis project Ga0209634, IMG submission 184043) | Marine viral communities from the Pacific Ocean - LP-40 (SPAdes) (version 2) | ecosystem: Environmental > Aquatic > Marine > Oceanic | place: Pacific Ocean | collected 2010-08-26 | reverse complement strand
TTAAGATTATCTTCTGACAACAGAACGTTTACTTGGGGTTCTAACGGTAGAAAACTATTGAATGTACCTTTTGATGAGCACCCATATTCAGCTTTAGCCGCTTGGTTTAAAACTGACGAAGGTATGGAAATTTATTCAAATATAGAAAAACAATTAAAATAATCAAACTGTAGGAGCGGTCGCTCTACGGGGCGACTGCAAACTACAAAAAAAGAAATTATGGCGATAATAGTAGATACAGTGTATCAAAGAGTTTTAGCTTTGGCTAACAAAGAACAAAGAGGTTATATAACGCCTCAAGAGTTTAATCTATTCGCTAACCACGCTCAGATGGATATATTTGAGCAGTATTTTTATGATTTAAATCAATTTGACAGAGGTAAAGGTAACGATTTAGAATATTCAGATATGATTAATATTTTAGAAGAAAAAATATCTGTATTTGAAAAATTTAAAGTATCTATGTCTGCTGTCTCTGGCAACCAAACAACTTTACCAACAGATGTTTACAGGTTGGGCACTGTATTTTATGCTGCTGGTAGTTTTGATGTTGAAGTAGAAAAAGTTGGTAAAAAAGAATTAGAGTATATGCTAAGAACATCGCTAGCAGCTCCAGTTGCGTCTAGACCAGTTTATGTAAGAAAGTCTAATACACTGTTAAAAGTATTTCCAGCTTCACCATCGGTGAGTTACACAACAGGTAATGTAACTTGCAACTATATAGCTAAGCCAGCTACTGTAAAATGGACATACAACGTTGTTAATGATAATGCTTTGTACAACGCTTCGGCTAGTGATGCACAGAATTTTGAGTTACATGAATCAGAAGAAACAGAATTAGTTTACAAAATATTAGAATTAGCTGGTATCTCTTTAAATAAACCAGGATTAGTTCAATTAGCTGGTCAAGAAGATTTACAAGGAATACAAAACGAAAAATCATAACAAATGGGATTATTAGACGGAACTACACAACACGCTTATTACGGCGGTTCAAGCTTTGGAGGTTATCAATTTACTTCTTTAGAAACAATAATAAACCAATTTATAATTGCTTATGTTGGTGAAGAAAAAATAATAACTAAAGTAAAAAGAATGGATGTGGCTTTCCATGCTCAACGAGCTTTGCAAGAACTATCATTTGATACTTTTAAATCAACAAAAGCACAGGAAATAGAGGTACCATCTTCATTGCAGATGGTATTACCACAAGATTATGTTAATTATGTTAAACTAACATGGAAAGACGCTGCAGGTATAGAGCGTGTTTTATATCCTGCTATAAAAACATCAAATCCTACAGCAATAACTCAAAACGCAGCAGGTGTTTACCAAACAGACGGTACTAACCTAACTACAACAGACTCTGACACGTGGACTTCTTACAAAAGCGCATCACCATCTGAAAACAAAAATCATGATTATAGTTATGATAATGATCTTTTTGATTTAAACCTTGGCCAAAGATATGGGTTAGATCCAGCACACGCTCAAGTTAATGGATCTTTTTATATTGATGATTTAAAAGGAAAAATACATTTTAGCTCTAATATATCTGGAAAAACTGTAACCTTAAAATATGTAAGTGATAGTTTAGGTACGGATGCAGAAATGCAAGTACATAAGTTTGCTGAAGAAGCTATGTACAAGTGTATTGCTCACGCGGTATTAGCAACTAGAAAAGATGTACCTGAATACTTAGTGTCTAGGTTTAAAAAAGAAAAACGCGCAGCAATAAGAACAGCTAAACTAAGACTGTCAAACATTAAAATTGAAGAACTTACACAGATATTAAGAGGTAAGTCCAAACACATAAAACACTAGTACATGCCGGAGTTAAAGAGAAATTTTTCACAAGGTAAGATGAATAAAGATCTCGACGAGAGATTACTTCCACCTGGTGAATACAGAGATGCTAACAATATTCAAGTTTCAACATCAGACGGTTCTGATGTAGGGACAGTGCAAACAATGCTTGGTAACACTAGGTTTATAGAATCTACAAAGCTACCAGCAGGTTGTACTTGTGTTGGTGCTATTGCTGATGAAAAAAATAACAAACTCTACTGGCTAGTTCAAGGACCTAATCGTTTTACTGGATCAGTTTCTTATGATTTTATACTAGAAGTTGGTGTTGAGTTTGGCACTGTTAAGTATGTTGTTGTAGATAACTATCAAACACGTTTATCTGTTTCTGTAGCAGGTGACGACGTAGGTACTTTAACTTTTGACATTGCACATGTAGAGTTAGGTGGTATTAGAGCTGGTATGATTGCTAGTTTTAACGACTCAACAACTCTTGAACCACAAAAATGGGAAGTCTTAGACATTAATAGTAATGTTGTTACTTTAGCACCTTTAAACGGTGTGGCTATATCAGTTGACACAGCTGTTGGCACTGAAGTAACTTTTAACGCTCCTAGTAGAGTTTTAGGTTTTAAAAGTGATAAAATAATTACAGCAATAAATATTGTTGATGATAATTTATTTTGGACTAATAACGAAAACGAGCCTAAAAAAATAAACATAACAAGATGTAAACTAGGTACTGGTAAACTAACTTCAGTTCCAGACACTAACGTATCTACAGATATTCCTTCTCCTTCACAGCTTCAATCATTTCCTTTTAATGGAGCAAATTATAACATACATACAAGATTAGTAGTAACTTTAGATGATTCTATTGGGCCTGAGGTTATGACTAACGCTGCAGGTACAAAAGCTGTATTTTTAGAAGAACAGCACATAACTGTTATTAGAAAAAACCCAGTAACACCTTTGTATTTACAAATGTCAAATACAAATGTTGAAAGATTTAACTCAGACGGAAACCCTAACAGTATCACTTCTACAATACTATCAACTAAGTTTGTTGATTCGAATGGCGTGCCTTTAGCTGCTGGTGTGAGTAAAGATGTATTTTTTCAATCAGCAGTTGATTTTAGAATTGGTGATATTTTGACATTTAAATCTGTGGCAGAACAAGCAACGCCATCTGATTTTTCAGACTATATAGCTAGAGCGGTTGTAACAGCGATCCCTAACGGTCATCAACCACCAGATACTATTTTACCTGGCTTATCAACAAACACTTATACAATATCTATATCTAGTGTTAGTGTTAATGCTTTAAATACCGACGAGGCCTATGCTGTTATATTAGAGCAATCAAAGCCTTTGTTTGAATTTAAATTTCCTAGATTTTCTTATAGATACAAGTATGTTGACGGTGAGTACTCTACTTTTGCGCCTTGGTCTGAAATTGCTTTTATACCAGGTGATTTTGATTATTTAGTTAAGCAAGGTTATAACTTAGCAATGACTAATAGATTAAGATCTTTAGTTTTAAAAAACTATATAGTAGAAGACTCTTTAAGACCTAGAGATGTTGTTGAGGTTGATATATTATACAAAGAAAGTAATTCACCACTTTGCTACACTGTAAAAACAATAAAACCTAAAGACGGAGACACAAACCCTTTAGTTTGGCCTAACACAAGCACAAGTCCTTACGCTAGAGGCGAGTTTGAAGTAGAATCTGAAATGATACATGCTGTAATTGCTTCTAACCAGCTTTTAAGACCTTGGGATAATGTTCCAAGAAAAGCGTTAGCTCAAGAAATAACAGGTAATAGATTAGTCTACGCAAACTATTTACAAAACTATAACTTAACAGGTTTAAATGGTAAAAACTTAATAAGACCACAGTTAGACGTTAGCTTATTAAGCTCTGAAAACGAAGATTTAAGAGTTGGTAAGTCTATAAAAACAATGCGTACATATCAGGTTGGTATTGTATATGGTGATGAATATGGTAGAGAAACACCTGTCCTTACAGATCAATTAACTGGTTCAGTTACTGTACCAAAAGAAGAGTGTGTTAACTTTAGTAAATTACAAGTAAAAATTAACTCAGATGCTCCTGGTTGGGCTAAAACTTGGAAGTTTTACGTAAAAGAAACTTCTAACGAATACTACAACTTAGTGATGGATAGATGGTATGACGCGTTAGATGGTAACGTTTGGATTTCATTTCCTTCTGCTGAAAGAAATAAAATAGACGATGAAACTTTTTTAATTCTTAAAAAGCAACATGATAATTCTAATGCCGTTGTAGAAGCTGCTAGATATAAAGTTATTGCAGTAGAAAATGATGCACCTGAGTTTATAAAAAAGAAAAGAGAATCTTTAGGTATTGTTAGTAATTCTAGTTGGCTTGGGGTTGTTGATAATGTTATTGGTGATTCAACAAGTGGTTTTCCTTTTGTTAATCAAAACTTTTTTACAATGACACAAACAGAGTCTCAAAATATATGGGGCTCAGACTATTGGACTGAAGAAAAGTTAGAGATTAGAATAATGTCTAGTAGTGGAGATAAATCTCTTTGGTACGAGGTTGCTAAAGCAAGTCCTCTTGGTAACAACGAAGTAAATTTTCTTTTAAAAACAAAATTTGGAGATGATGTACTTTTTGCAACAACTGATGATCCACAAACTTGGGCTAATAGACTTTTAACTTCTAACAGCACAACACTTCAGGTTGAATTAGCAAAAACAACTATAGAAAATAAAGCGGAGTTTGATGGTAGATTTTTTGTAAAAATATATAAAGATTTAATTTTAAAAGACAATGTTTTAGGTTCTTCTGATACAGAAGACTTAGTTATAACAAGTGCTGGTAGCATTAGGTATATAAATACAATGGAAGCAGCACAAAGTGGTATTGGAACTGGAGCTTCAGGAACTATTCCAACAAGTCACATTGGTCAGACTTCAACAGGTGTACTCACTTACACTGTAACAAATAGCGATAGCGGTAGTAGTAAAGCAAATCACACTTGGGCACCTACTTTTGGTAGTGCAACTGGTGTTAAGTTTTACGATACATCTGGAGAAGGCACCAACCATCAAGATGCAAAAAAGTTTTGGGATGGTTTTTCTACTACAAATAAAAATCATGATAAAGGAAACTTTTTTATAGACAATGCGGCTGTTAGACCAGATACTTTTAATGTTAAAAACGTTGGAAGTGTTTATGCCGGTTTAAAAGGTTGTGGTCACAACGTGCCTCATGGAAACTCTATTGGGTCTTTAAATACTGGTGGTGGTAAACTATTTAATCACCCAACAGCCGGTCAGTTAGTTTTAGACGTTGGTAAAACAATGGGTAGTGGGGGTGAAAACGAGTCTGTTTCGTTACATGGTAAAGGTATACATGCTAGCAATTATGCTATAGATATATCTTTTTCTGGAATATGGCCTTGGGGCATAGAAAATGGAAAAGATGGTATAATAAACAGGCTGCAAGATGCTGTTGCTACTAAACCACAATACGAGCAGGATGTTGCGTTTGCAAATTCTTTATTTACAAATGGTGCTAGATTTAGATTTAAAAACGATCCTAATAAAACAGTATACACTGTAATCCACGTAAGAGAGCTCTATGGTTTAAGAAATTACAAACCTCAAAGTGATACTAGTCAAGGAAAAAATTGTGTAGACACTGGTAAAAATGAAAAAGGGCCAAATTATGCGGCTAACAAAAGACATAGGTGGACTCTAGTTCTTGATAAAGCTATAGGTGACCCAACTCACAGCCCAATTAAATATTGGCCTTTAGATGTTAAACACGATGGTATGCAAGGTCAAACAATAGAGGTTTTACAAGCTTACAATGAAGATGGTTCGTCGTTTAGTGAGGATCCAGCAATATGGGAAACAGAACCAAAAGAAGATGTTGGTTTAGATATATACTATGAAGCTTCTCAAGCGTATCCAATGGATATTAATTTTAAGACAAACGAACAGTTTATACCTGTTGGCTCTTTAGTTAAATACAACGACTCTAACGGTGATTGGGTTACTGTTTCAAACTTAACACCAGCTCTAACTGTAAGAACTTACTCTGCAAGTGATCAAAAAGTAACTTTAGATAGTACAAGTGTTGCTTTAACCGTAGGAACTTTAGTTAGATTTGAACATCCAGATGGTAGCGCTGTTCATGCTAAAGTAGCAACTGCTGTTTCCGCAGCTGATTCTACTATTATAATAGAAGGAGATGGTCAAGACAATGTTAAAGAAAACAGACCACATAACCAAGACATTATATTATCTTATTTTAATTGTTATTCTTTTGGAAACGGTGTAGAGTCTGATAGAATTAGAGACGATTATAATCAAGTTAGAATTGGCAAAGGTGTTAAAGCTTCTACAGTTCTTGCTGAGCAGTTTAAAGAAGAAAGAAGATCAAGTGGTTTAATATTTTCTGGTATATACAACAGTAACAGTGGGGTTAACAGGTTAAATCAATTTATTCAAGCAGAAGCAATAACAAAAGATTTAAACCCTAGTTACGGTAGTATTCAAAAACTATATAGTAGAGACGGTGATTTAGTAACATTTTGTGAGGATAAGGTTTTAAAAATAACAGCAAATAAAGACGCTATATTTAACGCTGATGGAAACCCTCAGTTAGTAGCTAGTAATAAAGTTTTAGGACAAGCTATTCCTTACGTAGGAGACTATGGTATATCAACAAACCCAGAGTCTTTTGCTGTTGAAAACTACAGAATGTATTTTGCAGATAAGCAAAGAGGTGCTGTGCTTAGACTATCAAGAGACGGTATGACTTCAATATCAGAGTACGGTATGAGAGATTGGTTTAAAACAAACTTTGGCCAAGTGCATGTAGATAGAGCTGTAGGAAGTTATGACAAAGACAAAAACGTTTATAACTTAACTTTAAAAACAAAAACAAATAGAGGTGGTGAAGAACAAGCTGATGTTAACTACACGCTGTCTTATAAAGAATCTGTAAGAGGTTGGCAAAGTTTTCACTCTTTTATACCTGAGTTTGCTATAAGTTCAAACAACAAGTACTTTACGTTTAAAGATGGATTTCCTTGGCAGCATCACACAAAAACAACAGCTAATAACTACTATGATTTTCAGTATTACTCTGATATAACTGTTATATTAAATGATATGCCTGGTGCTGTTAAAAGTTTTAATACTTTAAACTACGAAGGAACTCAATCAAGAGTTTTAAAAGATTTAACTGATGAAAATTACTATAACTTAGACAATAAACAAGGTTGGTATTTAGAAAGCTTTACAACAGATCAACAAACTGGATCTATATCTGAGTTTTTAAACAAAGAAGGTAAATGGTTTAATTACTTAAAAGGAGATACAACTACGTTAAGTAATTTAGACGGGCTTGAGTTTTCTGTACAAGGTATAGGTAATCCTTCAAGTGTAACACACGATGGAACTCCAAGTGGAGAAGGTGATTCGTTTAAACTATACGTTGATGATAGTTCAACAGGTACTAGCGGAGATGCTTGGGACGAAGGTAATACTTATACATAAAAAACATGGCAATAAACGATTATTCTTTTCTAAAAACAATTATGGGTGGTGGCTTTGTGCAAACAGGCGGATCAGCTATATCTGGTTCTTATTTTGAAATTTTAATTTCACCTATCAATGGCCAACAAGGTGATCCAAACGTTATAGCTGCAGATGATTTTAGTATTGGTAACGCCGCAGAAAACCCAACTGGATCAAACATATGGTTTGGTGGTAATGTTGATTCTATAGTTGAAAAAGTTGAGTTTGTAGATCAAACAACCCCATATGATATTTTTAATATTGTTTTTGCTAGAGTGTACATAGTAGCTGGGTCTGTTATGCCTAACACAGATTTAATAGTTCTTGTTGATATAGACTACACTGCTCCTAGTTTAGACAGAGGAAATTCAATAGGTAGACCTTTTTGTATAAATGTTTACACACCTTCAAGCACAACAACTTGTGTTGATGGTAGTGGTACAAATACAAACTATGTAGGTATAGCATCTACAACTGCAACTACAGATTTTACTCAATCTATTGTGAATCCAAACGGTACATCTGCAAATCCTAACTGCTTGTTGGGTTTTCACGAACAAGAGTATAAAGGCACCGTGCCTGAAGGACAACCTACAAAAATATTAACTCAAACTTTTACTGCTTCTTCAGACTATTACTTTCCTGGAGATGGTATTATACCTCAAATAACATCTAACACTAATAATTTAAATTTTGGTGATGCTTACACTATTGTTGAGACAATAACAAGAAACGCTGACAATCAGATAACTGTCCATGCTTTTGATTTTTTTTATGAACCACCGATACCATCTATAGAAGACCTTAACGGTAACGACATAGAAAACATAGCTAAGTTTTGTGGTTTAAATCATAACATAATATATAGCAACTATACTCCAGTAGCGTTTACTTCTGCAGAGAAAGGACAAGGCCAATTAATAACAAGTGTTAATATACAGTCAGAAACAGGGTTTGGAAGTGCTACAGATTTTGACGCTGGCCCAACACCTTTTGCTGTAGGTGGTGGAGTAAGATCTATATTTGTAGCTGGTAGTGATTTTGCTGGTTATAAACTTGCCGTAAAACAAGTTACTGGAACTACAGTTAAAACTTTAGCCTTTGCATCTGCGCATCCTAACAACGAAACAACACCAAATGCTTTTAGTTCTACTGCTACCGACACTGGTGTTACTCAGTTAAATGTTGTTAATGAAAAAGGTGGTATGCCTAGTTTTTTTCCTGATTCTAAAGTTTATGCTATTGATTACCCAAAAAGTAATAGACAGTCAGAAGGGTATACAAACCCGGTTGCTTTTCATGAATACTCAGTTACTTTTCCAGCTGTAACAGCTGTAACGTATTATGATATATATGTTTTAGCCGGTGTTGGTCAAGAGTCTGGCGTTAATACGTCTACAGGAAGAAATAATGGAACAACACTTGGTTTTGAAGACGCTGGAACTGGATACGCTTTTACAGATGATACTTGCGATTACAATAATGACCCAACAATAACTCACAATGCTAATGCTGATATCAAGGCTGGTTTACAAGTTTCTGGTACTGGTATACCTGTTGGAGCTACTATTGCTTCAATAACTGACACAACTCACTTTGAGCTATCAGCTTCAACAACTGGTGGATCTGTAACTAATGGAACTCTTACTTTTTCAAATCCTATAAGAGTTTATCAATACGATAATCCTGAAATAAAAATAACTCCTGTAGTAGGAAACCTTGCAGTTAATGCAAACAGTCTTGCAGTAATGCCAAGCGCTGCTTCTAAAGCAACTTTAGACGCTGGGGCTGGTTTAGTAGATGGTGTTTCTACAGGTGAAAATAATATTGGTGAAATATCATTTAGCTTTGCTATTCAAGCAGGTTCTAGTGCTCAAATATCAAGAACTAGAAACCCAAAACCCGATGATTTTGTTGTTGCTACTGGAGGAAATGGTTTGGTTATTAGATATGAAAATCTTTTAACATCTGCACCAAACGCTGAAAGTAACGGTAATATTATAACCGTAACTGGCGATGCTTACGTTGAGCAAGTTCCAGTTAACAACACCGATATACAAATTTCAGTATCTAACCTTGTTGCTTTAGTATAAAAAAATAAAATATGGCAAACTTAACACTTGTATTTGCAAACTCAATAAACACTTCTGTTCAAGTAGGAGACATTGCTTATTATAATTTAGCACCATCAACTGTTGGTGGGTTTAAAACCTCTACTCAGTCTGAAATTGTAGAAATAGGTGTTATAACATCTATAAACAATGCTACAAACACTATAGTTTGTACTACATCAATATCTTATGCTAACAAACCTACAACAAGTAGTTTTATATTGTTTGGTAAAAATAACAAAGTTAACTTAAGTACTGTTTTAGGTTATTACGGTGAGTTAAAACTTAAAAACAGCTCTACAGTTAAATCAGAGTTGTTTAGTGTTGGTTCTGATATGTTTATGAGTAGTAAATAAACTTTAAAAAGTGTAACTATAATATATACTTAAATAATATTATATGTCAACACAAGGTTTAATTTCTAGAAAAAAAATACTAGAGTTAGAAAAAATACTTATGGATAACACTGACGGTGTTAACATTATAAGCGATCAAGGCAAAAGTATAGTAAGGTCAGATCAATTCCCATTAAAGCATTCATTTGCTGATGGTGTTTATATTAGACAAATGGGTATGAAAGAAGACTCAGTTGTTATAGGTGCAATACACAATCACTTACATGCTTGGTTTTTATTAACCGGTGAAATAACAGTTATAACAGAAGACAAGAAAGAGCATTTTTTAGCTCCTTGTTATGTTGTATCAACACCTGGGGTTAAAAGAGTTATATACGCAAATAAAGAAAGTATATTTGTTAACATACATAAAAATCCTAGTAACACTGAGGATTTAAACAAACTAGAAGCTGATATAGTTTCAAAAAATTATCAAGAATATGAAAATTACATTAATCAAAAAAAATAGAATATGTCGTTTATATTAGTAGGCGTAGCGGTTGCGGCTGGTGCTACCAAGATTATAATGGCTAATCAAGGTAGAAAAGGTAGAATGGCGGAGCAAGAAGCTGCAAGAGTAGAAATGGAAAAAAATAAAAAAGCTTATGAGCAGATTGACACTAGTAATACATATGCTAATTTAGAAAATAAATATGAAGACATAACTGTTAACAAACAGCAAGCTGACTTTGAAGCTCAGCAAAACCAACAAAATCAAGCTAACATTATGAATCAATTGTCTGGTGCTGCTGGTGGATCAGGTATAGCTGCTTTAGCGCAGTCTATGGCTAATCAAGGTCAATTAGCATCTCAAAAAGCAGCCGCTTCAATTGGAGCTCAAGAAGCTAAAAACCAACAATTAATAGCTGGTGAAGCTAGTAAAAATCAACAACTAGAAGCTGGAGGAGCTGCTGTTGCTCAACAAAGAAAAATGGATGTAGCAGGTACAATGCTTGGTATGTCACAACAAAGATCTGCTGGGGCTGATGCTGCTACTGCAGCTTCAAAACAACAAGCTATGGAAGGTGTTGGTATGATAGCTGGTGGTGTAACTCAAGGGGTTCAAGCTGGTCTAACAAACATAGAGGGTGATGGATCATTTTTTAAAGAAAACGAAAACTTAAATTAATATGGCAAGTGATGCAAATTTAATAAAAGGCGCTGCTGCGGCGGCTGGTGGAGCAGCTAAAATAGCTGGAGCTACTTCTGGTCTAAACATGGCTTATAGTCAAGCAATGCAAGGTGCTGCTGCTAATCTTGAAGAAAAAAAAGCAAGATTAACTGCTGCAAAAAAACGTGATCAAGAGTTTAGTGATACGTTTGCGGCTAATTCTGAAGCAGCTGATTTACAAGCTGGTGCTTTAGGCGAGGCAGAATATGATATTACACAGAAAAGAATTGCTGGATTAAAAAAACAATACGATAGATTAAAACTTGGTGATGATTCAGGAAGACAAAAGATTCTTGGGCAACTAGCTAGAGAAAGTCAAGGATTAACTTCTCAGAAAGATGCAAGAGTGTTAAATGCTAAAGCATTAAAAACTTTAAGAACAGACGTATCTTCTGAAGATAGACATGTTATGGGTGCATTTGCTAATTCAAACTCTGGTGCTTATACTATTGATGAAGACGCAAGTGGTGAACTAACATACACTTTTACTATGCCTGAAGGTAGTAAGGATAGTGAAGGTAATCCTATTACAGAAAAGAAAATGTCATCAGCAGAAGTTCAAAAGCTTTATGAGATGCAGACAGATGCAGTTGGGGCTAAAGCAACAAAAGACAAAGCATTAGTTAATATTACAGCTGGAGAAAAAGGTGAAGAGTTTGATGAGGCTAATAACGCTGCTGCTTTCGATGACTTAGTTACTACAGATGCTTCTTTCATGTCTGCACTACATGATGACTGGGGTGTTGGTAGTTTTTCTGCTAGTATAGATGATAAAATTTCAAACGAATTACAAAGTCTTAGCTCTGCTGCTCAAGAACTAGATTTAGGTGGTATAAGTATGCCACTAGA
>Ga0209634_1002868_pt1 | contig 11925 bp, 10 predicted proteins | sample LinPmetageLP40_FD_184043 | JGI IMG/M metagenome (GOLD analysis project Ga0209634, IMG submission 184043) | Marine viral communities from the Pacific Ocean - LP-40 (SPAdes) (version 2) | ecosystem: Environmental > Aquatic > Marine > Oceanic | place: Pacific Ocean | collected 2010-08-26 | reverse complement strand
GTTCAGCATACCCTTGGTTTTGGCGTTTTGTGGCGAATGGGGGCGCACTGTAACGGAGCAAGGGTTTCAGGCGTTGGAGGCGTGTCCCGACTGGTACAAGGCGGCGTTGGGTATAATAATTTCAGCTAGCTTCGCCACGAAACAAGCCACCAAGTTTTTTGGGTCGAGGAAGTGAACGTAGTCTCCTTCCCTGTTCTTTCGGAGATTGATGCGCAGTTCGTCAACTTGGAGAAACAGAGAGAGGTAATTTTAGCGCAGAGGCGCGTGATAGAGGAACGAGGTATGATCTTATCTAGCGAACAGGTCGAGCAACTGCTGCACGGCAACAAAGATTGGGCAGAGTGGGTAAAGCCGCTAAAGGACTTGCTTCCTCGTTATCAGATCAATACGCCCAAGCGGGTGGCTATGTTTATTGCGCAGTGTGGGCATGAGAGCCTTAACTTTCGTGTGCTAGAAGAAAACCTGAACTACTCGGCTGCTGGCTTAAACTCTGTGTTTCCCAAGTATTTTAAACGCGCAGGGCGAGATGCAAATGCGTTTCACCGTCAGCCAGAACGTATAGCTAATGTGGTCTACGCAGATCGCATGGGTAACAGCAATGCAGCGTCAGGCGATGGATGGAAGTACCGTGGTCGCGGAGTCATACAGCTAACTGGGGCGCATAACTATGTGATGTTTGCGGAGGCCGTCGATAAAAAAATAGCCGAGACCGTAAAATACCTTAGCACTAAAGAGGGTGCGCTAGAGTCTGCATGTTGGTTCTGGACTAAAAATCAAATTAACACCGAGGCCGACAGCGGAGACGTACGTTCGGCGACCAAGCGCATCAACGGTGGGTACAACGGCCTTGCTGACCGAGAACACCACTACAAAGAAGCTATGAAGATACTGGGCGGGGACTATACACCTATGAGTCGTCCAGTGCTGTTGAGGCTAGGTTCTACTGGCGACGAAGTAAAGAAAGTGCAGAAGGCGCTTGGGCTAGATCAAGACGGTCATTTTGGCAAAGTAACGCAGGCGGCTGTTGTAGCATGGCAAACAGACAACGACTTGCAGCCCGATGGGATCGTAGGACCAAAAACTTACCAAGCCATCGCAGAGTTATCTGTTTAGGAGTTAACACATGGCTGTCATAAAAATAGGGTCTTTCGCGGGGATCGCACCAAAAATACCACCGCGTTATCTGCAAGACAGTCAAGCACAGACTGCGTTAAACTGCCCCGTTTTTGCTGGCAGCTTGCAACCGTTGGCCGACGTCGGCGCGTCGATCCTGACCCTGCCTAAGACCACAACACCCAAGTCGATTTACCGCTACGGCCAAGACACGGCAGCTGATAACAATTACTGGTTTCACTGGCCTCAAGAGGTCGACGTGTGCCGTAGTCAAATAGCCGGTGACGTAGCTGAGTGGACGTTCTTTACGGGGGATGGTGGGCCTAAGGCTACTTATAACTCTTTGGCTCTTTCTGGTACTTCAGCAGCTTACCCAACTGAAACACGCCCATTGGGCTTACCATCGCCGTCCGCTCCTTGTTCCGTTTCTGCGGATACGTTTACGGCTGCGGCTCATGCAGCTGAGGTTATACTAAGCTCTACACAAGTCAGTCAGCTGTCTACCACTTTCGGCATTTCTATTAGTACCACGACGGATGACTCCAGTGCGTATACGACAGTCACGCTCAGCGGAACAATTACCGCAAGCAGCGCAGCAACGGCTATTAGCGCGGTAAGCGGTGTGACCGCAACAGAAGTAAATGGAACAGTAAGCATAAAGTCAGACGCTACTGGGGCTACAGCGAAGTTATTTGTAAAATTTCAAACCGGTACCACGCCTAATTTTACAGGAACTCTAACGCTAGACGCTACGCCAAACTTGAGCGCGTCGGGAGCCGCGACTACTGCTGCGTATGTGGTGATCGAAGACTCTGAAATCGGCTCTATAACTTCGTCTGACAAAATATTTATTTCGACCCATGCAGGCACCACAGAAACAATTCATATAAACAATACTACGTTTAGCGGCACCGCAACGGCGGCGGGTCTTGTGACGTGGCTTAATAACTTACTAGGCAATAACGTCACGGCTACTCAGTACGGCAGCTGCGTTGTACTAACTCCTGACACGACGGGTGGCGGTGCTACCGGCACGATTAACTACAAACGAAGGGTCGGTACAGAAGATGTTACTGAATTATCTAGCAGCGGTTCTGACTCTGCTTCGCCTGCTCTTATCTTTGTTACGCAAACACATGTCGACGCCATGGAAGGTAAATACCTACAGCTGACTATAGACGGCACAGAAACCTTGCTGTCGATAGGTACCACTGCCTATGTGACGGGGCTGAGCGTGTATTCTGAATACGGAATTACTGTGCAAACCTTTGGGGCGGTCGAGCCTTTTGCGGTGGTTACTACAAACACTACAGGCACAGGAGCGTCGTTAAGTATTCGCGTCGGCACCTACCCATCGACGGCAGTTATGTCAAACCAACAAGCGGTGGGTTACAGCGATGAGGACACCACGCTAGAGACGCGAGTCTACACGTACACGTGGGTTAACAAAGAAGCAGGTTTTGAGTTTGAGTCAGCCCCCGCTGCTGCGTCTGGCTCTGTTGATGTGCGGGACGGGCAAACTGTTTCTGTCTCGGGTATGCAGACAGCCCCCGGCGGCGAATATGTAGTAACGCACAAGCGTGTGTATCGGTCGGTGCTTGGAACGTTTTTGTTTGTCGCAGAAGTAGAAGCGTCTAGCCCCAGTTTTACTGACGACGTTAAGCCTGATTTGCTGGGTGAGCAGCTGCCGACACTTACCTGGGCCGAACCGCCACAGACGCTGGCAGGACTTACTAACCTACCCAACGGCTTGATGGCTGGGTTTACTGGCAGAGACGTATACTTCTGCGATCCGTATCACCCTCACGCTTGGCCCGAGCAGTATGTGCAGACCATGGACTATCCTGTTGTGGGCTTGGGTCGTATGGACACCACGTTAGCTGTGCTGACGAAGGGCACGCCTTATCTTATTCAAGGCACGCACCCTGATAGTATGGCGGTTGTAAAATCGGATCTTGAGCAAGCCTGTGTCTCTAAGGAGAGTATTGTAAGTCTGATGGGTGCGGTTGTGTATGCGGCTCCTGACGGCTTGATGCTACTGTCGTCGGGCGGCTCCAGAATAATTACGCAGGACATGTTTAGTTTTAAACAGTGGCAAGCATACTTTAAGCCAGAGTCGATTCACGCATACCAACAGGACAACAAGTACATCGCGTTCTACGACAACGGTACGACACAAGGCGGGTTTATTTTTGACGTAGCAAGTGGGCAGTTTATTCTGCACAACATTTACGCCACGGCGGGGTACCATGACCTGCAACGAGATAAGTTGTTTTTGGCGTACGCAGACCGATCACTGAAAGCGTGGGAGCGCGGTGGTGCGATGTCGTATATTTGGAAGTCGAAGAAATTTACTCTGCCGCGGATTACAGGGTTTTCATGTGCGCAGCTTGAAGCCGAAGCATACCCAATGACGTTGAAAATCTACGCTGATACAACCCTTATTCACACCCAGACTGTCCAGAACCGAAAACCTTTTAGGCTCCCTGCTAAGACTGGCCGAGATTGGGAAATGCAGGTCGAAGGGTCTAACGAAGTATTTTCACTGGCGGTCGCCCACTCGATGGAGGAGTTGGCCAATGCCTAACTTACCCAGCGTTACCAGCCCTTTACCGCGTGACTTGCAGATGTTTATTCAGCGGGTTCGTGAGGTGATGGACGGTGGGGGAGAAGACGCTGTTGTAACTGTGCGTCAGTTGATTGCTTCCGGTATCGCAAAAAGTAAAACTGGTGGAGGGTTTGCGTCAGTAGAAGAACCTGTAAATTCTCCGCATCCCCCTCGAAATCTCAGTGCCTCGGGCGCTATGGCAAACATTATCCTTAGCTGGGACGCACCTACATACAAAGGCCATGCGTACACTGAGGTATGGGCGCATACGGCTGACGTCCTTGGAGACGCTGTGCTTGTCGGCATGACTGCGGGGAACAGTTTTGCACATAACATCGGCGGTACCGCCACGAGGTACTATTGGGCTAGAAACGTAAATCAAAATGGCTTAGCGAGCGCTTACAACGCTACGGATGGCTTGCAGGCATCAACTTCGTCTAGCCCTAATTTTCTTATGGAGCTTTTAGCAGAGACTTTCGGAACTAACTCACAGGCTCCCTTTTTCCAAATTGATACGTCGACAACTATAAATGGGGTTTCTGTCGCGGCAGGAACGTACATGAAGTCGGCGTTTATACATGACGCCGCTATTACAAACGCTAAAATTGGCAATGCTGCGGTGGACAGCGCGAAGATCGCAAATGCCACTATCGTAGATGGGGACATTGCCAGCGCGACCATTACTGGGGCCAAGATCGGTAGTGCTACAATTACTGGGGCAAACATCGCCAGCGCGACAATAACCAGTGCTAACATCCAAGCCGCGACTATTGCCACCGCCAACATTGCCGACGCAGCTATTACAAACGCTAAAATTGGTGGAGCTATTCAGTCGACTGCTTACTCAGCGGGGTCTGCGGGTTGGAAAATAGATAAAGACGGCAGCGCTGAACTAAACAACGCCACATTTCGAGGCACTTTAGACGTTGAGTCGGCGAGTTCAGGCGCTCGTTTGGAGATCACTAACAGCGTGTTGAAGGTCTTCGATAGCAGCAACGTGCTGCGGGTTAAGCTGGGGAACTTGTCGTAGTGGCGTATGGGCTAAACTTATTCCACTCCACAGGAGACTTAGTGTATTCGTCATCGGATGTGACGTGGAACCAAGTTGCTGCGTTTCAAGTAAACGCCAATGCGTCGATCAGTACGACTTACTCTGTGCTTCAAAACCGTACAGTACAAGTCGTGCAGATGTTTATCGACCCTCCCCCGACTGATCGAAAAGCTACCGCGCACACTATATCTGTAAGCGGCACTACCGTGAGTGTGTCTGGCGGTAACGAAAACGTACTAATACTGGTGCTTATGCGATGAGTTATGGGTTTCTTGCACTGAACGACGACAACGATGTGTTGATTTCAAGCGACACAAAAAACCTGCACTTTGCGGGTAAGGCAACAAAACCAACAACGCCGCTGAATACCTTTACCAATCATGGCGGCTTTGTAGAGTTGGTCTACACAATAGTTTTACCCAACCGCGTGTCTATTCCGGTGCCGTATTTTACTATGCCCGATCCAACTAAGTTTTTTAGCATAGCGGGTGTTAAAGGCGTCAACAGCGGAACTTCTGATAAAACATGGAGTATCACGATCCTGAGATCAGGGGGGCTAACTACTACGGGTTCGATGCCAGACGTTTATGTATTCGTCGATCCTACTGCTGTTTCGGTATCTGGAGCCTACGGGTTTCAAGTTTTTAACAGTGATGGAACTGTTTCGTTTGACAGTCGCGCTCGGCCATTAGCAGTTTCTAACGCGGTGTCTGTGGTTCAACCTTCTAACCCTGTTACTTCTGCAAGTTTTGCAACTCTGACCGCCGCTCAGTGTGGAGGTATAAACAACAACAATTTTACGCCGACACAAACCAATTCCTATAGTTTTGGCACTACTTCTTCCCAACCTACCAAGCCCATGTATCATTACAACGCACTGCCTCAAACTCAGCGGGAAGCTACTTTTTATCAGTATGTCGAAAGCTGCACTGGGTTTGACATCTATGGATTTTGTCTTGGCTACGAAAGCACCCTAACGAATACATCCACCTACTGGGCTTTTTACAGAGGGGGTATAGGCAGCAGAACCACTTCTAGCGGCAACACGTACTTTGAAGCAGGTTGGATTCCAGTAGTCGCAGGCTGTTATTGGTCATCTACTAGCAGCGGAGATTTTTTGCGGGTTTTTGGCCCGGGGTCCAGCAGTTCTTCGGGGGGCGCTTGGCCCTACAGTGATGAGACGATAAACCTTACAGCGCAAACAGTGATTGTTGCAGATGCGAGCAGGTATGACTGATATTGTAAAACCTTTTAAAATAACCCGAACGACAACAGAGCCTGATGGAAACACTGGAGTTTGGTTTTGGGCGCAAAAAACAACATACGAAGGCGAGGCAACAAAAGTAGCTAAAATGGCTACCTACATATCAGTAGCGCCCGAGGCAGATATAGACGCTGAGGTTTATGCGTTTTTACAAACTGGGGACTGGGTATGACTAACCATAACGAGATTTATTATACAGGTGATACTGAGCGCACTATGTACGACGCTTTGTCTGCTGAAGGGCTGTCAATTATATCTGACGTAAAAGCAGCGTTTTCTTGGGCGTCTTCAGATGGTACTTTTGCGGTCAGCACTCCGGTAACTCACGAGGTTATTAATGAACCGGTCGTCACCTTTGTCTTAAATCAGAAGGTTACTGCTTTTCTTGTCGGCGATCCCTATCCTTTATCTGCACGTAAATTCTGCATGACAAGCAAGACGTCCTACCTAAAACGCTACGGGCTGTGGACCGATGCGGCCCCTAGTTATTTGCCTTCTGGAGCTACCGTCATGTTCAAGGCTGATAACTTACCGGAGTACAATCGGCCTGCGCCTAGCAACATTGATACGTTCTACGACTGCTACTTTAAAGGCGACCCCGCTACTGTTGAAAGTCACTTTAGCTTGCCCAAACGACGCGGCACGCACGATACGTTTTATGGACTCACTGTCGTTGATGGGGCTGTAGCACGTGTTAAACAGTACGTGTATAATTCTAGTACGAAGTTTAGCGACTGGGACGTTGTGCATCTAATGTACACTAAGAGAGCGGCGAACCCATAAAATGAGGATTGTTTTTAATTGCGTTTATGTGTTAACAGGTAAACAGGTATCGCCATGTCCACATCTAAGTTAGTATTCGACGATAAAGAGCGGATTGGTGATTGGGTCGCAGAACGAGTGGGACAACTGTCCTCTTGGGGCGGCTTTTACGCAATGGGCGCTGAACTGAAAGGCGAGCTTGTATCGGGACTGGTGTTTAATAACTTCACCGACTCCAGTGCAACAGTTCATCTAGCGGTTAGCACACCCACCAAAACTTTGTCGCAGATGCTCGACCATGGGTTTCTGTATGCGTTTAAGGCATGTCGGCTCCGTAGGTTAACCGGATTGGTGGAAGCACAGAATGAGAAGTCACTTAAAATTATTAAGCACATTGGGTTCACTGAGGAAGGCGTCATGCGTCAAGCCGGGACTGGTGGGCAAGACATTGTCGTACTGGCGCTGTGGCCAGCCAACTACCGTAAAGGAAAATTAAATGGGCAAGAGTAGTCCTCCACCCCCCGACTATACGCCGCTAGCCGAGGCAAGCGCAGAAGCGGCACGCATACAAGCCGGTCTTGGGCGTGATCAGTTAGCCTTTGCACGGGAGCAGTACGATCGCTCGGCTCCTATACTGGAACAAATTGCTAACCAGCAGATGGCTGCGCAAGACGAACAGATGGCGCAGGCTCGGGATTACTATGATTACCAGCGGGACACTTACCGCCCCCTTGAGCGAGGACTGGTGGCAGACGCGCAGCGGTTCAACACTGAGGCGTATAGAAACGATCTAGCAAGCAGAGCAGCAGCCGACGCTGGTGTAGCGTTCGGGCAGAGCCAAGCCATGAACCGACGAGCTATGGCTGCTATGGGGGCGAACCCGAACTCTGGTCGTTTTGCAGGGATGCAGCAAGCTAGCGGCCTAGCGCAAGCAGCTACTCGGGCCAACGCTATGACGGGTGCTAGGATGCAAGCTGACCAAATGGGTTATGCACGTAAACTTGATGCTGCGGGTCTTGGTCGAGGGTTGGCCGGTGCGTCTTCCGCTGCTTACGGCGGGGCTACCAATGCAGGTAGCCAAGCAGGAGCCAATACTCAGTTAGCTGGGCAGAACTACATGGGGAACATGATTCAAGGCGCAGGTACAATCGCTAGGGGCCAGCAAATGCAGCTGGGCGGTCTTGGCAATATCCTCAACACTCAAGCCGATATGTACATGAACAGCGCTAATGCTAATGCTCAGATGATTGGTGGTGTTCTAGGCGCGGGTGCAGCTGTATATCAGTCGGATAAACGACTTAAAGAGAACATTGTTGAAGTTGGTGTCGACCAACGTACGGCTCTAACTTTGTATGAATTTAACTACAAAAAAGAAGTAGGTGATCCAAACGTCCGCTACCGTGGCGTGATGGCGCAAGAAGTCGAGCTTAGCTATCCAGAGGCGGTCGGCGAGTACAACGGGTTTAAAACTGTGCACTACGCAATGCTGGGCATTGAAATGAAAGAGGTGGCGTAATGGCTAGTGTAAACGCATGGCGCGATGGCATGAACGCGTTCAAAGATACCTATGGTTTAGTTCGGGGTATGCAGAAATCTAACCGTACCAAAAAAATTATGGACGATGAAAAGTTTCTGGCAGAGGGCAGCGCCGGGTTTGGTTTAGAGGGTGAGGCGCTAGAAAAAGCACGATACAAAGCACTTGGCGACCTAGAAACTGAGTTTGGCAACGCTGAAGGGGGGTTAAAGTACCGCCAGATGCGAGCCGATTTAGAGAACAAAGAGCGGGATAATTCTATTAACCAGAGCATTATGGCCGAACTTGCGTATTTACGAGGTCAGGGTGCCGTAAGAAACTTAGACGCCCGATCATTTTCGGCAGAGGGTTCAGGCGCTAACGCTTACTCTACGGCGGCTCGTCGCAATGCGCTGTTGCCCGGTGATCTAGAAAAGCAGGGACTTGGAAATCAACGCCTCAGCTTTGACCTTGACGCAGATAGACAACGTCTGGGCCTTGAGCTAGCCGGTACGCGGCTAACAAACACGGGGCTAGCTCTACAAAACCGAAGGGCAGGTGTTGACCTACGGTACTCCCTCGGCACGGAAGACTCTAACTTAAAAGCGGGTATCGCCGAAAACGATGAAAGAACGGCTAAAGCAAAATCAGGCGAAAAAGTATATGAAGATCAATATTCGTGGCTAAGCCAAATATCAGGCAACGAAGCTGCTTACGGCTCAAACCAAACGACAATCGCATTAGAGGGGCTGAGCTATATTGCGCAGGACGAAGCCCTGCAAGCAGCAGCTAAACAGTCGTTGTTGGCTGGTTCGGAAGCCGAGCGAGAAACTTTTAGAATTGCCGCCATGGATCAGTACACTCAGGACGTGCAAGGCGGTAAATTTGCAAACGATGACGAAGCGGCTAGTGCGTTTTTGCAGATCGTTACAGCGTTTGAGGGGGCACCCGCTGCCACAGAATTATACGGCAAGTATGTTGAAAACGGCAATGCAACAGTACTTAACAAGATTGTATCGAAGACAAACATTCTTACGGCAGAGTTTGAACGCGCTACCAAAACAACCAATCCAATAGCCTCGATTGAAGAACTATTTGACAAGAACAATGGCGAGTTCGGGGTGAGAACCGAGTGGGTGCCTGAAGAAGGCCGTTTTGTAATGGTCGAAACTGACAGAACTAAACCGAAAGACGCAAACGGCCTTTACCCGATTACAAATATAATTGCTGCGGCCAAAACAAAAACCGAACTCTTAGCGTTATTAGGATCGCAGATGACTGTGGCCGGTGGACTTGGTGTCGCTGAACGCCTTTATCAGTCTGAAGAGCGAGCCAGAAAAGCGAAACAAGCAGACGCCACCCTAGCGCAGACCGAAGCTGATACTGAAGACAGAATGTCGGCTACGCAGTATCGTGACGGACCCCAGACAGACAACATTAAAGCAGAAACTGAGGGTCTTGGCGCGAAGACCGATTACCAAAAAATCCTTAACAGCACAGCTAAGTACACTGAGATACTCAAACAGGGCAACCTTGCATCCAGAACTAAGTTGGCCGACGCTCAGGTTGTAGAACTCAGACAAAAGTACAGAATTAACAAGGGCAAGAAGTGGGATAAAGAGCTTGCGGTTAAAGCGTTCAACAGCATGGTGTCTGACCCAGATTACGCGTTTGTTGCTGAGTCACTAGCAGATACTCCCGGTGCGCTTCAGCTACATGAAAACAGAGTAAAACTTAGCCTCGGCTTGCTGCGTCAACCACCAGCAACTTTCTCGGGAAGTATAGAGCAGTGGTTAAGTTTAGATGAAGCTGGACGCGCTGCGTTTCCGTAAAGGGGTTGAAGGATGAGCACTTACGATTGGCGTAACGACCCTAACCTAACTCAAGACCAGAAAGATGCTTTTGCCCGAGCGGAAAGACTTTACGGGAGCAGCACAGACGCTGACGCGCCTGAGGGGTTTCTAAGCAGTGGGTATAACGCTGTTGCCCGTGGATTATCTAACCTGCGGAACATCCCCACCGTCAGTATGGCAGAGGATTTCTCTGCGCTTGCTGAACAAAACCAAGACCTCACAGAACGTGCTGCCTCGGGGGGGTTGTCGTTTCTGGAGCGCCTGTACTACGGCAAAAACTACGGGCGTTCTGACGATCAAATAGACCAAACACAAGGGCTGGCAGCGGAATATGCTGGCGCTGCGGCCAAGAGACAAGCCGACGCCTATGCCAACTATCCAATGTCTGAACGAGGCCGCGAAGGGCTACAAGCGTTGCAGCAGTCTGAGACGTTTGGGGATGTAGGAAGCGCTATCTTAGACGACCCTCTTGGGGTTGCGTCTGGTGTGGCCCAGGTAGCTGTGGAACAGGCACCGACAATAGCTGCATCGGCAGTAGCCGCTAGGCTCGGGGGCAGGCAAGCGGCCATAAATTTATTTGGTGCATCTGGATATAGCCAAGAACGATACGGGCAGCTTATAAACGAAGCATCCAAAGCAGGGTATGACCTTAACGACCCAACTCAAGCCCGTGCAGCCATCGAAGACAGAGAGTTTATGCAGCGCCAAGCCGAGCGGGGATTTACTCGCGGTGTAATTATTGGTGCAGTCGACCTACTGACTATGGGGCTTGCGTCGAAAACACCTTTAACGCTGAAGGGCGTTGGCGCTAATACAGGTATTCAAATTGTCGGCGGCGGTACAGGAGAAGCAGCTGCGGAACTCGCTGACACAGGCGAAATTAACCCCGGTGAAATTGCCATTGAAGCACTTGCCGAGGGCGTTACTGCTCCCGTTGACGTGGCCGCACTGGGCCTTGGTCGAAACTCGGAAACCAACCTAGACTCTGATGCAGCGTCGGCTCAAACGGCTGACGAACTTGCGCTGCAAGCTCAGCAAGATGCCGAACAGCAAAAAGCTAACGACCTAGCGGTAGCGCAAGAACAGTCGCGCAAGGAAATGCTGCAAAGAAATGTGGACTTTTTTCCTGCCCGAGAAGACTATGTAGCCGAGCGTAAAAAGGCGCGGGTGGCAGACTTAGACGACACGACCAGTGTGCTACACAACACGTACCGACAGTGGAAGATGGAGAATAATCTCTTACTGAGAACCGGCAGCAAAGAAGACAACGCCGCCAAGAAACGGTTCTTAAAAGAGACTACACCAGAGAACGAAACAGAACAGCTGCACGCAGAACACGAACAGGCGCTGGAAGCGTTTGCCGTAGAACGTGAGGCGACGTTTGCCAACGTACAAGTTCCTACATTGCAACTTGGTGAAGAAGGGGCCACAGCGGCGCTTGAAGCTGCCGTAGCAGACCTCAAAGCTAACGAGCTACCAAGCCCGATTAATCTTAATGAAACTGCTGGCCCCCTGCGCCCACAAGACCCGGGTTTTTCTGTTACTGCTGACAGCAAAATTATTCCACCAAGCGCGTCGACTGCTGCTATGGAAGCGCAGGTACAGGGTGAACTACCGTCACCTTTGGCTTTGGCTAAGGACCAACCGGTGCAGGCTGGGCCGCTGGTACCACAGCTGTCTCCCGAGATTACACGGGCCGTCGAAGCCGCACGTCTCAAAGATGCAGGCAAAGCCCCCACGGTTAAAGCAGGGACCAATGAG
>Ga0209634_1002867_pt1 | contig 11927 bp, 5 predicted proteins | sample LinPmetageLP40_FD_184043 | JGI IMG/M metagenome (GOLD analysis project Ga0209634, IMG submission 184043) | Marine viral communities from the Pacific Ocean - LP-40 (SPAdes) (version 2) | ecosystem: Environmental > Aquatic > Marine > Oceanic | place: Pacific Ocean | collected 2010-08-26 | reverse complement strand
TAATTGGTGTTGGTGTTGCATTGCGACTACGAGCAGTTCAGGTTATTCAGTATGTTGAAGGCAGTGGCGAAGGTGCTTCGCGCTTTGGTTTTGAAGAGACAGCAGGGTATGAACACGATACTCCAGAATCTTTTAAAGCTGAAGAGCCAGTTGCAGAAACTAAACCAGAATTAAAAGTGGTTAAAGAACCTGCGCCTAAAGAGCCTGTAGTTAAACCCTCTACTGCCACTGACAAGTCTAAAGATGTTTCTGACATTATCAGCAAATGGGGAGCTAAAGATTAGTCATGGATAAACTTGAAGCTATACTTAAAAATAGCCCAGACCTTTCTCTAGATGAAGATACGTTAGCCGTAGCCAATAGTGGTTACGGCAGTATCACCAGACGTATCTCAATGAGAGGTGGGGAGTTTCGTAAGTTTGTTGCGGGACAAGAAATAAGTATAGGTAACCCTACTACAATGGATGTCATAATAGTTAAGATGGCTCACAATGCATCTCGGTCTTATTATGATCAAGCCTTTGAAGTGGGGAAAAAAGTGAGTCCTGTATGTTGGTCTAACGATTCAACATCTCCTGACCCAGAAGTTCTAACCCCTCAAGCCAAGTTCTGTCATGCATGTCCTAATAGTGTGAAAGGATCTGGCTCTGAGGGAAGAGGTTCTGCTTGTAAATTATCTTGGCGACTAGCTGTTGTCTCTGCCGATGATCCTAGTGGAGATGTTATGCAGTTAGTTTTGCCAGCTAATTCTTGCTTTGGTAAAGAAGAGGAAGGTAAGTGGCCCTTTAAAGCCTATATTCAAATGTTAGTTAAAAATAATGTAAGCGCAGGAAAGTTAGTTACTAAGATGCAGTTTGATCCTAATTCAGGCTATGACCGTATTCTATTCTCTCCCGTTTCAGGAGTGGAAGAACAGCATAAAGATACACTTGTAAAACAAGCTTGTAGTCAAGCGGCGCTGTCTGCAATAAAACTAACTGTATACCAATCAAATAATACAGAGCAACAGCCAGTTAAGTTTGAAGTATTTGAAGATACTAATAAAAGCATAACAGCGGAAGACGATAGTGTTGCAGATATAGTAAACAAATGGAAAAAAGAGGGGAAGAAATAATGCCTAGACCATATAGTGATAAGTTTATTTTAGGGCTTAATAAAGGAGACCCAAAATCTAAAGGAGTTCAATTAGGGAAAATATGTGTTAAAGCAGGTTTACCGGCTAAGTATGTAGCGAACGTGTTTGGTGTAAGTCGTATGTCAATACACGGTTGGTTTAGAGGGAACACTATTAGGAACAAAAATATTGCTAAGATAGATAAATTTATAAAGCTAGCTAATAATAGTTTAGCCGATGGTGATTTGCCTGTAGCTACAATAGAACAAGCTAAAATATATTTAGCCACAATAAAACCTAACTTAATCAGGGTGTGATATGAAAGATTTTTACGCCCTAGCGCTTCCCAATAGCGGGATTTACTGCGTTACGGACATAGATCCGACTACTAAAAGAACTAAAAATACTTTTGTTGAATCAATAGATGAACTTGTTGAAGTGGCTCAATCTAAAAAAGATACAAATATTTTTGTTGCACTTGGTAATTTTAAAGGGCATAGCCGAAAGGCAGAACACGCTATTAGTTTACGTTCTTTCTTTGTAGATCTCGATGTAGGACAAAAGAAAGAATACAGTAGTAAAGAAGAGGCTATAATTTCTCTGGATAACTTTGTAGACAGTAATCAGTTACCACCACCGGTAGTAGTTGACTCTGGTACAGGCGCTCATGCCTATTGGTTTTTTAATGAATCTGTTTCTGCAGATGAATGGAAAATATATGCTACTAAGTTTAAAGAATTTTGTTTTAGTAACGGCTTAAAGATTGATCCCGTTGTTACATCAGATGTATCTAGAGTTTTACGTTGCCCAGACACTTTCAATCATAAAACTAGTATACCTAGTCCTACTAAGGTTCTTCGTTGGTCGGACTTTACTTCTGATTTTGCTGTATGGAAAAATTTCTTAGGTGAGGTTGAAGTACCTTTAGAAGAGATAGTTAAACGCGAAAAGACAACTGATCTGGGTAGGCAGATGTCTGGTCACAATAACTATTCTTCAGAGTTCGCAAAGATTGCAACCAAGAGTTTAGATGAAGACTCTAACGAAGGTTGTTTACAGATGCGGCACATTATTAATAATCGCACTGCACTTCCAGAGCCTTTGTGGTATGCCGGTTTATCTATTGCTCAACATTGTATTGACCGGGATGAAGCTATACATCTTTTGTCTCAGGACTATGAGGGTTACAACAAGGAAGCAACAGAGAATAAAGCTAATCAGACACAAGATAAGCCCCAGTCCTGCGCTACCTTTAATACTATAAATCCTGGCGTATGTGATGGGTGTATTCACTTTAACAAGATAACTAATCCACTCTCTTTGGGTAAAACATTTATAGCTTCTCCAACTACTGATGAGCCTGTACACAACGAAATTATACCTGTAGAAGGTGGTGTGCCGATGGTGACTACAAAACTTCACGGGTTACCTCCAGAGATTAACGGTTATAAACGCGGGGCTAATGGTGGGATCATATATAAACCTGCACCTACATACGATGCAAACGGAGAATTGATTGAAGAGAAAGAACAAATTGTAACTACCTATGATCTATACCCGACTAAGCGAATATATAGTACTACACAGGGTGATTGTATGATGATGGTTACTGAGATGCCTAATGATAAGTCTAGAGAATTTATGTTGCCGTTTAGTAGTGTTTACGATGGTAATGAGTTAAGAAAAGTTTTGTCAATGAACGGGGTTTTATTTGACCCTTTAACTAGCCAATGGAAATATATTATGAGTTATATTATTAAGTGGGGGCAATATTTAATTGCCAAAGGTTCTGCTGAAGTTATGAGAAATCAGATGGGTTGGACCGAAGACTATGAAGCTTTCGTGGTCGGAGGAATTGAGATAGATAGAAAGGGTAAAGAAAATAATAGTCCTACATCACCACTATGTCGTAGTATTGCTAAACACCTAATTAAAACTGGGAGTTATGATACGTGGAAACTATCAGCAAATAAATTAAATACAGAAGGACTAGAGGTCCATGCGTTTGTTATGTTAACTGGGTTTAGTTCTATACTAATGCCTTATACTTCTACATCCGGCGTTACTATGTGTTTGACCGGCGATACTGGAGCTGCTAAAACTGCATCGTTATATGCCTGCTTAAGTGTTTGGGGTAATCCTAAAGATTTATCTGTATTAGATGCAACAGAAAATGGTATGACTGGGCGTTACCTAGCGTTACACAATATTCCTTTTGGTTTAGATGAGGTTGGGAACATTCATGGCAAGACGCTATCTCAACTCATTCACAAGGTATCGCAGGGTAAAGCTAAGATTAGAATGCAAGCTTCTGTTAATGCCGAACGCGAGCATGAACTTTCCGCCGCTTTGGTTGCTATATTTACCTCCAATCACTCACTCTATGACAAACTTGCTATCTTAAAGAAAGATCCAAACGGAGAAGTTGCACGTTTGATAGAGATCTATATGAGAAAAGCACAGTTATTAAGAGATGATCCTAGCGAGGGTCGAGCAATCTTTGACCCCTTTAGAACCAATTATGGTTGGGCTGGCCCAGAGTTCGTTAAAGAGGTAATGAAATACAGCCGAGAGGAAATACAAAAGATGATTGCAGTGTGGGTAGATAAGTTTAAGAAAGACTTTGGTGATGATACTGCATTTAGATTCTATGAAAACCTTGTTGCTGTAACAATGGTATCAAGCGAACTTGCAGCAAAAGCTGATATTGTTCATCTGGATACTCAACGTATATACAAAAATATTGTTGGGGAAATGATAGATATACGAGACAACGTGGTTAAAAGTAACAGCGTTAACTATCAATCTCTTATTGGTGAGTTCGTGCATCTTAATAACAGTAACACATTAATTATTAATGGTGGTCGGGTAACTACTGAACCAAAACATAATCTAGTAATTAGACTTGATCTTGATAAGAAAGAGCTGTGTTTATCTAGACCTGCTTTCCGTAAGTTTTTAACCGAGGAGAATAATGTTACGCCAAAACAGTGGCTATTTCAGATGACGCAAAGCGGGGCTAAGATTGTAGAAAAACGTAAGAAGATGGCAGCTAATTGGAAGCCAGGACTAGATCAATTTAATGTTGATGCTTATATTCTTGATACAAGTACGATTAACAAAACTATATTAGAGGTGATTGACTCTGAACTTACATAACGAACCAGAGTGGATATTTCCGTTTGAACATATGGAGCGAGGAGAGAGTTTTTTTATTCCAACAGTAAAGACCTCTCCCATGATCTATGTTATAGAGACTCGTGCTAAAGCAATAAAGATTAAAGTCAAAGCTTTTGCAACAACCAAAGATGGACACTTAGGTGTCCGAGTTTGGCGTTTATAAAGGAAATTGGTTAAAAAACGACCTCTCAGAATGCGATTCTGAGGACTTTAGCATAGGGGGTAATGCATTGGTAACCCCCCAAAATCTAGTCATATAGCTTTTTTCGGTACTCTATTATGTCACTAAGAATCTGACGCTCTTGCCTTCTAGTTTGATCAATTAACCTTTTCTTTGTAGCACCATCCATGTTTTCTCTTGGTTGTGCTAATACAAACCGTCTGTACTCTCTAAGTTTTTTTAGTGCTCTGTCTTTATTTCTAATTAAAGGGCCGTACTGAATCATTTTTGCGTTTTCTTTAGCGAACTCGTTTACTCTTTTACGATCGTAAAACATTCTATTGTCTGGCTTTTGCATTTTATTAAAGGTATTAACAATAGTCTTTACTTGTTCCTTCATTTCATAATAGTCACTAACTTCTCTGTTCCCAAATTCTCTTACTACAAAAGGAGTTGTTCCCGGAATTTTTGTTATTATTTCTCGAAGAGATCTTTCTGGACGATCATAATCTAACATACCAGACTGAACAATAATCTCATCTACCGTCATGGTAATTAACCCTGCAGTATATCCAAAATATTGGCGCATAAAGTAATCAATTTTAAGGGCGCTAACACCCGTTAATTTTGCAGTGGCAATTGCAAACTCAGTAGTATTTTCCTTATATTGATCCGCACCTTGTAAATCTTTTAAAGACTCAGGTACAATTGGTCTTCTTTCTGAAAATGCCCCGCTTTCATTCATATACATATCTATTAGAGGTCTTACAGCTTGAGGCGTTGCTGATATTGACACACTATTTATAAGTCCTCTTTTAATAGCTTGGAATGTTTTTTCTCCATCTTGATCGCCACGTAAATCTCGTAGTATGTTTTCTGGAACTACTTTAGCTATATAAGTAAATAGATCAGGCCGTAAAGGTATACTCCAACCGCCGGGAAGAATTAATTTAGTATCTTTTTCTTTAGGATCAAGTTTTTCATAATCTTCATCACCTGACATTGCCGCAGCGTAAGCAAGATAAACACCTGTCATCATAACGCCAGTGGTTATAGTCTGACGAGCTAGGTCTGCTCTTTGACCTGGAGCTATGCCACCACCCGATAAAACACGTCCTTGTACTGACAGTGCCTGTAAGCCCGCACTAAAGAACGGAACTGTTTGAGACAACGTATTAATTATTTCACTAGAACCTTTTCTTCTAAAGTTAATAACCTCAAAAGCTCTAGTTACAGCAAGGTTAATATTACCTGTCTCAAATATTTTTTCTAAACTTGATTTATCTGTAGCAGTCTCTCTCATAGTTTGTTCAAAAACTGCTTGTCTTACGGCATTATCTGAAGCCATTGCAATTTTTTCTAATACTTTAACAAACGGACTATTGTCAAACTGTTCAGCTAATTTACCTGTTAATGTACTTGTATCTCTTTCTTTATAAGTCTGCTTTGACAGTACACCCCTTTCAGAAGCTTGGTTCCACGAGCGATCACCAACAACACCATATTTTGTTATTTCTTCACGAGTCTTACTCATATTCATTAGCGTAAGAGAAAATTCTTTAAGGACTCTTACAGGTATCATAAACGGATTTTTGACCCCTGAACTTAACATTGCTGACACAGAATCTTGAGGTAACTGTGAAAGAGAAAACAACGGGTAAAGCACCACGTTTTGTCTTAAAAAACTAGCGGCGGCTCTAAAAAATTGTTTAATAGGTCCCAGTGTTAAAGCAAATGTTGAACCAAATGCTGCTGCAAAAATAGGATCAGAAAACTCATAATATTCTGTTACAAGCTCTGTAGTATTTGGGTTATCGTCTGTTGGTGTTCTCTCTATGTTTCTGGTTAGTTGTACTACATTTCCTTCCGCGTCTGTTTTACTATTTGCTTTTTTAATTAATACGTCTTTAGCAAATTGTATTGTAGTATCAACCTTATTAATTTTTAGTCGATTTATTATGCTAGATCGAATTGAGTGTTCTACCCATCTATCCATATTTTCAAATATGTCAGCAACTTCTTTTTCAGAACCTTTAAACTGTTTATTATTAAGATTACCCGCTTGCATTAACCCTGAAGTAATATCAACAGATTGTATTAAGTTTCCGTTCTCATCCTTTCTATAAAAAGGTACATAGCCTATTGAATCTATATATTCTGCAGCTTTATTTGCATCCATTACACCGTTATCTACAAGAACTTTAATAGTTTTTTGTCTTACTTCATTCCAAGTTGTTTCAATTTCTTTAAGCTCTGGATATGTATCAGCCAGTGCAATTCCAGCAGTAATTTCTGCATCGGTTAAATGAATCATCTTTAATTTTTCTAGCTTAGATTTTAAAGCTTTTCCCTCAAGATCTTGTGCTTCTTTTATTATATCTGCGTTAAAGCCTTTCTTTACTGCATCTAATCGTCGAGATTCAAAATATCTATGTGCAATTTTTTCAGCTTCTTGTTGAGTTAGCGTTTCATTATTGTCTAAAACAAAATTAGCAACTAGTTCTTTAACTTTTGCCATACTAGCTTGACCAGGTTCAGTATTTACTACAAACTCATTCACATCTTCGTTATATTCAATACCCCCGTATTTTCCATATAACTGTGCTAAGTTAGTGGCGTGAAGTCCTTGAGCTGCCATCATTTTAAACATCGCGGCTTCTATATTTTCTGGTGTTACACCTGGAGTAGCCTTCATAACCCTTACTAAAGCTCTGTTTAATCCAGCATCAAAAGAAAAAATCTTAGTTACTACTTTGTCTATAAACCCTGCTTTTTCTGATAGTTCTTTATCGACCTGCTTCGCATCTCCTGGAGGTACTGGAGGTACTTTATTTTTCTTGTTATAAAGTATTTCGTTTTTATATTGTCTTTGTTGTATATCATCCGGACCAATAAATAAGTCATCTTGTAGAGCTATTACATTGTTAAGAACAGATCCTGATATACCTTCTTTGAACTTACCTACAATAGCTTTTACTGCACTAACAAAAGAACTCCAAAGAGTATCGCCTTCTAATTTCGCTGCCCGCCCTTTAGTTATTTTTGCTTCCGTTTTTACTTCAGACAAAAACTTTTGATAGTTGGCATCAGTGAAAGCCATAGTTACAAACTCATCTAAGCTATTTATTTGAGCATACCCGTTAATGTCTAAATCATCTATTTCCATACCTTCGGCGGCAAGTTTTGCTTCAGTAAATAGTTGTGTTAACTGTTTAAATATTTTTGATTCGGGTTTTAAGTTTCTAATACCCCTAGCTGTAGCAGCGTGTGCCACTTCGTGAAATAATGTTTCTACATCTAATAAAGATTCTATTGTTATAGTATTAGTTTCCACATTATATTGACCCGGTGCATCTTCTGGTAGCACATTAGAGCTATCAAGAACTATTTTTACGTTTTTAATATTTGGAACATTTTGAAATATTTCTGTTAATATTTTTTGTGGTTTGTTTAAGGTTTGATTAATTACTGTACCTGCAAAACCACCTAACAATTGTCCTACAGTTTCAGGAGTTTTTGCCCCAAACTTTTGCGTCACCGCCTCATTTAATGCTTTTTTTGCATCAGATACTTTTTCTTTTAGTCCTTTTTTATCTCGTCTATCTAGTCTATCTAACTCTAATGTTTTTGCTGCTGGACCTTCTGTTAAATCTACCTGTTTTGTTATAGCTCTTTGTTGAGCAAAAAATTCTTTAGACCTATCAGCACTAGCAGTTTTACTTTTCTTCTGCATACCCGCTGCTACTTCTTTTATTCTTTTTTTATCTTTTGCATTAGGATTAACTATTTGAGTATCATTTAACGCAATTAGCCTATTACTAGGAGAGTTATCTACTTTTAAAAACAACTGAGATACTTCTTCTCTAGTTTCTGGGTCAATAAATGTTTCTTCTATTACTACACCTTTGTATAGCTGTTCTTTATAAGCTTTTCGTTTTCTACGTAAGGGATCGGGATTAATACGCGCAAGTTCTATTCTTTGCCCCGCTTTAACTTTTTTACCGGTAATAGGGTTTTTAGGATTACCCTTTAAGGAATTTTTAATTTTTTGGTCAGTAGCCGCTATATCTATAGGCTTTAAAGTTTTAGCACTAACTACTTCATAGTTAGAATCTTTATTTGCAAGCGCATCATCTTGTTCTTTACTTGAGATGTATATATCTTGACCATTTTTATTTATTATAGTGCCTTTTCCTATACCTTCTTCTATGGCAGCGTCTGTAGCAAATGCTCTTTTTTTCTTCGTAGGAGAAGTTTCAAACGCTCCTACAGGTACTCGAATATTGTTGGCAGGGGTAAATGCTTCTAGTCTTTTTATTGCTGACTTGTAGGCGGCCTTAGTCGTTGGGTTCCGAGTAGAACCATCTACTATTTGTATAAGTTTTGCTTTTGCTTTGGCTATATCATTAGGTCTAGTAGATTTTAGTTTTTTAAATTCTGCTTCAGTTGCGCCCATAAGCCGCAAATCATCTAATTGGTCTTTAGAAAAAAGATCTGTTGCTTCTTTTATGTTTTTATTTACGTCTTTTGTAGCTTTTAAACTTTTTAGTTTAGGTAAAGTTTTAGCTATATTTTTTCCTGTTTTAGTTTTTGATTGTCTTTTTAAAGTTTGTTCAAGTTGTTCTATAGCTGTTTCTAGTCCACCTGTTCCAAACGTAAGTCCTGCTAGCGTTTTATATTTAGTGCCTGTTTTAGAAAACCCGAATGAGTCTAAAGTTTTTTCAGTAAAAACTGGAAAATCTATAGCGGGAAGTGTAACTTGAGGGGCAACATCAACAGGACCTGCGCCTCTTGGGGTGTTCATATCAACCTGTAATTCTGGATAAAACTTAAATTGATCAGCAGTTTGGTTGTCAAGAGCGTTAGGATCTACATCAAGAGCAGCGGTAGTAGTACCGGCAGCATCTCCTCCTTCATCTTTAGAGTCTTTTTTCTTTTTAGCTTTAGCGTCTAGGTCTTTTTGTTCTTGTCTTGCTGCTTGCAGTTTTTCAAGAGAGTTTATTTTTTCTTGAATAAGAGGGCGATTTAAATTTTTGTTTTTTGCTTTACTAGTGTTTTTTAATATCGTAATAGCTTCTTGAATAGCTTGTGGTTTTTCGTAATCAAGGTTTTGTAGTTTTCTTTGTGTTTTTCCAACATATCCAAACTTATTTATTTCTTCATCAGAAACAACACGACCAGAGTCAAAGTCTGAAATATTAAAAATAGCGGGGGCAGCATTAGCACCAGTAGTATCACCAGGAATAACACTATCAACATCTCCGCGCTTATCTTTTTTTGCTTGTCTTTCTTTTTCTTTACGTGCGTCATCAATTTTTTTCTTTTCGGCATCTTGTTGAGCTTTTGCATCAAGCCTTTCATCAGGCTCATCAAAAACAGCAGTGTCACCTACATCTGTTTCTTTTTGCTCATCAAGTATTCTTTTCTTAATTTTTTCGTCTTGTTCGGCGGCTTTAATACGTCTATTTTCAATGAACTGACCACCACCAGTTATACTACCTGCTAATGCAAACCCCGCAACAACACCTTCTGCAGCAGCTTCTGCTACGCCTTCAAAAGGATCTCTATCTAGTGCAATATTTGATACTACTTGTTCTTGCATAGATTGAGGGAGTTCTTCAAATACAGATTCACCAATACCAGCTTTCACTGCTTGTAATATACTGCTTCGTACTTTTCTTTGGCCTGCCTCACTTATTGCTTGTCCTGCTAGTGCGGCATCTATATCTCCCACACCTAAATATTTTTGTGTAATACCACCACCTATACGACCAAGTACTCCAGTAAATACACCAGAACTTAGTGCGAGTCCAGATTGAGCTGGAGTTAGTAGTCCATCTTCCGTTTGTTTTCTAATACTTTCTGCAGCTGCACCAGCAGCAACAATACCTTCACCATAAGCGGCGGCTTCTAAATAGTTTTGTTTAGGTAATAAGGAAGCGTCTTTTGATACTGGGGCAAGAGCGTCTTTTCGTGTCACTTTTCCTGTCGCAGGTTTCATATTACTTGCTAGTTTTTTCTTAGCTCTATTCTTAGCCATATTTAATCCGGCTCTAGCAATACCTGCACCGCCAATCATTTGAGGAAGAGTATTGAATATAGTATTAAGAAGAGCACCACGATTATTTAGTAAAGCTCCTATAGTATTACCAAATTTTTCAACCCCCGTTCCTTCAGCATCAGCAACTTCTTGTTCTTGTGCAAGTTGTTCAGGAGTTTTTAAAGATTGTAAATATTGCGATGCATCTTCTAGATCACCACCAAATACAGCATCGCTAGCAGCTTCAACCCCTTTCCCGGCATACCCAAATGTAGGAATATCCGCAAGACCTACAGCAGCTTCGCCAAGACCTATAACACCTTGACCAAGAGATAGTAAAGGGTCGGCAACATAGTTACGCAGAAAACCACTTTCTTCTGGGGCTGTTTGTTGAGCTTGTTGGTATTGAGGGAGTATATCGTTAACAATAGCAGTTTTAATTTGATCTGGAGTCATTCCATCTTCAAAATTTATAACCCCTACACCCTCTACATTAATCGGTTGTGGCATAAGTAAAAACCCTTAATTTTGTGTAAATCCACCTTCTATAGAGTACTGTCCCATTGTAGGCGGATTTAGTTGCTCGGGCAGTTTATATCCATAAGGTTCTAGTTTATCAACATAATGATATTCTCTTCGGCGTCTTAAATATTCTTGTACCGCACTCTCTCTATTATCTTCTGTATAGTCTTCTCTTCCGGGAAACATTTGTGTCATTATCCGATCAATTAATGGACTCATTCTTTGCCCCTCTAATTCTTTAAACTCCTCTAAAGCTAATTTACTTGAATCATTCATAATGTCTGAATACTCTTTTGCGGATAACCCCCTTTCAGCTGCTATTTTTGCATATTCAAGTTGTTCAGCGCGTTCTAGTGCACCAACACCGCGTAGTTCTTTGCGTATACCGCGTTCTTCATCTTTAATATCTTTAAGACTTTGTGTATAACTTTGTACTCCAGGCAAAGCACCTGCTGCTATGTTCTCTAGTGCATTTTGAGAAGTACCGCCAGCAATACCCAAGCCTGCAGTAATAAGGGCCATGTTGAGTGCATCATCTCTATCACGAGCTAAGTCTCTATCGCCTTCTATGTCTGCTCTTAAATCTGTGTAGTATGTATCTACCTTTTCTCCACCATCTTTTTTACCTTTCTTTTTCTCTTCTTCTTCTGCAGCTTTTAGTTTTGCATCGCGTATTATTTTCTCTCCTGCTGCTACTTCTTCTTGATCTTTTTGTCTTTTTTCATTGAATCTTTTTTGATCTGCTTTTTGATCTGTAGTAAATTTTTCTTCGCCTACACTCATCCCTGCTATTCCTCTGTCTAACCCTATAACATTTCCTGTTTCTGGATCATAAGACGCGGGTGGAATGGTGGGGTCAAAAGTTATTTCTCTACCTGAAAAGCGTTCCCTACCCAATAAGGATATAGGAC